>Ga0098043_1000006_pt1 | contig 67366 bp, 97 predicted proteins | sample 9B_taG_FD_92581 | JGI IMG/M metagenome (GOLD analysis project Ga0098043, IMG submission 92581) | Marine viral communities from the Subarctic Pacific Ocean - 9B_ETSP_OMZ_AT15188_CsCl metaG | ecosystem: Environmental > Aquatic > Marine > Oceanic | place: Subarctic Pacific Ocean | collected 2015-01-10 | reverse complement strand
TGCTTATGACTGCTAACTTTGAAGTGTGAGAACTCTTGTACTTACCCTTCAATGTCACTGCGTTCAACGCAGATTCAAACTCTTTCTTATTCACTGTAAATTTAACATTCATATTGCACCATCTCGTAGTTCAGTAATACCATGCCAAACTACGTTAGGTGGCTTACCATCTCTCGTTGTCCACGTAGTTCCAACTAGGTTGCCTTTGGTTCTACTACCAATTAGTTTAGCAAAATACTTCAATTCGCCTTTGTCCTCTCGACTATAACATCTAATTTCCTGCTCTAGTTTGCCGCCCCAATCTTGCCAAGAGGGAATATAGCCAACAACAGTATTGTCAATGTATTGCTCCTTCTCATGAGTGATGTATATCACATCACAATTCAAGGAATACACTGCTTCCATCATGAAGTTAAACGTCTTATTCCTCTCTCCATATTGCCAAGGCATTACTTTAGTGACTTTTGTTGGGTCACTGTTGACCTTCAGCAGACAGGAATTGAAGTAAGTATCAACGCCATCGAATACAAAGATAGGTTTCTCTCCCTCTAGTATTCTTTGTCTAACCATATTGATGAACATCAACGACTCCTTCTCAGACTTGTTGATATCTATTATGTTCCTCTTATCCCTGTTGATAGGACAATGGATTTGAATCCTATCGGTGGAGTCATGATGCTCTCTCCATGTGGATTCAACACCTCTATCCCAATCAAGGACGTATATCTGCCTATCAGGAAAATCTAGAGATAGACCTGTTTTACCAGTCTTGGGCTTGCCCCATATACCCAATACCAATCTTGCTCTATTGTCTTCCTTCTTCTTCAAGAATCTCTTGGCATATGCTTTATTCCATGCCTCTTGTTCTTTTCCGAAGTCAACATCTTCTGCTTTTGTTATATTCTCTTTGCTTACCGCATCGCCTTTGTTCTCAGTAGTCCAACTCATTTGCATCACCTAATTCTAATTTCAATTCATATTCCGCCCATTGATTCATTATATCGCGTAGGTCTTCTAAATCGACCTTAATTCTTATTTCTTTACCTGATGGCAAGTGGAACTTCATCCAATACTCGCCTGTGTCTGCATTCATTCTCCATGTAATGAACTCGACTGTCCTTAACATAGTAGCATAACTACCACCATGTATTACTCCGTTCTCAATTTTAAACATACTATTCATTTTATCACCTTTTTAGGGGCTTTGCACCCCTTTGTCGGACACTGCTACCGATAGGAACGATTAGTCTCAGAACCAATCAATGTCTTCTTCTGTTGACTCGTAGGGTTCTGCTACAACTCCACGGTTCTCAGTGCATAGAACACCGCTAACGTTTAGCGTAATATCACCCGGTCCACCATCTTGGTTCCTGCCCTGTGATGTTCTACCAACAAGAATCAATGCTGAACCAATGCCGAAGTCAATGTCTATGTTAGATGGAATCCAACAAGTTGTTCCAGCCCATGAGCCACCATCATAATCGAAATCAGAATTCAAATCACTTACGGTTATCCTTCTTGTTCCAATGCTGTTTGGCGTCATGTTGACACTAGATACAGAACCATCAGTGATTACAAAACGCTGAGCGTAGGGCTTACCTTCCGACTCAGAATGATGCCTTGCAACATCTGATAGACTGCAATAGTGTGCCATTGCGTTCTCCATCATATGCGTCTGTAAATCAGACACAGATGGGCTTGGTGTCTTTGTTGGGTCATCATCAGACAAGTCAGCGTTATACACTAGACTCTCCATAGTACCCATCTTGAAACCATAAATCCTGTCTGCATTGTTACTGTCAGGAATACAGTCAAAGTGGACATAGTGGAATGTCTGAGGGTTGAACGTCTTACATCCATCTCCTTTGTAGGAGAAGTAGTAAAGACCCTCGTTACCGTCAACAGTCCCAATAAAGACTCCTGCGAGCCTGAATTGCTCAGATGGTAGTGGCCTACCATAGTTGTTGTTTGGACCGCTAGAATACTGCTGTATGCTATCTAACGGCACAATCCACTTACCTACCTCTATCTCATGAGAGTTAGAGGGAAGTTCTGAGACAGTCTTTGTCTGTTCATCGCCCTTGTGCATTCTGCTAATCTCATAGCCTCCACCTTCTTCTAGGATTACAGCCACTTTACCGAGTGAATAGGTAGTATCAGCATCTCTAAGATACTCATTCTTAATCCTATCATTCTGCATTTTAGCCATGTCTCTAGCAGCATCTAGGGATATGAAATATCCTGATGCCTTCTTCACTAGTGAATTACTACTAGTCTGTTGCTTCGGTGCGTCCTTATAGGCAAAAGTCCCACTGAACCATTGCCTAAACAAAGATAGAGCCAAAGCCCAATCTTCTATGGGGTTGAGATTGTTTGTTTCACATATCTCCATATACTTTGTTTCTGTTTCAGAAACCTCCATTCCCAAGACTTCAGCAGCCTTGGCTATTTCTATATTTACCTTTTCTTCCATTTTATTCATCTCCAATATTTTCTATTTATTTTATATTTTTTCTTTCTTTCAAAGTATTCAGACCACTTCATTTTATCACTTAAAAACAAATCCGAACTCATCTAGAGTTGTCTGTCTGCTATTCTCTAGTGCCATTATGGTACTCATTCAATGCCACCCTCCATCTGTTCTTGCTGCTGCTGTTGCATAGGTGTCCAATTCCTTAGTTGGTTTTGTTCATCTATCTTGAAACAACGCAACAAAGCCTCATCGAATGTTATATCATTCTCCAAGGCATAGTCACTTATCTTGTCATACATTTCTTTCGGTATTCTTATCTTCATCTTTTTCACCTCTTTTTCTTTTAGATTAACTGGCCTACCATCCACGCCGCTAATACTTTAGGAGTCATGCTTCCACTTCTCCATTCACTTTCCCCCACTACTCTAAGATACTTGAATTTCTTTGCTGTTGGCAAACTACTTTTCTTTAGTATTACATCATGAATTCCTATACAAATAGTTTTCATGTCTAACGACATATGTATCATATCATGCATCTTATTGAGGGCTAATTCGTATTGGTCATTTAGAATGTGTTCTAACAATTCATTGTATGGTTGTTGCATTCTTTCTATTTGCATTGTTAATGAAGTATCACTTGAAACAGATGCCTGTAATTCAGTAATCCCTCGTCTTAAGTCACCATTTAGAGTCCCTATAAACTCTTCCAACTGAGTAAAATCTACGTCAGATATCCCTTCAGCCGACAGTATTCTTCTCAAAGCAATCGCTATCTGCTGGTCTGATAGCCTAGTAAAGCCGTAGTTTGCGCACCTCGATTGCAGTGGATAGATTATCTTGTGCCTATGGTTGCATGTGATGATGAAACGAACATTGGAACTATAACGCTCCATTAGTCTCTTCAACGCATTCTGAGCATCGGGAGTCATACCATCCATCTCATCAAGTAATATCACCTTATGAGGTACATCACCTATCTTCATAGCGGAGGAAATCTCCTTGATTGTGGTTCTAACCACTTCAAGCCTCCTATCATCAGAGGCATTGATTTCAAAGAAGTTAGACTCCTTATCCTCACCTAGCACAAAGTTTGCTATCACTCCTGCTGCCGCAGTTTTACCTATACCTGCTTCCCCATAAAGCAAAAGATTAGGCATTCCTTCTTTCCAATTCCTAGCATCACTAACGAACTTATCTTGTCCTAAGATTTCTTCTAGTGATTGCGGTCTATATTTTTCTGTCCATAACATTCTAATTCACATCCAATTATCTAATCCAACCTGTTTGTTTTTCTTCTTTACTTTAGATACCCTATCCGGTATCTTGGCCCTGCGCTTCTGCACATTGTTCAACTTGGTTTTCATGTACTTCACGAAATCAGGGTCTTGTTTCATTTGCTCTAAGATATACTTCTCATGGCTTTTCAAGCCAACCTTTCTGCATATCTGAGCATCTCTATCATACGCTCTCTTAGATGGGATTATCGCGCTTCTAGCAAGAGTCCCATTATGAGAGTAAGCCAACAACTCGTAGAAGTAGTCCTGCGACCATCTTCTCTTCACCTTAGCATCGATGTACGCTAACTTGTTGGGATGTATGTTTGCTGTCAACCAAGATAGTATCTGAACATCCGGTGGTTTGTTCAACTTGAGTTTCAAGGCAACATCATCACGGTCTTTGTTCTTCAAGAAGTCATGAGTAATCTCAAACACATTCTTGTAGTAGTCTTCAGGTTCATCTGAATTAGGAGCCAATGATTTCAATTTGGCTTGTAATTTAGATTTACCTGCTCTCTTTAATTTGCATAGCGAGAATATTTTCTTAGGCACATCCTTTTGGTTTGCCGATGTTAGAACAACATCACCTCGATATTTTAGTAAGGTATCCACAATCAACTCAGTGTTGGGTTTGAAGTTAGCCTCTAGTATGACTATACCTCTATCAGCAGGAATGCTGTAATTGTCAACAACATCATATTCGTTGGCATACCTTACAATTGGTTCATCGAAAAAGGCGAGTGCTTGTTCTTTCTTTTCTGTGCCTTCTTTCCCTACAATTATAATTGGTCTTTTTGTTTCTATTCCTATTATCATTCTATCTCCTTCATATGCATTATTTCTGTATATTCAGTATTGCACTTGGGGCATTCTATATTCATAAAGAACACCTTAGCACTTGACTCAATACTTATGCAGGTTTGGAATACAACATGGCGGTAGCCACATTCCTTGCATCCATCCCTAAGTGTCCGATATGTCTCATTCTCTAGAATCTGAATATCATCTGAGTCAGGTGCATCCATCATATCTCTCCCTTTAATCTTAGAATCTTATCTAATCCTTCTAGAGTATGATGCTCGCCACTGTCTATTATTTCTATAATCTCTCTCAACTCTCCCCAACAATCCTTTGCATCAGGCAACGATTCTGGGACTAACTGAATGAGTTTCCATATATTCACAATACCACCTATTGTGAGTATCGGTCTTGGTCTGCTTCTATGTTCTTCTGATTTGTATTTCGACTCAATTCCCTTTTGAATGAGAGTCCTATGAACCCCCAAGAGAAATGTTTCAGACCCTCTTATATTCACTCTAACTCTTACTCTGTAACCTATGTTAGTATTGTCAGCCCTAGATACATGTATCTCTGGCTTTGCAATAGAGATTAGAATTCCTATCAGTTGGTCATCATTATACATCGCTAACTATCTCCCTTACTTCCACCAATTCGTGCTTGACACGTAATTCATCTAAGCCCTGTGATATCCATTCAGCCATCTTGCTTTCCTTGATATCAAATGTGAACACAAAGGAAATCAACCAACCGCGCTGAACATCATATGCTCTGGCGTCTTCTTCTGTTATTTCTTCTACTCCTACGAAATAGGGATGCTTATACACATCCTCTATCCCTGATTTAAGGATAATCATATCTCTATGCCCCGGTTCTGCATAGAACATATATCTAACTAAATCACATCCTCCATACTTGGCAACTATCTCACTAATATCAATCTCATACATCTTCTACATCCTCCAACTTAGCCATTGAACTAGACAAGTAAGTCTTGTATTCTTTGGCGTACTCACGATTTTCTTCCCATTTACCATAACCCTGTTGAGGTGCTAGGTCTAGATAATACCAATGCGCGGCAGTTATTCTCTTATCACCATGTTCAATGGCATTCTCTTCTGCTCGACCAGCCAAGGTATGTACTATTGCTTCAAGATGGTCTGCAACGTAATATGCCAAATCGTGAGATATTGGTAATTCAGTTGCTTCTTTTATCACCTTGACGAAATGAAACCTAGACAGCCGTTTTCTATTGATAGGCGGAGCCTTTGGAACTACTAATGTGCCGTTATCATCCACGTATGGGACCATTTTGGCATTCATTCTCTTGAATCTCCCCCTAGTTTCGTCACCGGCCCTCTTCAAATAAGCCATATTATCTACAATCTTTACGCAATTATAGGGTATAGCGTCTATAAGGGTCATTGAACCTGCTTTAATCAATTACATTACCTCCTTCAAGGTATCTAGAGTATCAACTTCAGAAGCATACTTATCTTTTCTAATTCTAATACAACGTGGAAATCGAAGTCCAATGTTATTATCAGCATCAGTGGTAATCAAGTCACACGTTACCTCAAGCACGATACGTGGCAGAAAATACATGGCGTCATCTGAAAACGACTCGACGTTCTTTCTCAACTCAGTTGTCAACCACTCTAAATCATAGTCACTGAAGCCTGTGCCTACTTTACCCACTGAGACATAATCTGAGCCATCCTTTACAGATATGCCATAAGCACCAAACACATGGCTTCTCTTGCCTTCACCATAGGAAGCAGACGTTATAACTACATCATAGTTGAATCTAGGAGGTTTGTGCTTCAACCATCCCTTGCTTCTCTTGCCTGATTGATATGACATGCTAGGGTCTTTTATCATGATACCCTCAAAGCCTAAATCAATGGCAGTTCTATATGCGCTCTCAATCGTTACATCGGAGGGGAATACATATGTCTGATACTCAGGATGTATTATTTCCTTCAATGCAGCCATTCTATCTCTTTGCGGTTCATCCAGAATAACATTGGAATTGTAAGACAGCAAATCGAACACCGCCAATTTGACAGGGCATTCTTGAACAGCCTCTTCCTTGTTCTTCTTATGGACACGCTTAGCAAGCATCTTGTGTTCAGCAGGTTGACCTTGCATATCCACAGGATATATCTCACAGTCCATTATGATATTAGGCAGGTTCATGCTTCTTACCATATCAACTACATCAGGGAACTGCTTAGTTACAACATTACCCTTTCTGTTGAATATTATAGTTGAATGGGCATCCATGCCTGATATGTACGAGTGATGAATCTGATACCTATTCCCATCATACTTGATATCAATGATTGGTTCGGATATAACATCAGTCTCTTTCTTGGCCTTTGCTAACATCGGCTTTATGAATTGACCATGCTCTAATCTACAATCAGGCTCAATGCCATTATTCAACGCCTCGCAAATAACATACGCCTTGTTGAACCTAGCAAACTTCTCTATGTCCTTGAACTCCCTACCATAGTATCTGGCGATTGCCTTCAGCGGTATCTTGTTGTTGATGCCGTTTCTAGGTGTACGCAGCCAGTATCGAAGAAACCACTTCTTCTCTCTGGCACTCATCTTATTCAGGTTCTCCTTGAATATGGTGAATGAGTTACTGCTCATGGATGAACAGTCATTCTCCAATAGAGCCACGAAACTGTTCATGGATATATTGGAGTCTTTCTCATTACCCTCATCTATCTCATAGACTGCTTCACCAATGTCTCCCCATGTGTGGACTGCTGATTCAACCTCATCCTCAAACAATCCCATTGCTTCTGCAATCCAAGTTATCGCTCTTTTGTTTCCTATGTTATTAATCTCGTAATCCATAGAAAGCACATACATCAGTCTACCTTTATCGAACATAGGCATTGCTGTGACTATACCTTTTACTGTCATAGTGGGCGTTAGGTTCTCCAAGGCTTGACACATTCTAGCGAATGTAGCCAAACTCATTTCTTACCCTCGCCTATCGGTTCATGCACTACTGTTGACAGCAGATAGTTTGCCTCAAACACATGGTTCTTGTTGAACCTACTAGCAGAAGTGTCCTTCTGAAAGACATCTATTGCTATTCTAACTAGCATTTCTGTATATACACCAGACAATTGTGCTAGTATCTCATAGACTTCAGGAGATACATGAGTACCTTCATTCAGTCTGCTCTTTACTCTCTTCTTCATCGAATTTATTGTTTCCATTATTATCACCTATTGCTTTTCTCAATGCCTTAACTAACGTCTTGCATTCTTCCACATTTACTCTTAATCCCTTTCTAGTGGGGTTCCCGCCACTGAACCATCTCATGTCAACAACATCAATGTTCCATGTATTAGCGGTCCTGATAACCAATTCTTGATTGGCGTTTCTTGGGATTCTTGCTATTATCTTCTCATCATTCATCTTGAATACCTCCTTTGAATAACTCCAACTCCTGATGATTGAACAGGTATCTAGGTGGAGATAACTCGTCTAGCCTATTCGCTATCCAAACTGCTCCACCTAGACTGCTTACCTGAACAATCTCAAAACTACCCATCTCTGTCTCTACAACGTCGATGGTTTCAACCTTCGGCACTAGACCATACAGCCTAGTCAATTCCGATGATACCGCACTCAGATTATTAGCGACATATTGTATGATATGCGCTCTTTGTATTGGTATCTTCGCATCAACGGTAAGATTGATTTTACCTTCAAACTCACAAGCGATACAGCCTTTCCCTCTCTTGCCCTCTTCATATCTACAAATAGGACATGGTATCTCCGCAGGAAGCGGAGCGGGAAACTTGACGCTTATAGCACTCATTCTAGGCCGTCCCAAATCCTGTAAGTTATCTCATACTCTATGGTCACATTGAATGGGAATGCAGCAAAGTGTATCGTTGCATTACCCAACTCAGGTGCTAGACCCTTTGACCATACATAGCCATCCTGTTCCAGAACGCCATTCATATGGTATGTTCGGTTTGTGAAAGACACGGTGTTGTTATCAACAACGTAACTCATATGCTTTGCAGTATAGTTGAAACTATGCAAATCAATCAAACCATGTGTGGTGTTGGTATCTAACCACATCTCATCTGCGTAGACTAACGTTGTGTTGTTTTCTAGCATTAGAGTGAACTCACCGCTGATTGTCTCCCAATCCTTATTAATTTCATCTCCACCATACACATCTTCAGGGTCTGGTATTGCATCAACACAACCAGCAAACAGACCGCATACTATCATCAATGTCATTATCTTCTTCATTCTTCTTCCTCTCCTACAAAATAGTGCTGCACGTATTCTTGGTAATCCTCACCGTTCATTCCTACGCCAAACTTCAAAGCCATTCTTTCATTCTGACCTAAAACAGTTGCCTCTAGCATGTGATTACGATACAAACCAATAGTCTTCAAGTCTGTGCTGCTAAAATATGCTTTACCGAAAGGATGAGTATGAATCCATTCTTTCAATGGAAACTTCATCTTAGGCTTGTCTTCCCCATATAACTGTTCATCTTGACCATCAAAAGAAACATATCCGGGAGAACCCACTGATATGAATGTATTATCATTAGCATCAATTAACACCTGAACCTCTCTTGGTTTATCAAAAGCAGTTAAAGACATTTCCCATATAGAATAGTATAACATCTCTCTATTCCATTTGAATCCTGCTTCAATCTGTTTTCTCCAATCTCCTTTAACTACTTCTAAATCTTCATACATCAATAAAACCACCAATAACTAACAGCACCTATTGCTACTAGCAAACAACCAATAAAAATATACTTGCCTAAGTTACTTTTAACTTTCTTCTCTTCTAAATGCACCTTAATTTCTTCTAGTACAACAGCCTCTACAACCTCAGAGACAGGGGCATTACTAGTGGGCCAAGGTTCTCCTGTCATTGACCTGTGCTTTGCTTTCACAGAGCGTGGGCTTCTGTTCTCAAAACCGTTTGCAATCATCTCATCAGATACCGAATTAGCATCTCTTCCTTCTTTCACTAACATCATTAGCATTTCTTCTTGTTCTTTTGTCCAACTCATTTATTCACTTCCTTTCATATATTTACTATTCTTTTGTCAAATATTTTTTCCCCATTAAACCATCTTTGCATCCACTGTGCTGCCATGCCAGCGATTGCCACATGGGTAAAATGCAAATTCTCAGTCTTCATCGACTTGCCGAATGATTCACCTTGACAACTGAATGAACCATCTGGCCCTGCTAGGAATGTATCGCATAGTTTAGGGTCAGTTAGATAACTGATTAACGCACCATTCCTACCTTGCGCTCTCAAGTCCAACCACTTTGCTTTGCAGTCTTCTTGAAAGCCCTGTCTGTAAAGCAAACGCCTCACATCTAGATTGTCTGCACAGCATACGACTAAATCATAACCCTTCAATTGGGCTTGCGTTAGTATAGGAAATGGTTTCCTGCTACCAATCACATCATGCTCTACAATACAATCAACTTTGTTCTTATCTAAGTGCAGCATATTGAAGTTCTGATAAAACAGATTCTTCTGCTCAACACTATCTGGGTCTGATATGTGTATATCATACAACCCTGTCTTATGCAATAGTGGAGTTAGATAACTCCCTATTCCACCTACTCCTATTATCAATATCTTTCTTTTCTTATTCATATCTTACACCTGAAATAAATTGCTTGACTGTCATTTTAGTCAAGTCTTTCTTGTCAACATTGAACATGTTGAATGTTTCCTTGTTCCTATTTCTCAAGGAGACAGGAGTACAATTAGTAGCACTGCCTATCTCATGCTGAGTGAACTCCGGCTGTGTTCCGAATGCCCTGAGACATACGGTAATCCACAATGCAGAAGCCATGTAACTCTTAGTGAACGTAATGTCTCTATTAGTAACATAACTGTGAACGTACTCTATCACTTCTGCTGCATCTTTCTTGAAGGTTCTCTTCAGTTTCTCATCTCCATACTTGGATATAATCATATCATGAGTAACCCTATCCGCCCAAGAATTGATTGGCATGGAATGAAGTATGTATGGTTTATTCAATGCCCTTGCAAGTTTCCTTGCACACTTTGATACCTTTGCATTTGACAGCCCGTTGTTCTTTGATACCTCGAATACAGTTACAGGTATTCCATTCTCACGAAGAACGATTAATGCTATCGCTGCTGCTCTAATATCTATATTATATCCCTGCATTTCCCTACTGAAGAACAGTCTCTTGTAGTAATGCTGCGCTCTTTCCTTGAGGGAGTTGTTGGGAAGATATGGTGATAAAACCATATTCAACTCAACGAACCCCCTGTTCAATGACTGCTGTTGTCTGCCTTTGAACTTCAATTGCGTCCTGCTCAGTCTCTTGATATAACCACCAGAAAACCCGGTGCTGTTGAATACAGAACCCAATGCTCCCTTGTCTCCTATTCTGATTGAGGCAGTACCATCATCATTCAATGGAAGAATCTGGGTCGTCCTATCCTCAAATATATTGGTAACTAGAACAAGACCGCAATCGGAACATACAGTTTCACCCAACCTATCATCGACATAGGAAGATATGGAACCGCAATTCATGCAATTCATCTTGAAACCACCTTCCAATCACTCAAATCACCCATTATCTTATCGAAGTCTATTGGGAACCTAGACATTGCATCAGGGTCTTCTCTGAGTTTGGGAGGTAGATTCCTACCAATGGTGTTGACCAATTTCATTGTTATGCTATCATTCAACAAAGCAATCCCTCTAGCGGCATATTGGTCGCCAAGGCTGGAATTAGTGTGAACGTTGTCTATGCATATCGGTCCTCTTAACTTACCACCCATGAAATCCAATCCACCACTAGAGCGAGTTGGGTCTTCAGGAAGGTAATCCCTGTGAATATACACATAGGTCTTCACCTTCTGAATCGAAGTCTTGTATGATGAGTCAACGATAACCCAATCAGCCTTCTTCCCTCTTATGAGCATGGCAACATAATTGTCACCTTCTTTCTGGGAATTTGGAACATCAATCAACCTAATCCTGTCTGGGTATCTAACAGTCAATGACTGCATCAATTCCTTGGCCCTGTTCTCAACTATGTCCTGTGTCCTATTCTGACATAGGAACTCAACCATCAGTTTCTCTTGTGAGGGAGAGGGTTCTTCACCCATCAATTCCTTCCATAGTTTCTTTGGGGAAAGATATGCCCACTTCTTTGCTCTTAACTGACCATGATAGAAGTAGTTCACGAATATATCCAAGTCCTTCACACTTATTGGACCCCATACTCCATCGGATATCTCCAACGCAGCCTTATCATTATCAATCATCTGAGTATTCAGTCTGACCTCTATCTTCTCTCTAGTTGTTCTGTCGAAGAACCAGAAAGGAGTCCTGTTCTCAAGGACATAAGACACGTTCTCAGGAAGCATTATCATCCTGAATAGGTATATCGTCAGAACCTGAGCATCTTCTTCAAAGCACGACCTATACAATGCACGACTCAATGCAGTCATTAGATTCTTCTTGGTTATTCTCTGACTCATCAACTTGTAGTATGGGTCATTCTTCTCAACCATGAAGGTTGCATTGTTGTTGTTAGGTAATACAAATGCCACTTTGAAAGTAGCAGGCGCACTATTCCATCTGCTTCTAGCACCCCATCCCAAGTAATTGACAAGACTTTTCTTTATCCCATCAATAAGAGGCTCGCCCTTTCCGCCCCTTGTGTAGGAGCAATTGATATCTATCCTTCTAATTTGAGTATCGTCAGAATAGAAACGTCTATCTATCTTGTAGGTAGAATATATGTCAACCTCAGTGCGGTGAGTCCTTTCGCTATCATCAGGAGTGTATATTACCAATGTTATTTTGGATTTGAAGCCATAGTCATCAAACATATCAGTCATTCCCTTTGAGAACAAGTTTCCTTCTTTCCTCGTAATCAGCCAAGGGGCCATCAAAGCCCTCTTGATACCTAGTACCATTTATTATTCTTCTATACTGATTTCTAGTACAGCCATATCTTCTCATGTAATAATTATCTTTATTCATCATTCTTCTTCCACCATATTGTTTATCTTGTCTCTGAGAGTTTGCATCTCTTTAACCAACCATCTAACAGAGTGATTGTTCACATCCCTTCTGTTGATTATATTCAATGCTAATTCCATCCCATCTAATTTTCCGTTGACGTAATCAAGGCTTTCTTGTGGTAATATCTTCATTCCTCTTCATCCCCATCGAATAGATTCACGCCAAAATCATGTCTCCATTTCCTGCTCTCAACATAGAACCCCTCTTGATTGAGTTTGTCCATGTACTTCATATCGCATTCATGTGATATCATATGCACAAGTATTGCGTCTTTCGGTAGCCTAGAGAACTCACTCCAAGAGTACCTTCTACCGTTGATTGTAGGTTGCTTCAACTTGCCATACTTCCTGCTCTTGTTGAACTTCTTGTTATCAAGAAGCCATTTCCTGTATGTTCTAATCAGATGAGACTTCTTCATCTTGGTATGAACCTGCTCGACATTCATCAGTACACCACCTTCACGAATTCTACGTTCTTGTGATACTTGGTGGTTACATACCTAGTATCTGTCAATGACAGGAATTCCATCTCCAATCTCTTCCTCTTTGGGTTGAAGAAGTATCTCCAATAGATGTGCTTGTTATTCCACTTGGTTCCCTGAGTCCTCTTCATGGTTGCTGCTTTCTCTATCGAAAGAGCATCTGCGACCAAGTTGTCTATCGTTATGTTCTTGCTGCTGAAGTTGTCCTCAAACCTCTCGATGAAGTGAGGTGTGAATACAGTATAGAAGTAATGCTTGCCGTTAGGCTTCATCACCTTATACTCCTGTGAAGAGAATGGGTTGAACCAATTCCCGCACTTAACGCATTCCATCTTACCTTTCCTTGTCATCTCAAATTGAGTGCTTCCGCATTTACAACTAGTGAATCTCATTGCATATCCCTCCTGTATGTTGCGACTTCACTACCATGAGTCAGCACAGGTTTCTTTGAGTCTGCTATCTTCTGAGCCATAGACCTGCTATCCTCTTTCTTCTTTCCTGTGAATATGTTGAAGTTGTGTAGTAACCACACTATACCATGTGCAGTATATCCACTACCTTCCCATTTACTTATTTTCTCACAGACGATAGCGTCTAATTCTTCCTCTAGTTTCTTTCTATATTCTTCCATTTCTTCAATTGTTATTTCCATTTTTATTCCTCTTCATTCAATTTCAAATACATAGCCAACTCAAAGAGATATCTCAATCTAGAGACAACCTCTTTATCACTCTCCGCTAAACCTGAGACTATGTAAAATCTGCGTAAATATCGCAGAAAGAAGTCTAGCGGTATATTGTTATTTATTGTGTCATTCATAATAAGTCTGAAAGCATCTTTTGCTTCCTTAACGTTTCTATAACTATATTTATCCATTACATTATATTGTATAATACTAGGCATAATGTTATCAATAGTATCTATCTCGTCTAAAAGATAGTCTTTAACTAATATCAGGTCGTCAATGTTCTTAATTATAGTATAACTATATTTCACATGCCCCACCTGCACAAGCCGGATTATCATTAAAATTATCATTATCATCGTCAGTGACTTGTGTTAAGTCTATACTGTTCAGTGATTGCATCATCTTATCATACGTCTTCTTATCAGTAGCCTCGAATGGGGGCTGCGGATATGCGTTCTCATCGTATGGGAAGCAGGACAATCCATTGTAGAAATGCCTATTCAACCACATCCACTTTCCTACCTCATCCCATTTACCGTCTGGAATATACACAGTAGCAGATACATTGTGGGTGTTCTGCCCATTGCTATGTCCGGGTGAAACCCATCGGATAGAAGCATCCTTCACTCTCTCAAGGAAAGCGAATACATCCTCATCCTTGCTGGTAGTTGCTCCTACTGGTGCTTTCTGAGGCAACGAGATACAATAACCGCTAGCATTGAACTGGTCTTTCTCCATCAATTCAGGGTGATGGTCATTCAGATAAACCGCTATTGGCTCATCATCATTCACTCTAACTCTCCTGATGTAGTAAGGGGAATGCCATGCATGAATACCACTTGATGTGCCTAATACACATGAAGCGGTCCCTGATGGTTTGATGCATGTTAATCTAGCAGCCCTTTCAACGCCAATCAAATCAGCAACTCTTGCATTCTCCCTCTTGGCTACGAACACTGCGCCCGTAACATCTAGATTGGCAACTTTGTTACTTGCCATACCAGTCATTGAGACACCCAATAGAGCGTCTTTCTCGGTAGTCTCCTTCCATATATCCCTGAGATAGTGGAAGTCCGTGTATGAAGCCTGTATCGTGCCTAAGAAGGATGCTGCCTTGACTCTCTCATTCAAGTCTTCTTGGTCTACTACATTGGACACGTTACATTCTGTCAGATTGCAGAACTGATACGGCCTCAGTGCTATTTCACAGCAGGGGTTTGTTCCCCAATCCTTGTCATTGGTGAAGTAAAGACCGGGTTCTCCCGTCCCTCCATCTTCAATCCTCTTCCATAACTCATTGAATACCTCTTCATCTATCTTATGCCTCAATATCACTGCTGAGTTGTTTGCTCTCATTCTCTGAGCATTACCATCCCAGAACGGTCCTGCCTTGCAGTTAATCATATCATCATCATCAATGCTGAATAGACTAATCATTGCTGCTCTGCGAATACCACCAGACAATACAGCATCTGCTATATGGCACATTATATCATGACACTCAAGGGTAGTAAGATTAGTTCCGTTATCCTTGTTCTGAAGGATTCCCTCGATGATGCTGATACAAGTCCTCAATGGTGCTGGACCGGGTGCTTTACCACCACTAGTCTTCAACCTAGAGCCTTTTGGCCTTATGTCATCGTAGATGAATCTAGGAGTCTGAGTCAAATCCCCTGTGTAAGACCTGAATAACTCCTTTATCGCATCAGCCCAACCCATGATAGAATCCTCTATCACTATCTTTCTCTTCCTGTTTGGATTCGGATGCTGTATAGGCGGAAGTTGCCTGATATGATGCTTCTGTACGGAGTATCCAACTCCTGTTCCGCCTAACAATAAGAACATAGCCTCATTGAAACAACGAAAATCATTGATTGGCATATATGCACAATTGTATATCCTGTTAGGGGATATCTCAATCGGCTTGCCTGCGAAATGCATCGACCTCATTGAGGGCAATATCTTTCTTGGAATAACGTAATTCGCATATACGTCCTCTATCTCTTGTAGGAAATCCTCACCTAGATGGGAGAACTTCTCAACATGCATATCCATATTTCTTTGACACAGTTCAACCCATGTCTCCTTCCTATTCTGTTCTGGCATATACTTTGCATACTTCATATATACCGTTATATCACTTAATATCTCTCTTGCTTTACTTTCTTGCATAATTAACACTTCACTTGTTTGCTGTATGGCAGTTCACTTAAATTAGAGAATGCTGCCACCCATTCCCCTTCCTTCTTTATCGCCCATTGTTTCTCAACTAAAACGTCCCAATCTGGGAAAGTCTCATAGGCTTTTTCACCGTATCTTTGAACCATCTGCTCGAAGTCAGTGAATGTTTCCCCGTCATGGATTACTCGCATTGAGCCATCACATATTATGATTGCCTTTTTGCTAAAACCAAGGACGTAACCTACTGGATAAAAGTCTGCCCTAATGACATCCCAATCCCTGTAAGTTTTTACTTCTCTAACCTGCCAACCGAATATATTGAACAACGCTTCAAATTGGCCTTTATCTATAAAATTAATATTGTCTTTCAAATCCAAACCATAACCTCCAATGGTGTAGAGATAGGTGAGCGAGAGGCTACGCCCACGCTATCTCAAAAACTGTGTGGTGGCTCAAAGGCCGCCGACAACAGCAGGGATTAACTCAACGTTCTCAACGCTATCCCAATTAACCTCGGAAATCTCTTCCCTTGAGGTTAGTTCAGAATCAATAACCACCCAATGCGTAGGATGGTCGTTTATCTGTTCAATTACATCTGTCTGGGTAATACCCACTAACTCTGTGTGTCCTGTTTCATTTATTATTGTCAAAATCATATTCTTAGTCTCCTGTTACAATGTCTTTCTTATTTTCTTAATTAACCTGTCGTCTTGCCTCTATTAGACGACCAGTTAGTATGTTGATTGTCTCTTCATACTTCATCACTAGGGCTTGCAAACCATTAACATTCGCTACCATTCCTTGATAACCTGCACTTACTTTCTGCAATTGCTCGGTCAAATCTTCTATCTCTAACTCTAAATCCTTTTTTGTCTTGTCTTTCTTACTCATTGTTTCAACCCCATTTGGCTTTCTTCAATTTATTTATCTCTGTGCTTGCATCAGCCTTGGTTATATGGTCTATGTCTCCTTCAAACCCCAATCGAATCAAATAATTCTTTTGCCTCTCGGTTGCTGGAACGTCTTCTTTCTTATCAGAAGACAACACTTCCCATAGTTTCTTCGTCTGTTTCTCACTGAGAACATCGCCTTTTATCATCCTACTCTTCATATCCAATAAGAATCTTTCTTCCCATGAATCCTTGCCCTGCTCAGGCACGAAGGGACTAACCCCATAGTATTCACAAGCCTCCAAGAAGGCAGGTTGATGATTGATGTCTTGTACTGTCTCCACGATTAATTTCTTTCTTTCTATCGCGGCAACTCTTCTAGCCTGAACTTTATCGTCGTGATTTTTCAGTTGTTCTAGTCTAGTCTCCAAGAAATCGTCCTCTTTTCTAATCTGCTCATTTGCTTTTTCCAATGTAAAATAAAACATCAGTAAGTCATTATACAGATTTTGGTTAGGATAACCCTTGGTGTTAATCTGTGCCTTCGGGTTACTCGGATGATTCCAACGCCACACAATCGACGCCATTTCATAGAAAGGGTCGCCGTATTTACCAGTGGCTCTCTTTCTGATGAAGGTCTTATCGCGGTACATCCTGTAAGTGGAGTCATAGTATCTACCACTTGTTCGCACATTCACTCTCAAATCCATGTCCTTGACTTCGTTGAACATCCTTGTGAATTCATCACCATGCAGATTCCACCATGCATCCTTCTTCAATGCCTCAACCCTCACATCAATCCACTCTTCAATCATCTCATCCGTGATTTGGTCATCAGATAGACCAGTTTCCTCACGGATAGCGCGAAGAATGAGATACGAGTTTATGTGGTCTGAGCCAACTGATTCCCTAACATCAGTCTCAGTGTTGTGAATCTCGAAATGATACACGATATTGTGACCACACAGACACTTGTATGGATGCTTAGTTACCCATGAGGGCATTGAACCTAGTCCATCCCACCATACATTGCCTGTTGCTATCCACTCATGTTTAGCAGCATCATAGTTATCCGCATTGGATAGAGTCACCATGTTCTTCTTCAGAACCCTATCCCATCTTCCGTTTCCTAACGCTCTCTTTGCTTCCTTCCAATTTTCCGTCATTCTTCTTCCTCATTATTATTCATATTACCATTCATATACATTTGAATCTCTTGCAGCCCTATCGCCACAACCTTGTAGTGTCTCTTACCGTTGATGTAACCCATCTCCTTGACCAGAGATGGTGCTGATTTGACTGCTAAAGCATCAAAGAAATCTGGTTCCTCATGATGCCATTTAGTTGTCCAATCCAACCCTTTCGCCTCTACTATGCTATGCAACTGTCTGCATGGCAAGCATCTCTTCTTACTCAGTATTATGTGTGTCATCCTAACAAACTCCTAATTGTATTGTAGTCCATCTCTATTGCATCTCTTTTACTCTCAGCAACGTGATAACGTCCACATGAAGTGCATAAGAATGTTTGCAGATTCCTATTCGGCTGATTCCTAACTGCTGCTTTAGCCTGTTCTTTGGTATAGCCAACCTTACGCTTGCCACTACGACTCACGCATCTATCATTGAAATATCCTGACATTCAATCACTCCATCTTCTCGTACATTCTCTGCTCAGTCAAGTGCGACGTAAGCAGTTCGTCTATCTTATCGTAAAGAGACTCTGCACATCCACCTATCGTCTTGCGATAAAGGCTCATCCAAATCTGATGCTTCTGATTTAGAATCACCTTCGGCAAATCATTGTCTCCAATCGTTATGATGATAGGAGGCAACTCATCGTCGTTGACCAATTTGAATTCTATCTCTCTCTTCACTGCTTCATGCTGTTCCATTCTCATTCAGGCACTTCCTCTGTCCTTGTCCAATTCCTCTTTGAGTCTCTTCTCATTATCGAGGTGTTCTATGCTCTGGCTTATCTCATTGTCTAGGTTTCTCATCCTGAGTTTAGCGGAGTCAACCACCTGCTTCTCAGACAATACAGCCCACTTTGGCAATTTCTGCCATTCTATCTTCAATACCAGTTCTCTGGATATGCTCGTAATGTTTCCATCCTTGTCCCTGAGACTGAGGAAACTCCCTGCATGTGGAGTGTTGACGTAATACACCTCTCCCTCCAATGTCTGCACACTTTCTAGGTATTCCTCAGATTCCTTGTACTTGTCAAGGGAATACCATACTTTCATCATCATTCTGTTTTCTTTCTTCCAACTTTTCATTTTATCACTTCTTCATTTCTTTGAACCATTCTTCCATTACACAATCGCAAGGTTCCGGTATGTATTCTGCGATTGCAATTTGCTTCATTATTACTCCATTCATACATTTATTGCATTTCATCTATTTCCCTTCTTATTCTTATTAACTCATTATTCAGTGTCACCAATTGCTTCTGCAACTTATCGTGGTATAGTGTGTCTGGGTTCTTATCTACGAGAGATTCAGTTATCTGGGAATTCAGGTTCTTCATCTTACTGAAGTTCTCTTCCAAATCATCCTGTCTCTTCATTATCCTTATCAGAGTATCATTGGTTGACCTATGATAATCGAACAACTTGGTTATCTTCTTCGTCAAATCCTCATATCTGAAAGTGTATAGGTCATCCACGAATTTCCTGACCTGCTCATTCTTCCCGCTGATTTTAGCGGGGCTTGAACCTGCTTTGTTCTTCTTAGGCTCATGCTCAGGACATAGAGTCCTATTCGTAAGATTGGTTCTTACTCCGAATGTCTTGTTGCATCTATGTCCGTCTTCCATTATGTACTGGCAGTGCTTGTATGGCATCATTGTCCACCTCTCATTTTGATTATATGGTTTTTAGGCCACCATTCAGGCTCTTGTGTCTTCCAACTGGCGAAATGCCACTTGTCGTGCATGTAATACAACCTGTATTTCTCAACTGCATCCATGTCATCGAAGCCATGCACCTTCCTGCAATTCATATCCTCTGATATGGCTATCGCAAAGTCAGTGAGTCCTATGTCAGGCAGATAATCGATAAGGCCCTCTATCGACTCCCGATACAGGTTCATCGTTCTCTCAACCTGATGAGTCTTGCCATATCGAATGGTGTACTCCTGACATAGAGCGTATGTGTGAGTAACTAGCCATTCCATATTCTGCTTGCTCTCCCTCGCCCATATGGTACATGGGTGATAAGGGAAGGACAATCGATATGGCGAGTTGAAATTCCTCAGAATGAGACATGCAGAAATCATCTGCAAACTCTCTGTCGCCATCTTGATTACGTGCTTGTCTATCATCTGTTGTGCTGCTTTTATTGGGCATTTGTCTACTACGAATATATTCATTTTCATTTCTCCTATTTTGTGAGTGGTTGCGAGAGTGGGATTTGAACCCACGAAGCACTACGCACCGAATCTTAAGTCCGGCCCCTTTGACCATACTTGGGAATCTCGCATTGTAATAGAGAGGGAAACACATTCCGTCCACCTAGAAACGGAAACAGGAAGGAGGTATGCAAACGTAGCCTGAATGCGTTCTGTGTTTATTACTTCTGTAAAACCTCTCTCTTTCGAGTGTGAATATGTAGGAAAACATTACTATTGCCTGAAGGATAAGGAAGGGGTTGTAATGTTTTTACTCGGCAAACCTACATTATGCAAATCAGCATTCTTTCATGCTGATTAAAAGTAGTATAAGATAACCAATCAAGTCTTTGACTACATCTTCATCAGACTCGATATTAGCATTACCTTGAACTAATCTGTTTAGTTTATCATCTATTCTAACTTTCAATTGCTCGTCTTTAGCAGCCTTTGAAAAGATACGAATTGGTTTTAGTACTGAATCACCATATTGACTATTCTTCATCAATAAGAATTCACGTAGTTCTTCAATCGTGTTATTTATCTTAGATTGCGAATCTTCTTCAGGCATTTTAATGCTCTCCTCCGAAATAGTCTCAGCGATAACGCTTCGAGTAGTCTTCTTCCTCCTTCCTTGGAGGACTCCTTTCTTTCTTAAATATTGTGTCTTGTTTCTTACATTCACCATATTCTTTCCCCTTATCTTCTTTGCTATTTGTTTAATGGTCAAACCTTCTGACCATAAAGTTATCAACTTATCTTCTTCTTTCTTTGTCCATTTATTGTTCATTTTGTCACCTTTTTTGTTAATCAATATTCTTCCCCAGTATTTTCCGAAATGTTTCCATCTCTATGTGGAAGTGGGAGTTTGGCAGTTTGGCCGATAGATACGCATAACACTTGCTCAGTTCTATTTGAGATTCTCATTTCTCTCATTTACACCCCCCCATCTAAATAATAATAGATAAGGGGGGGGGAGGGGGTGAGTGTAATAATAGTAGTAGAATAATGATAATAATAGAAATATATAATATATTATAACTAATTATACCTAAACCTACTAACTCTTACCCACCTCTCATTCTCACTCACATTGGAAACGAGAAGTGTGAAACTCTTTGCCAGTTCACACTGACTCTGTTTTGACTATCATATCATATAGGATAAATCATAAGAATATCTGTTAGGATATATGTCATAAAACAATGATTAGAGCATCTTGTTGGTTCATTGTTACCAGTATGCCTAATTAACTACATAACAAATTAGGCCATTGATTTTTATACTGATAAATACACCGTTTGTCGTAAAGCGTGTTTGAACGGTGTTGAAATTGTCATTGCCGACTGTTGAAGATAGCCTGACCTCCGAGTTTATATCCCCCGCGCCCCGGCCTCCCCGCGAGTCCTATAAATGACGTTAAAGTCGAACCATATGGTATTATACACTTTGAACGTATAACTACCAGATAAGTGGGGAGAGGGAATACAGCCCATTATTGAACTAAATCCCCTCTCCCGCAAGAATGCCCCAAACAGCGATTAAGTGGTGAAGAGGATTATTCCTCTTCCTCCACAAACTCGTAGACGGAAACGGCTTGTAGACCGCTTAATGTTCCGTCCCACTCCCCCGACTTAAACAGAGCCGTGGCATTTGACCTAGCCTTCTTTGCTAGGGTTGTTGCGTATTCATCAGCATCGACATATACTGGCGAGCCTTTGGATTTACCATGCTTTCGCAGTAGTGGCTGAGCATAGGTCTGTGTCCCGCTAAAGAAAGCATGAGCAGCATACCTAATCTCTTCACAAGCAGTATCTACCACTGCTCTTGCAGCAGCAGGCAGAGAACCTTGATTACCTCTCTTCCAAGGATATCCGGGGTATGGCTTGAGCATTCCCCTGATTGATGTTGTTAGCGATTCTCTCGTTGCCGAGTTGTTATCGCCTGTTTCTAGCAGCATTCGCGCTAGAGATACAACATCGGATGGAATAGCGTTTATCTCGCTATCTGCATCCAACATATCGTTCACTTTGTATTTCACTGAGTCCCAATCTATCTGTTCCATTTCATATTCACCTTTTGTCTTAATTGTTGCCGTTTGGGGCAATAATAGGATGTTTTGCGAGGTTATAAGGGGTTCCTGACAAAGTATGAAACCATATGGTAATAACATTAGATTATACCCCCATTAATTTTTCAGGTTCGATTTTCTTCGACTTTCGTGAGACAACTTCGTTGTAACTTAGCGTTAGTTTCATCAACTCAAGTCTCGAAAAATCACTGCCGTTTCTCATCCATATGGTAGGATAGAAGCACTCTTAGTGCGAAGGAACTGTTTGAGTACCAGATTAACATCGGGGTAAGCCATAAACGGTCAGTCGCTCGCCCATGATATTTACCCCGGCTCACTCCTTGTATTATTGGCAACCATATGGTACTAGCAAGATATAGTCTTAGGGGGTCCCCAAAATTAATTTTTCTGGCTCGACTTTTTCCTTCGCGCTTCGCTTGACACTTAGCGTGTCGTTTTGAAAAAAGACCACTGCCGTTTCTCATCCATATGGATGTGAATATCACAGCCATAATCATCTTGGGGGATTTCGAGGAAGACCACTGGTCGCTTCGCTACTACCTAGCGTATTTCCAGTTAACTTCTTCTCAATCCTCTACGAGTTAACACCATATGGTGTGATACTTTGATTAAATCAACACCATATAGCCTGTCTAGACCATCTATTACTGTGTGGGGGGCATTACTCACACTAAACGAGGTGAAAAAAACATGGCAGATTATAGTATGGAAGACAGCGCATGGAACGCGAAGAAAGCAGATATTGACGAATGGTTTGAAGCCAATCCCGATTACTCGGATAGGAAGGTTATCACTGATGGCCTTTTCTCGATTGGTGACATACAGACTGAATACCGTAAGAGGCATTGGGCTTCTATTGCTGGTGTTTTCAGTGGATTATCCAACTCCCCTATTGGTGGCGGCCGTAAATCTTCAATGGATGTGACTGACAAGTCTCATTCTGACAAGTATTTGGCTACCGTCAGTGAGGCTTACGGTGTCCTGTATGATACCGTTCCTGAATTGCTACGAACACACGGTAAATCCGGTGGGGTGCTTTATTCGTCTATGGACGATGGCAGGGCAGCCTTCCAGACTGAAATGGTCAAGAAGGCTAAGATGTTCATCAATGGTGGATACAATGCAGCAAAATCCCAGAACAACGATAAGAGGTACTGGGTGTCCTTCAACAGTGATGGTTTCATCAATGTGGAAGACCGAAATTCGTCTATGGGGGTAGACGAGGAAGAGTGAGGCTTAATGCCCCTCACCACCCTTCGGGGTTTTTCAGCAAAGTAACACCATATGGTCGTAGACCTTATGGTATATTTTTGTGAGCAGACTCACGGTCTTTGTTGACACTTCGTTTGTACTTAGCGTACTATTCACCAAACACCAGTTCCTCGCTCAAAAAACCGCTGCACTGCGTTTTCTTCTACCATATGGTAGTAACTTTGCTAATACTTACCCTAAATAAACTAGGTAACTTGTCTAGTATTGTTCTCGACGGGGAACAACGTATTGACTGAACAACCCCTTTCAATAGGGGGTAAGGTACACTACTGGAATCTAGCGATTCAGCGAGCAGACTGAAGAAAAAGGTATGCAGTACAACAGCCCTTAGCCGGGTAGTAGTGGTTAGGTCGGGTAAAAGCCCCTGATATGAAAAAGGCAGAAACTATTGACCCATGACTCTTTTTTGGTAAACGAAAGTGAATCCAAAATACACCACGTTTCTTGATTCGTGGCTAATCAAAATCAAGACACTTCTCATCTAGAGTAAGTCCTCAAATCTGGCCTAGTTAAAACACAACCGAAAAACGGAGATGTAAGCCGCACATCGTTGCGCCATCAGAACAGGCAGTCGAAAATTTGAGGCTTCTGATGAATGAGGTGGCATTGAGCAAAGTATGCTACCATATGGTGTCAGTCTGGCGTAGCAACGCTAAGTTGCAGTAACACGTAGCCACTGCACCAGACATCTTGTGCGGTACATGTTATAATTGCATTATTTACAGCACCATATGGTCCTTCTGAGAGCAACGCTAAGTTGCAGTGAAACGCTCATAAGGGACCTTAACTTTAGGGGCATATCATAATTGCATTATTGACAACCATATGGTCTGACGCGTAGCGAAGAAACACTTAGTTTCAGAGTAACGGTTTGCTACGGCGACAGCCCCAAGTACGGGGCATGTCATAATCATGTTATTGACAACCATATGGTTATGCACTTTGCTCAGCAATAACCACATAAGCGCGAAGGCATGGCTATTAGCAGTGAGTCAAATGGACGAAGCAAAGACAATACAGATACAACCGAGAGAACGAAAGTATGTGCTTGAACTAAAGCACATGAAGCAGGGTTCATCCCTTGTTTTGGCGATACACAAACTACGTGTGTCCGATGATGAGAGTTTCGATACTATCATCAACAAGGTCAAAGATGCACTTCAGCAATACAAGAACGATTTGGTGATGGAATGAAGCAATACAGAAGAACAATGACAATTACGTTTGACAGTGATGAATGGATTGATTCACCTGTTTTGGTGGAGAAGTTTTCATCCTATCTTCATGATGATGGTATATCATTAGTTTCAGGCTATCATTATGGTGATGTAGATGATGAGGAGTATGGATTGAGAGAAGTAACAAGAGTGAAGAATTCGTATGACATATTGCTCAACGATAAACTAGCCTTCACCGCTGGTTATCAATTCAGGGCCAGAGAAATGTGCGACGAATTGATTCAGAATGGTTGGGATGCACAATACTTCGAGAGAAAAGAAGAATCCACTAAAACAGAGTGGGCAGATGCTCCCGGTTCATACGCATTCGTCAATTCTGATGAATTCGACGGTGATATGACAACAGAAACCCCTTATCCCTCGTTGCGTTACAAATTAGATGGTGTAATCCTATGCACCAAGACATTCCGAAACAACGATGGTACTTTTTCGCTTGTCTTTCAGATAACCAAGGAGATACAATCAATAGCAGACAGAAAGTCAATAGAGAATTCAATCGTTGCTGTGCCTGCTGCTGATATGCGAGCAATCAAGCGAATAGTTGTCTCAGTGCTTGAGCGATTATCCAACGATGTGATTACACACTCTGTTGATTGCACCACCGAGATACTATCAAGCGCAAATTATGTGTGTTCCAAGGACACTGTTGATTTAGTCATGGGGGAAGAAGAATGAAATCATGCAATGGATGCAATAAACCAATATCGAACAACAATGCTGTCGGCCTTTGCTATGGATGCAAGGTAAAGCAGGGGCTGGCAGTATGAGTTTGTTCCAAAGAAGGCACTTCAACAAGATTGCCGAGATTGCAGCAGAATTAGACTTGGATAATAGGCAGATGAACACCCTCCTGAGCAAGTTAGACGCAACAAACCCTAATTTCAGCCATCAACGGTTCAAGAATTACGTTGAATCATTGAAGTAGGTGACATAAATCCTCAGAAATGAGGTAGTCTACGAGACAAAGTGTAGGCTACCATATGGTTGCGTCGCAGCAGTAAGACGGTACGCTCAGTACGAATGAAATGTTCTTAATGCGCGACTGCCAACCTTACAAATCGGGTAAGCACTATGCTTGGATGTTCTGCCTTCTCTTTCAATTGAGAGAATGCCTCACATCTATTCGCTATATGTGCAACCATATGGTAAAAGATTCATTTGAGAATATCTTGAAGCGAAGCCTTGATAGTTTCAGGGCAGATGACACGCTTAGTGTGTAACGAAGTGCTGCTCTGAAAGTATTTCAAGATAGAGCAAATTACATCACTGCAAGGATTTTACCCGGTCTACGACCATATGGCCGTGAGGCAGAATTTTTTTTCTTGCAAATTAAATTGTTTTATACATTAATGGTATAATTATTTAGTTCCGCTAACAGTACATTAATATGGATTACCCATAATGGCTCGCCTAGAGTAGTTAGCACTATGGCCTATTACCAGATTTGACATATAAATAAAAACGCCGCTGACTACAAAGAAATACATTTATTTGTTATTGTTAATGAATTAAAAAGGTATTAAATCACTATAATAATATAAAAAACAATAGACCTATACCTTATTCTGGAAATAGAAACGATTTAAACAAAAAAAAGGCGCAAGTGGCAAATAAATGACGGCTCATTTTTTCGGTTTTAAAGGTCTGATAAATTATGACATGGGAGGAAGTAATAAAAAACGACTCCATAGCCGATAAAGTCCTAAAAAATATCGTGCGCATTTTTTACGAGAAGGTAAGATTAGACGATAAGATAAGAAGAATAAAGATAGATAGGAATAATGGCACAATTACATTAATAGTATTTCCAAAGATGACAGGTTTATTTGTAGGCAGAAGAAGTCAGACATTAAATGCGTTAGAAAGAAGATTAAAACGATGGAAAGTCAATATTGAGGAGTAATATGTGGAGAATAATAGAGTTTATATTAATTCCTTTACTTATAATAAACGGTTTATGGCATTATGGGAGGTTTAAGTATTGAATTGGACTGAGGTATTGAAGGCTAAACTGCCCAATGAGGTATTGCCCGATGTAATAGATGTTGATACTGCTAGGTATATGCGAAATATTCCACGCGATGTGAGAAACCGATTCGCTTCGTCATTGACTGAGATGAAAGATGGCAAACTAGTCAATGCGCGTATTTGGCTAAAACAAATGAAAGCGACTATTAATGCCACTTACAATGCCATAATTCAGAGTGCGGAGAAAATAGACGCCCTTCCTATGTCCACTGCAACTGCTGCTATTGCGCCATTGAGGAACAAGGCCATTGATAGGCTGAATAAAACAATAAGTCAGATGAAGGAGTATGAGGAGGGACTTAAAGACGCGAGGAACAACGATGGAAGCCTGCGTATCAGATATAGTGATATGCGTAGCGTTCAAGATAATTTGAAGCAGATGTTGAAGTATTTGTATGATGACGTACAGAGTATATTTTTGAATCAGATGCGTGATGCCTTGAGAAAAGTAAGCCCAGACGCGGAAGCAATATGGGAAAATGCTTCTGGGGGAAAGGTTGCTCGTACTGTCAATCCGAATGAACTTAAACCAAGAGATGTGGATAAAGTCAAACCGCAATTGCTTATGGAGTTCGATGAGATTAAGGATAGGGTTGACTTCTATATCGCTGGTAATAATTTAGATAGAGTGAAGAGTCAGAGAGCCAATACCACTGTGGATTTCGATTGGGATGGGAACAGGAAGAGATTCAATATAAATTACCTGAATCTACCGGGAACAGTGCCTGTTGGACTGGCTCAAGACATAAGTTTGTCGAAAGAGGTAAGTAACCGCGTTAAGTCGTTGTTAAGGAAGTTAGATAGAGGACTTGATATTCCAAAGGAAGTAGCAGACGACTTCGTTGAATACTTCAAAAAGACTTTCTTCAGGAATCCTCCTTTACAGATACTGACTAAGGATGAAGATAAAATTCTTTTCGGGATTAACGAATCGGATTTGCCTATGATAAGAATAGGGCAGATACTAATTGTGGAAGAAACGGCAGAAGATTGGCGTGACAAGGGTAATATCGAAGTGACTTTCTCAGTCACATCAGAGGGTACTGCTCCTGATAATGTCATGACTAAAGCATTGGATGAATACATAGCAAATCTAGGCAAGGGCAGCAAAACCATGTTTTTCACGGAAGAAGGCACTGCTGCAACGGACAAGCAAATCTCTGAATTGGAGCCTGAGAGAGAAAGGCTCACTGAGGAAATGCAAGAAGAGACAGGCGGTGGGTTCTATCCGGCATTGGAGTCTTATCTAGATTCAAAGGACGATTCTCTATCAGAATACAAATATAAAATCGCAATAAAAAATAGAGATGATGCATCGGATATTGCAAGGTCGTTCAAGATAACATTGGGAAGTACGCCGCTATTCGAGTTCTCTTATGTAATAACAGGCGCGAAGGATGATATCTTTAGAAAAATGGTTGATGATATAGTGATGAAGCAAATTAAGGGGGAATAGATATGGATTGGTTTGAGTTAGTTAAAGCAAAAGCAACATCTACGCATAACAGCAAAGGTGAGAAGAAGGATAGATGCGCTAAATTGGCAGATAAGAAATATGGTCTGAAGAGTTCAGCATACAAGTCTGGATATATAGTTCAATGCAGAAGAGGAAAGGTATCTAGAAAGAAGTGATTGCTATGAATTGGATGTCTATTCTGAAAGAGGAGTCTAAATGGGTAAAGGAATTGCCCGAAGACAAAAAGAAACTTCTCAATTCAGAGCCATCTTTCAAGGTAGATTTTCCAGAATTGAAGCATCCTAGCAATGAAAGCGAGATAAGCAGGGTGTTGGAAGCGGTCAAGAATAACGAACTGGACGAGAAAACCCAGAATGACCTAGATAAGAACAATCACAGTATGATGCTAGACATAGTTGATGAGGACATGGATGATTGGAATCGGTTCATAGAGGATGTTGACATACACACCATCAAACTCAAGATGAAGTATGGTAGGCAAAGACCGTATGAATACAGCGATGAAATCGAATCCGTGACAGATACCGATGACAGCCCTTCGTTTCCTAGTGGTCATGCGATAGAAGCCTACGCCTTGGCTAAGGTTCTAGGGGAGAAATACCCTGATAAGAAGAATGAATTGAATAAGATGGCTGATAAGATAGCAAAGTCGAGAGTTCAGATGGGCAATCACTTTCCTAGTGACATAGAAGTGGGAGAGAAAGTAGGTAAGATGATTGCAGATGCATATCTATCTACAACGAAGATTGAGAAGTGGGGCGATATACTCAGCAAGAAGGGAGATGGATTCAAGCGAGAGAAAGAATCCGGTTTGCATGGTTGGTTCTCAAGAAGAGGCGGTAAGGAAGGAAAGGGAAAGAAGACACAAGGAGGATGGATTGACTGTTCTAGTTGCGGAAGCAAGAACGGACCAAAGCCCTGTGGAAGAAAAGACGCTTCAAAAGGTAGAAAAAGAAGATGCAGACCCACCTGTTCAGCCTGTAAGACATACAAAAGGAGGAAAGGCGCATGAGTTGGGAAGAAGAAATAAAGAAAAACGATAAGGATAACGATGCCTATAAGACGACGCTAGATATCCTACTAGATGAATTCCATGACGAGTCATTAGAAGCAGGTCAGACATTGAAGAGGATACTAGAACATATGGTAAAATTCGATAAAGGTGAAGCAATCGATGAAATTCGTCCTTTTGTTATTAAGTATAATGAAGCCTTAATTCTTTTAGACAAATACTACGAACAAGTAGCAAATAAGAGGAACCAACCAGAATCATTCGATGAAGATGAATGGAGGAGGGATATGACATGAGTTGGGAAGACGAGATAAGAAAGGAAATACCTCTAGATGAGTATATGAAGTTGCTGAGTCTTCTTATCCACAGAGTAGGAACCGAAACGCAGGTATTGGTTAAGACATACAAGTCCTTTTCTAAACTGGTTAGAGAGCAGAAGGACTATGAGTTGATGAGAATGCTAGAGCCTGTATTGAAGAATTTCAAGTCTGTAAATGATGACATGCTAGATGTGATAGTAATGTTAGAGGAAAGGTACTCACCTGAAGAAACGCCAAGCACAGATGATAACCTCTTTGATGAGGATGAGTGGAGGAGGCAAATGAGATGAAATGGTTTAGTGTATTGAAGGTATCAAGGAAAGACGCAATATCCGATGCAATGAGATTTGCCCCAGAGGATATAAAAGAAGGAAAGAAAAACAAAGATAGAGCCTATGCGAGATTCAGGGCCAGAGAGGGTAGAAATCCAAGTAAGATTGAACTAAGAAATGAGATAATCAAACCATTTTACAGGGAGAGGCCAAAGCCCACAGGTAGGCCGAAGGGCAGTAAGAATAAAATTAAAGTTAAATCAGAAATGCAGGTTTTGGTTAATAATATAATTCTATACTTAGAGGCCAATAATAAGCCCGTCACTGAAGAAAGCGTAATCAACGAGATTGACTTGGATAAGATTCCTATGACAAAATACAATAGACCAGACAAAAGATTTGTAAAAGTAATTGGTAGAATGATAGAAGAATTCAAGAATCCTCACCCCCATAAGGTATATAGTAGAAGACCAAATTATACTCAGAAAGACATTCAGGAGATGATTGAATGAATTGGTTTTACGTGCTTAAAGCAGATAGATGCACTAGAGCAACCAAGAAGACATCTTCTACTAGTAAGGGCAAGAAATGGATGAAGTGCGTCCCTGATGGTAAAGGCGGCTATAAGAGAGTTCATTGGGGCCAAAGGGGAGTAACGGTTTCCGGTAAGAGAAAGGGAAAAAGGAGAACGTCATTTAGAGCAAGGCACAATTGTTCCTCTTGTAAGAGAAGCGATTACTCCGCTAGATGCATGGCTTGTAGAGACTGGTGATTTTTTGAGATGGTATAGTGTTCTCAAGATGCCTTTACGAGGGTATTGGAGAGGGCCAGCATTAGCCCCATACATAAGGGATAGCGTGAGGGAATGGTCTAGCACTGCTGAGCCAGATAAAGAATATAGGTTGAGCCAGATACTCGATGAGATAAAACCTATGATGAAGAAAAAGATGGTTGCCGCAGAACCAGACAAGTTACAACAAACAATAGCAGTTTTGAAACGTATGGGTCAATTTACTATATGGAAGACAACGATAAATTCTCTATATGATAATGGGTTTGTGCCTATTGGAAAAGAATATACCAATGCATCTACTGGAACAAAAGCATTGGAAAACATATACATGAAGGTGAGAGAATGAGTTGGTATTCTATTCTAAAGGAAGAGGAGATATACTACCATGCTACGCCATATCGTAATTTATATTCTATTATGGAAAAAGGCATAGTACCTAAATTCGGTGCAATATACTCCACAGATACAAAAGAGTTGTCGGTCAGTTGGATTTGCTTTACGAATAGAGGGGTGAGGAAGATTATTGTCATTCCATATAGGGCAGAACCAAAAACACATAGGCCAGCGGGCGACCACAGCCCTATGATGCTGAACATACTAGGCGCACCTCCCGGCTCTAAGGTGTATGAGACAAGTAAAGCAATTGAACCAAAACAGATAATGGTTGAGGATATACTGATATATGACAATCCATGCTTCGATAAGGATTTTGCAAGGCAAGTTGCAGTCGCAGAATATAGGTTCGGTGAACAGGAATGACTTGGTTTAACTTAGTAAAGTCCTCAGAGATGAAGGAGTTTGAACTTCTTGCTGAGAAGTATGCAGAACCAAACGACATGAAGCACCTTGACTACATTCGCAAGAAGCATGGAAAGAGAAGCGTAGAGTTCTACGACCTACTTAACAAGCAGGTGAAAGACGTAATGAAAGAAGGTGAATGGTATTCATTGTCTGATTTGGCTAAAGCGGTAAAGAAAGTAAATTCGGGTCTTAAGTACGATGTATCGAATTTAGAACAGGTCATAAAGAACAGGATAGATGATTATAATTTGTTCACTAAAGAACAGTCTTCTGTCGGTAGAACAGGCAAGACCACGTATTACAGGAGGGATTGAATGAAGTACGGTTTTGATTTGATGACCGAAGATGAAGCACAGCAGATGGTGTATCAATACCTCAAAAGATTCGGCTACAATCCAGTGCAGGCATTTCCGAAAGCAGCCTTTAGGGGTGACGGGGGAACATTGCTATTCAAACTATTCAAACCTGAAAAGATGTTTTCATACGTCTATTATGCAGAAGATGAAGGAATAAAGCATCCTTTGGCTGTTCGCACAGTAGCGACAAAAGGAAACAGGGTGTTGCTATACATGGGATTGACTTCTATGAAAGACAGGATGAAACACAAGCCTGAGAAGAATTCAATGGAGACTTCTGGTAGAAAGGGAGGAATGACAGAACGCGGTAAATTGATGGGCAAGCCTTTCTTCAGCCAGATACAGGAACTGATTAGAAGGTTGAAGTTGAACCCAGTACAATTCACGGTGAATCCAGCGAATCGAAATCAGACAATACCAGTAGGCTACAATTTGACTGCTGATGAAGATATGACTGGTGAAACGCAAAGCCGGTGGTTAAGAGCAAACTACCCTGAACTATACAAAAATGGTGAATTCAAAAGAATGGAGCAAAGAATATTAGATGATTTGCAATGGACACCAGAAAAGGATAAAGCCTACAAAAATGTATTAAAATACAGCGGTGGAATAAACTTCTCTAGTTTCATGTATGAAAACGAGCCTTCTGAATTCGATAGATATATTCATGTAGCCAACGCAGTAAATCCTAAAGTAGCAGAATCCCTAGAGGCACTTGGGTTCGTAAGGTACGGTGAGCAGAATGACTCTGATTCTTCCATAAGCGAATACCTAAATGAACTAATAGAAACTGTGCCAGAAAAGAATAGAACGGGGTTGTATATCAAGATGCCAACTGAAATCAAGAAGTGGATGAATGTCCTGAAGGTATTCGATGTCATTGATGATGATGAGGATGACGATAAAGACATTGACCCTGATGATAAAATAAATAGGATAAATCCGAAATGGAAGAGGGTTATGAGAGGAACAGGCGGTAAGAAACAACCTGCGAAGGACTATTACAGAAGGCAAATGGTAGCGAAGCCGAATGTTGACCCATGCTGTGAAGAACTAAAGGAACTTTTATTCAAGAAAATATGGATGACAGCAGGCAGTTATCTTGGGATGACAGAATACGATGTTAGGAAACAGATAGAGGATGTATCTTGTGACCAGTTAGGAAGAAGCCTTGAGTCTAATGAGTTCGAGTTAGTAGAGGTAATAATAGAACCAAAGGCAGTTCTGAGTGCTAAGGAGAAGGCGTATTTTAGCATTAAAGAGCCTACTATCTATGAACACTATCAGACATGCAAGAGACAAGTGGCATCATTCACAGAAGACCTAGAAGAAGATTCTGCTCCTATTGGTGCTGGCAATATTCCCGACCCTGAAGAAATGTCCAGAAACGAAAGACTTCGTGAGAGATACAGGGATTACAGAGAACTAACAGAAGGAAAGAAAGTCGAGAGATTCGGCTTTGAACAGGAGGAAGATGATTTATGAGTTGGAGAGACATACTAAAAGACGCAACTGCGGTAAGAGAACTAGAAGTGATGATGAACAAGCCCGTACCTAACTATCAGGGATTGAAGGCTACATTGGTGAATATACAAAGGGAATACCCCATGATATTCCAGAACAATGAGAATGTAGCAGACATGAGGCAGATGGTTGACCAAATGATAACCGAGGCAGAAACATACTATCGGGCAACTAAACAACTAGGAGTGAAGAACCTAGAAGAACAACTTCGCAGCGTTTCAGATTCAATTGCTAGAATAGAAGAACTAGAGTGATTGGAATGAAATGGTGGTCAGTCATTAAGGGAAAGAGAGGCAAGTATGTCTCTAAAAAAGTGCTTGACCAAATGAGAGGTTCCTTGGAAGAATTGGATGGGGTCGCTGTCGATGAGGTTGTTACCACTAAAAATCAACATTATCAGTTTAGAGCGACTTACACCGGAGAAGAATTGCCTGCCAAGATGAATGAAGTCAAATTTATAGTTTCGACAGGTCTTCCGAATAGAAAGACAAAAATGAGCGATGCTCGTCAAGCAATGAAAACAAACGCTAGAAAGGCATTGGCTAGAAAAAACGTATTCATAGGTGAATGGTAATGAAGTGGTGGAGCGTACTCAAAGAAGGCGGAGCAGTTTCCTTCGGCAGTCATGGTTCTAACCCCCTTTTCAATATCAGATACGGAAAGAAGGTAGACAAGAAGAACCTTTTACAAGAAGAGGAGGATGAAGATATTGCCGAAGACTAAGAAATCCAAGAGAACTGTCAGAATCACTAATTCTGATGGTGAAGAGGTAACTGTCACTCAGACATTCGATGTTGAGCAATTTAGAACAGCATACAAAGGATGGAAGTCTTCATGTGAAGGAATGTCTTCAAAGGAAATGGGCTTAAAGGGAGGAGAGAATCTTTTCAAGGTTATCTCAAGTCATGGATTACCATCAGCACAGCGTCCACAGGCAAAGAATCCTGTTAGTGAAGAAGAAGGTATGGGAAAATTGCTTAACGAAATAGATGACTTGGTTGAAGGTCCTTCTTTAATTACCGAATCATTCAAAGATGACGTTATGGCTGCAAAGAAAAAACTAGAGGATATTAAAGGGACTGATGCTGACCCAAGAAACATACCATTTACAATTCCGATTTATAGAAGAGTCAATAAGAAAACGGCTGCCTATGACAAGGAAAAGCACACAAGAATACACTATGGACATTATAGGACTTCTGATTATGTCAAGTTTAGAAATCTAAAGGCTAAGGTATTCGATACAAGAAAGTTCGAGGAAACAATTGACCCAGTAGATAGCAGTTACTACAATACCAAGAAGAACGAATCAAAGCCTCCGATGTGGCAAGCATTATTTTCAACGGAGGGGGATTCTGGCAAGGATATCAAAGTGGGTTTGATATCTGTTTTAGAGATGGCAGAGGATATGATTGAAGATGTGGAGTTAGAACACATTAAACTTAAACTAAGGGGCGTATCAAAAGGAGGTCTAGCAAAGGAACTGTATGGGATAGCCGACATAAAAGAGACTATACTGAATCTATTGGGAACAACTACGAGTCTAGGTCAAGGCGTTAACCCAAAGACAGGAAACATAAGAGATGACCAGATTGCTAGATTGTTTAGAAGTAGACTTTCCTTCACTGCTACTCCTAGTGAGTCTACTCAAATAAAAGATGTCTATGGCATTGATGAGGAGATAGTGGGAAAGGTCAAGGGTTACTCTCTTGATATAACTAGAGGTATAGTTAAGAGTCTATTCTTACAGACGGGTAAAGTAGGAAGAAGGTCTGCAAAGGGACCAGTTTATCTCAAGGGCTATACGCCTCCTAGTGAGAAGAAGAAGAAGAAAGAAGTAAAGAAATCATGGAAGGAGATGTTAGTATCGTAACTAGAAGAAGATGTAAATTGTGCAATCACGAAAATCGTGATGATTTAGAAGCGCAGTTAGAAACTATGAACATAGCACCTGACGATTTGGATAAGATGGAAGGATGGCCTAGTGGGACTACATCTAAACATATGAGAAATCATATGGGAGATTATCACGATGCATCTAATCCTAGATGTAAAATATGCACACATGAGTTAAGAACCATTATAGAAGAACAACTAGGTCAAGGCCATGTTACCCCTAATGCAGTGGCAAAAATGGTAGATTGTACTGAAGAACAAGTTAAGAGACATATGACCAAACACCTTCAACCACTGGTTCAAAAGTCAGCAGCAAATATTATAGCCATGCGAGATGTAGACGAAATTGAGTCTCTATCTAGGAACATATCAAGGCTTGAACAAAAAATAGACATATTGTTTGAACAAGAAGATATGAATCCTAAGTATGTAGATAGTTTGACTAAGATGGCTAAAGAAATTAGAGAGAGTCTTAGATACCTTATGGAGTTCAAAGGGAAACTTATTCACAAAAGACAAGATACTGTTATTGTAGCGCAAATGCAAGTAGTTCAGGAAGTATTAGCACAGAATCACCCTCAAGTATGGTTAGACGTAAAATCAAAGATGGAGGAGAAATTACAATGAGTACAAGACCAGAATCAACGTGTCAGATGTTTATGAGTTTCCTAGCAGAAATGTTTGAAGAAATGGAGAAGATAGAATGAGTTGGAAGAAACTATTGAAGCAAGACGAGGGACTTGGCGATACTATCGAAAGGATAACAACCAAGACGGGAATAAAGAAGGCTGTTGAGTATGTCTCGGAAAAGACGGGGCATGATTGCGGTTGTAAAGCAAGGAAAGAAATGCTTAATAAAAGATTCAAGTACAATTGAGATGATAACATGAAGTGGTTCGATATCGTAAAGGCTCCTCCAACTACATTCAGAGGAACCACTTGGAAATTCTTCGCACCCGGAGACATACCATATCTAGAAGATTTGATTATGGCTAAGGATGCTCCTTGGGAGGAACTTTGGCCTACTGTGTCTAGGAAGATATTCTTCGAGAAAGACCAGACATTCACTCCTAAACTAAAGGGAAAGGGCGTAGGATTCTGGGCAATAATGAATATAACCAACGGAGAATTAGTCGGTGAAGGATGGGAGATGATGAGAACTAGAGAAACATTGGGCAAAGACCCTGACCCAGAATCAATCACAGAAGTTCAATGGGGTATGGGAATGAATTCAATAGAGTTGACCCCCAATCAAATAGGAGTAGAGGTAATAAAATACGGAGCAACACCAAAGGTAGAAGTCACCATACCACCGGAAAGTAACGTTCTTTCAAAGATTGGAGAGTCATACATGAAAGACAAGTTTGAAACCAATCCCGGAAACTATCAACTAAACAACGGCGAAGCCGCAGCACTAGCAATACTAGGTATATTCGCGGAACAAAGAAACCCTAGAGAAAGAAAGAATAGGATTCGCTACTTCAAAGAATTCAACATAGGGCCATTACAGAGAGAAAGCAACAGCAAGTACCTAAGAGGATTAGAGCAAAAGGGCCTTGTTGACTATGGCTCAATGAGAGATGACATTTCTTCTAGCAATAGGGGCTATCCAAGAATAACCAACGAAGGTTATAGGGAAGCAACAATGCAGGTTGATATGCCTAGAGCAGTTTTCTTTAGTGAGGAAATGGAAGAGGGGCCAAACGGACAAATGATTCCTTATGGTTTCAAAGCGAAAGTATTGAAACAACCTGATGCTCCATACATGGGGTATGAAGGCGGTGCATTGGCCGAAGGATAGATTTAGATGTGGCTAGACGTACTGAAGGCTTTACCTCAAAAGGAAGCAATAGAACCAATGCTTCGTGATGACAAGGGAGTACCTTCTATAATTGGCTTGGCTAAACTACCCGACAAGAAAGGTCTGAAGAATGCGGTTGATGAGACAAAGAGACTATCTGAAGGAAACATCAGCACCGACTATAACAAAGAAGATAGAGATAAGATAATAGAGAATGCCGAGAAAGCATACAAAGCACTCAAAGAAATCCTAGATGAATATAGAAAAGGACAACAGCCCGGTAAAATGACTGGAAGAATAAAAGAAATTCTGAAGGACATATTAGAAGAGGGAGATATGGATAGGTTCAAAGAATTCATCGGGACAAGAGAAATCCGCCGTCAAAGAAATTCTAGAGAGAAAATAAAAGCAGTCAAGGAATTGGAAGACGATGTTAAAAACTTCATCAATGAAAACAAGGAAGACTTCTATTGGGTAAATGTTTCCAGTAGAAAACTCTTGACAGTTGATGAACCCCCAGAATACGTCAAAGGAGAAATTAACCAAGAAGAGATTGATGGCAAGAAATTCTTTGTGATTGATTTGCCAGACAAGATGGGTCTAAGCGATTACAAGAAAGTATCATCATGGTTTATGGATGGGAAGAAAAAGAAACCTCTAGGTTACAAGACAGAAGGCCGGGTACAGTTAGCCCCTTTAGTTGCTATATTTGGCTTGCTAACCAGTAGGGCAGCCCAAGACGCAACAGACCCATTTACGAACAAGAGGTTCACAGTGAATGTAAATACTGGCGAAGACGCAGTAAAATATCTATCGCTGCTTACAAAACCAAGATGGAAGAAGTCTTCTGAGTTCATGCCTAAACCTAATCTAAGAAGTTCCGGTGCTACTGTCGCTGCGAGAAAGTCATTGTTGATGCCACAAGGAAAGGTATTGATTCCATCTGCATTAAGAGCAATACTAGTCAACCCCTCCTTGGACATCAATTCATTGATGGAAGAAGGAGTAAAGCAAACGAAGGAAAAGATAGTACCCAACTTCGTTAGAATGGTCTTGATGGGAGAAGAACAATTTGACCTAGAAGAACAGGGGATAAACCAATCTGATTTCACTGCATTGCAGAAACTATTCTCAGTGCAATCCAAAGGAAGAATGACTGAATTCATTAGAAGAGTGAATAGAAAGGGAGGCAGTCTCAAGTCTACTCTAGATACCATCATAGAATTCTATGTGGACAAGCAGAACATGTTTAGTGAAGAAGAGGCAATGAAACTTGAGTCAATCAAAGATAAGATGGATGAGTATGACACTCAGGCAGAACATAAACAGGCTTTGGAAGAACTGTATAAAACCATACCCGACTCATTGGCAGATGCGATGTATGACCTAATGGACGAGGCAGAAGAAAAGGGAGTCTCGTTATTCACTAAAGTAGGGGAGTTCTACAAACTCAAACTAACAGGTCTAGACAAGGAAACCATAGACAGAATGAATCGTGACTTCAGGTCATTGAGAATGGATTCTGAAACTGTTTCTACGGATGTAGAAGACAGTTCTTGGACTAAGATAGAAGAGGAGTACAACGAGGATTATGATTTATCATCAACAGCAGGTCTTAATGTCCTAGACATATTCCACATAATCGCTCTACTTGACTGGTACTATGCTCAGACCGACCTTTATGAGAAGATACAGGATTGGTTGAACCCTGACGACTACGAGGAAGAAGATGTTCTATTCGATGAGGTGAAAGCCGCAGCAATACAGAATTTCGGAGACATAGTTAATTCTTTCATAGAGGCAACTAAGCAAAGGGTGGATGACATTGTAACTAGGCCCAAGACATATCAAGACAAATTAGTATATACAGAAAAAAGAAAGGGTGGCTCTGCTACTAAAGCAACAAAGATGATTAGAGACTTACAGGAAGCAGGGGTAGTGTCGGTGGTTGAATGAAGATAGTTCAGGATTACATCACCATGTCCCTTCGTCCATTTAGAAGGCAGTACGGCGAGGAAGCAAAAGAATTTCGTAGAAATCTAGGAAACCTTGACTTCACACTCAGCCATATACCTCAAGAGGTGAAGGATTCAGACACCAAAGAAAGTTATAGGAAGATATTGGTGGATAAGGGATTCCCATCAGAATACATTGACAAGTTCATGTCTAGCATTAGCGATGACTTGGAACAGTCAAGGGATGCCTCATTGAATTCCCTTGGTGTGTACTTCAGAAACAAGGGAGACAAATTGACCGTCAAGGATTTGAAGACAGGGATAAGGCTAGAAAACATCACTAGGAACAAAGGCCACAAAGATGAGGATATACTGGCTGTAATAGAGCAACTGAAGGGAATAAACCCTAAGTTCAGGTCTGCATTGGCTATTCTAGAGACAAAGGTAAAATCCAATATAGACAATGCCGACAAGATGTCCATCGACTTTGAGGATATCTTTGGTGAGATGGATATGAGATTACTACGCTCAAGAAAGAAAGTATATGATTACTTCAAGAAGAAGCACTCGCTGTTTTCAGAGATGAAGAATAAGATACAATACATAATGCTGTCTTGGGACAGGATTGTGGAAAACATGGAAACTGGTGAGTTGAACCTGAAGACCAAGGATTTCATAGTGGAAGATTTGAATGACGATTTAGAGACACTGTTCAAATTATACAAAGAGATGGACGGTATGAATTACATCGTAAAACTATCTCCTGTTAAGATACCGACATATCCAGATACGGATGGTGGTTCTTCTCTTGCTGCATCCAATATCATGTATAGTTACTTGAAGCACATACTAGATGAGAAAGACACATCATACAGTGAAAGTGCTTCTATTGACAGCCAAGATGAAAGAGAGCAAAGAATGCAAATGCAAGAAGGAGATGCAAATGAGTCCACAAGAATGTTCATGGAAGGGTATGGAAGTGAAAAGGAAGGGACTCTAACAGCAGAAATAGACATCTCACCTATGTCTTCAGAAGAGTTGAAGGAAAAGGAATGGGGTCAGAATATAGAGAAATTGACCTTGGTTCAGGAAGTAGACCCCCTTTATGCAATAGCAGCAGATAAGGGAATACTAAGACAATCCCATACAAAGTCTTCAAGAGAGAGGATGGCTAACGACATCAGAATATTGATTCAAGGAGTGGAGCAGGACAACCCAACTATGGTCGGTGTCTTTGATGAACTTCTAGATGACTTAGAAGAACTACAAGACCAAGCATCAGAAATAGACAGAGAGGTATATTTCGTTCCTCTGACTCCTAGTGTCTCAGCACTATACGAAAAATACTATTCTGGTGAAGAGTTGGATTACGTCAAGATAGAAAGTTTCCATGTCAAGATGATTAAAGCCATATCAGAAGTAATAGAGTTGCCTGAAGATAGAACCTTATTGCCCTATCACTGGCTTCAAGAGGACTATGGAATAACTGGTAGTGAAAGTGAAAGGAAGGAAGGGGCGAAGCAAACAGTAGCATTCCAGTCTTCTGCTTTAGGCAGAAGTGGCAAATTGAAGGACTTGGGTAAATTCACAGATGCGATAATGGAGTTGGTGGAGTTAGCAGAAGAATACTATGTTGACCCGCTGACCGATAATATGCTGAGATTCGACTCTCTGCCTAAGTTCCTAGATAGGAAGGCAGCATCTTCCATTACCACTCACGGAAAGAATGAGATAGCGCAACTACTACAAACAGCGTATATTTCTGAATACACTGCATTCATCACAAATGCTGAGTTGGAAGACATAAACGAGTACAGGAAAATACTCAGGGCCACTCCTTCTGAGAAGGGATTCAAGAAAACCATAGAAAAGGTAGAAAGAGTATTGAATATACTCAATGACCTATTTCCAAAAGATAGGGAGAAAGACAGAACATACTTCGCCAATAGGCTAAGAAATATGGCTAACAAGAATAGCAATATAAATCTAGAAAACTACTACCTAGATAGAAAGAAACTTTCTGAACTGACAAGCAAAGAAGATGTAACTGGCAACTATGGTAAAATGATAGCCATGATATATGCAGTCTCTTCTGAGATGAAGAAAGACCGTAACAAGGAAGACTCGATTGCAGAATTCAAGGAATTGCATGAAGACTTTGACAAGAGGACTAAACTGGCAGGTCCACAAGAGAAAATTCTACATGCTCATGATGCAATAAGAAAGATGATGGATAAGCCAACATACTATGGAGTATGTGATGTGGAGTCCTATGACAGTGTGAATGACACCATTGATTTAATGAAATCAAAATACAATATTCAATTGACTGCACACGATGTAACCAACATCGTAGAAGAGATAGATAGTTTAGAATCGCTTGCTAAGAAACATGGAACGAATGAAGATGTCATTTACCATGTAAAAGCAATGTATAGGTGATAAAATGAAATTGAGACATAAGATGATAAGTAAAGCAATTGCTTTGATGGGACATGTCTATGTCTATCTAGATAGCAAAATGCCTCCTGAAACAGGGCCAATTCTAGGTTTAGACATAGACAGTGATTTTGAGACAATGACAAGAAGAGAACTATGTAACCACATAGAGAATAAATTTGGACTTGAGAAGGACTCCTTTTGGTTCCTCCAATCTACTCAGAAAATAAGATACTGCTGCCAGAAGGCAAGGGAGTTGATGAAATGATAGATTGGTTTTCTCTCATAAAGAACGATTATTATAGCGATGCAAGAAGAATTGCAGATAGGCCAATGGAGGTAGAGGATTGGATGAAGAGTACGTTAAAACCTAATAGAAAATATAGTAATTGTTGTGACTTTACAAAGATAAAACTCAAGCACATGCCTAATCGTAACAATATGCATGACGATATCGCATCCTACATAGAAGGCATAGATTGCAATAACAACCAACAGGCTGACAATCTATTACAATTATTAGAAAACATAGACCAAGATGGGATGGAACTTCTGAATGAGGCTATGATGGAAGAAGGGATGGTTCCAAGCATAGGAGAATTGGATGCTAATGTCAAGATACTGAGAGAACTTCTAGAATTCTGGCAAGAATGCGAAAAGGATTCCACTGACAAAAGAGGAATACCACAGTAGGAGGAAAGAGATAAATGAGTGAGATGGAAGACCTAAATTTCTCTCACGCAATGGACATGCAGTTGTCTAAGAACTCATTTCCATATTTCTTTCAGAATGTCTTGGGTATGATGTACCCTGATTACATGCAAGAATGGCTAGAAACAATGGAGAACACAGATAGGACCGTCATTGTTTGTAGCAGGGACCACGGTAAGTCCGTATTCATGCATTCATGGGTAGTATGGAACCTAGTATTCCAAGAGCCTCCCTTTCAGATGCTATACATATCATCCAACCAAAAGCAGACACTCGTTCACATGAGGGAGATTGACAGATATTTCAACATACCACAACTAAAGAAGTTCAGACCATCAAGAGGATGGGCGATAGGAAACATTCAGTTGACAAATGGAAACTCTATATTAGAAAGGTCAGTAGGTTCTCAGATTCGTGGTCTTCACCCGCAGGAGATTATCATTGACGACCCTTTGAAGGAGTTTAGTCTGGCTGGAATCAATAGAGTCACTGACTGGTTCTTCGGAGATATGATACCAACCCTTCACCATACTGCAAATCTGAGGATGATAGGAACTCCATTCACATATACAGATATTTTCAGTCAATTAGAGGAAAATGCAGCATATACTGTAAGAAAATACCCATGCTTAGACTCGAACAATGACCCTCTTTGGCCTGCTAGATGGGATTATGATGCACTGATGCAAAGAAAAGCAGAAATTGGCTCTCTAAAGTTCACTAGAGAGTATTTGTGCATACCAATTTCGACGGGAACGGCATTATTTGGTCAGGAACACCTAGAAAATGCGAAAAATGAGCATCTAATTCTAAGATTAGGAAACAGAAGGGATAAAGGGTACAAATATTACGTTGGTGTTGACCCTGCCATCTCGACAGATGGCGACTTCAATGTAATCATGGTCTTAGAGGTGGATGAAAACATGAATAAGTCCATTGTTCACATTGATAGGGCTAAAAACGTGCAGTTCAGGGAGAATATAGAGAAACTTAAGTTGATTGGTCAGATATTCCAACCTGAAGTAGTGCTATATGAGACAAATACATTTGCAAAGGCATTCACTCAGGAATTGAGAAGCGTAACTGACATGAACGTTAGAGACTTCAACACAACAAGGAGAAAAAAGCAAGAAATCATCTTGGGTCTTCAGATGAATTTCGAGAATAACAAAATACACCTACCTTATGGGGATAACAACAGCAGGAAGATGACAATGACAATTATTGAGGAATTATCCATGTTCTCCATCACTGATTCTGGTAAGTTTGAGGGAGTTGGAGCGCATGATGACTTGGTAATGGCCCTTGCCTTAGCAAATGCCGCCTGTCAGACGCCTTCTGAGTCCTTTATGCTACTTGACGACTTAGAATTATTTGATAGCCCACAAACGCCTTCTATTGGCCTTCCTATGGGTATAGCAGGATTGAACTTTTGAAAGGGGTGATATGAATGAGTGAATTGACAGAGCAAATGAGAGAAACTGCTGATAGATTGGATGAGGCTGATGAAGAGGCTAATCTAGCAGAAGAGAAATTGCGAGAAGCCATAGACGATACTAAGAATGCGTCAGATTGGCTAGCATCACAGCCACTGATGGGAGATGATGACCTAATCAAACTCTTTGCCAGCGAAAGGGAATTGAATCTATCTCAGGCAAAGAACGAATTGTTCTCTTACCCTAGAAGATATCTAATCAAGGGCAGGGATGTCCCTTCTATCATCAAGGAGATGAGACATTACAGAAGAACGTTGAAGGGAAGCCCGAAAGTGGAATTCACAAAGTCCATTGATAACCTGATAGATGCGTATAGCGACCATCTCAGCAAGTGCATAGATAGCATCCATTGGATTAAGAAGTACAAAGTCCCTCTACAAGCGATGACTTTGGATGAAGAAAAATTGCATAAGTTGTATCTCGTAAAAGAGGAAGACAAAAGGAGAAAGATGGTAGATAGCCTTTGTAAATACTGGGAAGCAAGTTTAGAAAGGAAGGATATACCTTTCAATAAAGAGTATGCTAGTCTAACAAAGCAGATGACAAACGAAAAGAAAGCGTTCAAAATATTGCTAAAGGAAACCCCTATAAGCACATCTCCTAAAGACGAGATTAGGAAGGCCATCCTAGATTCTGTTTGTGTTAATCCGGGTATATCTGCTAGACAGATACATGACCAATTACCTAAGAAACTACAAAAAAGAAGTTCTTCTAGGATAATAGCAAAGTTGGCAAGGGATGAAAATATAACAAGCGTCGATGGTGCTTATTATAAAATAAATGATGAGATTAAAAAGAACATCTGGGCTTATACTGCTGCATTTATTGATTCAGATGGATATATTACAATGGATAAAAATCATAATCCAAGAGTAGGTTTAGTAGCAACAGGAAATAGAGGTAAGGCATTCATGTTGGAGATGCATAAATCAATAGGAATGGGAAGGCTACATTTAGACCAGAAATCTCCTCAAGACACTAGACTGATTAACAGACTTAATTTTTATTCAGGAGCAGAAATAACAGATTTACTAACTAAATGCTTACCACACTTTAAATTAAAGAAAAAGAATGCTAAAGTTCTATTAGAACTAATTAAAATTAAAAAACAAAATAAGAAAGAAGATTGGTATAAGGATAGAAAAGGAGAATTATTCAAATTAATGAAGTATTACAATCATAGCGATAATGTAAAGTTTGATTGGAAAGCATGGGATATTGATATAGATAATATTTCTAAACTTGAACAGAACAGTAAGATGGAGTTCTAAAAATGGTACAAGAGAGAAGAAGATTTACCCTGACTAATTTATTTAGAAGGGGAACCCCTAAGCCGGAGGATAGGAAGATATTCAACCCCGGAATACAAGAGAAAGACACAAGTTACATGATAACTTCACCTATACTTTATCATGTTGCTCAGTCTTCGGTAATAGTTAGAACATGCACAACGCAGTTGAAGAATGAGATATTCAGAAGAGGATATACATGGGAAGAGAAGTTCACATCAAAATGCGCTGATTGCGGAAACGAACATAAAAGCGCAGTAAAGGAATGTTCTGATTGCGATTCTATGAATCTCAAAAAACCAGATAAGGCGCAGTTGAAATACGCTCACAAATTCTTAGATGAGTATGTCAACTCATCAGAGCAACTATTCATTGATGTCTTGAAGGAATTAGAGGACGACTTGAACATCATGGATGATGCATATGTCATACTGGTAAAGGAATACTATATTGACAACGCAGGTAAAATTAGAATGCACAAGATAAGGGAAATATATCGTGGCGACCCTGTAACCATGCATATCCATTCAGATATGAACGGAGACAAAGGAAACTCAGGATTCACCTGCATAAAGCATCGGGACCAAATCACAGAAGACCCTGTTGGGCATTGTGAGATGTGCGGGGATATGATGTACCCTGTTCATTATGTTAACAGAGTAAATGGAAAAGAACAGTATTACATCGAGGGTGAGGTTCTTCACTTCAGCAAATACAACCCTAGTAGATTGTATGGCTTATCACCTGTGCTGACGCTATGGAATCACATAACCACCTTGCTCGCTATGGAGAATTACGTTAACTCGTCTTATTCCAAAAGCAGAATGCCAAGAGGACTTCTTGCAGTGCAGACTAGAAATATAGATTCTATGAAGTCATTCTGGCGTGGTGTCAAGGAGAAAATGGAACAAGACCCTCACTTCATTCCTGTTATGGGAATAGAGGCAGAGAACGGTAAGGGGTCTATTGAGTGGATTAAATTCATGGACAGCCTGAAGGAAATGGATTACGTTTCTGTAAAGGATGATTTGAGAGATAGAATATCAGCATTCTACGGAGTAAGCAAGATATTCATGTCCGACAATTCAGCCAGTGGAGGATTGAACAATGAAGGTATGCAGATACTTGTCACCAATAGGGCTGTGGAAATGGCTCAGACATTATACAACGAGTATGTTCTTCCGTTTATAACGAAGGAATTCGGCATCACAGACTGGCAATTGAAACTACCACCATCCGAGGAAGAGGATGCAATAGCCAAGTTAAGAAAAAGAGAGATTGAAGTCAATATTGCTGCATCAATAAAGAATCTAGGGTTCGAGGTTGATATGGATGATGAAGGAAGATTCACATTTGAGAAGCCCCCACCAGAAGTACAACAAGGAAAGAAAGGTAAGGGCGAAGAAGTAGAGTTAGACCCCTATGCGGGAACCAACATAGACCAATCACAATTAGGTCAAATGATGGAAGCAGGTACAAGACCCTCTAAAGAGGAAGCAGGAAAACCAGCAGAAGTCAAAGGACAGACTAGGAACAAACCTAGCATGAGCGTAGGCCCAGACCAAAGATTCACAGGACTGCCTAAAGAAGCAGGTAATCAGAATGTGGATAAAAGAACAGAGAGGCGAGTAGGCTAATGGGAATCGTCACTGCTATGGTAAAAGACCTAGAACACCTAGAGGTGGTCAAGCAGTGGAAGGAAGAACTAGAGGCATTACGAGCAAAAGAAGGGGGGGCCGATTGATGTGGGAAACCGTTCTTCTAAAGAAATCCTCCAATTTCAAGACTCTTCTATCTTGGTGGAAAAGATACTCAAGACCTCCTGAACAACACTCTGAATCGTTCAAAGACATATGGCTCTTACCCGGCGATACAGGATGGATAGAGTCGAGAATACGTTCAGTCAAAAGAGATATCATGAGAGTAGTAAGGGGATTATACTTTGATGAAGAAGATGGAATGGAACCACAGGAAGAGGATATCATTCAATCACTCCCTCTTTTATTCAAAAAATATGACAATTCTACACCAACAAGGCAATCTAGGATAGACAACCTTTCTAATCATGTATGGAAATATAATGTAACTGGACTGAAAAGAAAACAGTATCCAAACATGGCAACAGATAGAGTTAAACAAAGAAAACTAAAACAACTTATACCTGAAGAATTTATGAATAGATTTAGCAAAGAAGATATAGACGGCATTCTTGAGGCTTTAACTAGATGGGACAAGTCTAGAGCAATCAAAAGTTTATTACAATATTTAAGTGCGGATGCAGACTTAGAATTTAAAGAACAAGTGATACAGACGATAAAAGAAGAAGCAAGGAGATAAGAAAATGAGCGACAAAAGCGTAAGACAATTAGAGAAAGAACTGGCTAATGCAAGAAGAAGAGAAGCCAGTGAGCGTAAGATTACCCCAAGTAGGAATCTTGATTACATTGGGCCGGACCCTAAGACTGTAATTAAGGAAAAGCCCGGAATGGCTGATATACCTGATTACATTGGTCTACCTAAGAAACAGAAGAGAAGAACAGAAAACAAGTGGTAAGAATGAGTTTCATGGATGTATTAAAATCTAAACCGATAATCATAGAGGAATCTATGCCTATCGTAAAGGAAGACTATACATCTAGGCCACTATATAGAAGACTAGTATCTAAATTAGAAGGAATGAGTGGACTAAGCGCACCTGTTCCTACCATAATGCAGGCAGTGGATAAGTCGATAGAAGAGAATCAAAAGTCTGATAACAAATTGACTAATGAAGAGAAGAAAAAAAACAAAGAAAGAATCAAATCGCTCAAGGAGCAATTGAAGTTAGTTGACTCGATTGAGCAGAAGCCGTATAGGAATAGGATAGGAACCTTTGAGAAAATAATACCAAGGCTAGAGAAACTAAAAGAAAAGGCTGATGAACTGAATGAAAAGATAAAACCGTTCAAGGAAGAACTGGAAGGACTAGAAGGCGGAATGGGAGAAGAAGCCCAAACTAGAAGAAGCGAATTAAACGAAAAGATAAGACCTTTTGACAAAGAACTCCGTCCGATAAAAAGATTCATGCGTGATTCTTTCACAGGCACTTTCTCATATCGCCCTGTATTGCCAGAAGAAATGCTTACGTCAGGCAAAGAAAAGAACAAACTGTCTATAAAACCTAGAAATGACCTGCCTTCAAAGAAAGGAACGGAAGCCAAATACGATGATACCTTCTCAACAGGAATAGCCAATTACAAGAAAAGACTAGAAGCATACAAAAAACTAGAGCCAATCGTTGCGAGTAATAAAGATAAAATGAAGGCGAAGGATAAGATAAGCCAACAGATAGAATCATTAGAAAGGCAGCAGAAAACCGGCAAGCAAGAAAAAGAACTTCTCATCCTGTCTGGAAAGGGAGTAGGTGCTCAGGAAAATGAAAACGTCATTCTAGCCAACGCATTACGTCAACTGCAAATGTCAGAATATACAGATGAGATAATAGGCAAACTGTTGCCTAAGATACGGCAAAGAGTCAAAAGACAAGAAAGAGAACTAAACAATCAAGAAGAAGCATTGATGCAGTTGATAGATGAATTGAATGCTGAAGAGATATCCAGTTCCACTGAGACAAGACTGCAAGTAAATAATATGCTCAATAATAAATATCTATACAACATGACCCTGAATATTTCGGGGGAGAGAACAAACATGCATTCTGATTTAGTGAATGCACTAAGAAGACAGGGTGTCTTTGAAGAAGTAGTTAGAAAGATGAAGCAGATTAATCCAAAGTTGAAGAGAGTAAAGGCCAAGGAAGTAAAACAAATAATGCAGTCCTTGAGAACAGCAAAGACAAATCCATCTCAAATAGCGAGACAGGTTCTATCAAGTCAATATCCAGACAATATAGAATACAAAGACCTACTAGCATTGAACACAGAATCTGATTTATCAAAATTACTAAACAAATTTACAACGTTGACTATATCATGGGATGCTTTATCGGATAGGTTCTTACTTGATGAGGAACTTCTAGATGAATCCACAGGAATGATTATGCCCAATTGGTCTGGTGACAATATAGTAGCAGAATTAAAAGAAACTTGGGAGACTCTATTGGAAGATGCGCCTGAGATAAGCGAGTTGAATGAAGAGGAAAAGAATCGCAAGTTACAAGAACACCTAAAGAAAGGATATGTTAGATTAGTTAAACAGATGGAAAAACTATACGAGAGCATAATAATATATTACGATGCAAGCATGGTTCTACTAGATGCGTTCATTAGCGCAAAGGGATTCAGATATCAACTACCTGCAACTAGTGATTGGTCGGGAATACTGACATTAGGGGCAGATGAAAAGAGAGACACTGACTTGGATTTGGAGACTATTAGAAAGATTATAATGGAGAACAAGAAGGATGTGGATGAACAACGAGGCATAATGAAAGGCTTCATTCCTGATGTAGATGAATACATACAGTCGCTAAAGGAAGAGAGTGTGGATAGCACTTTCATAGATGAATATCAAAGGGCTAGCAAAGAAGCACAGCAGAAAAGAGTCAGGCAAGCACAAGAAGAAGGAGATAAACAAGTAAGTATGGATAGGGAAAATCCTTATTCCAGAAGGGCAACTACCGAGACAATGAGAGAGGCATCTGAGCCGTTCCTTGAGCAAGCAAGAATGAAGAGAGAAGAGGAGGAATAAATATGTGCAATTCTTGTGGCGATGATGACCATGTTGTCAAAGAAGAATTACCAGAAGGATGGGTCAAAGGCTATGATAACTGGAAAGAGGTTCTAAAGAATCTAAGACCGGAGACTATCATTAGGCCGGATGAAAAGGATAGAAGTAGGAACGATGACCTCTCTTGGATTGCTCCTATTGATGCTATTGATTTGAAAGACGAGCAAGACCAAGACATGAAAACTGCCGATTGCCCTGAATGTGAATACATAGTTGATGGTAGCATGAGCGACAGAAGGAAGTCAAAGAGCAATCCTGATACTCCCGGCAAGTGCAAAGAATGCGCAGAATACTGGTGTTCAGTCCCTTACGATGACCAATACTCAGACAGTGGAATGTGTGGCTTTAGGGTGTGTAAAAAGCACTGGCAGAAGATGACAAAGAACGGTAGAATAAGAGACACCGTAGGAGGACATCGTTTCACAGGAGACTATGATACTAGTAGAAGACAGTCTGATTATGATGACGACGGGCAATTCAATGAAAATAGGTACAACAGGAGGAATAGGAGATGACATGGGAAAGCCAACTACTGAAAGAGGACAGCGATTTACTTCAAAAGGTAAGTCCTAAGCAAAAGAAGAAACTAAAGAAACTGATTCAAACCTCTGAACCTAGTGAATATATGGGTCAAGACTTCACCAAAATGAGTGACTTAGTAAAAGAATTAAAGTCACTTGATATGATGAAGTCGGACAAGAAGATGCTCAAGAAAATGAATAAGATAGATGAGGCCAATGTCTCCTTAATTGCAGCCGCATCTGAATTGAGAAAGGACTACGAAACTCTATACAGACAACTTAGAGGACTAGTATATCCAAAAAGCAAAGGAGATTTAGGAGATGAAAAAAATGAGTGAACAAAATGAGATGTTATTACTAATGAAAGAATTAGTAGAGAAAGTGAAGAAATTAGAGAGTGCTGTATATAATGATAACAACCTGCTGATGAAGTCAGGCTTCGTTGTTGCTGCAACACCGACCCCATCGATTGTTGGCAATCAAGCCTCAGTGTCTGATGATAAGATAGCAAAGATGGAATGGAAGGAAATCAATGATATGGTTTCAAAGATAGAAGGAAGTATGTAAAATGGATGATTTATTACCAAAGAAGATAAGCAAAGAAGATAGGATTGAAGAATTGATAGGCAATGCCGTAGCAAAAGCAAAAGAGGCAGTAGAGATATTAAACTTCAATGAGATGCCACTAGAAGAGACAGTTGAACTAGAAGGCGAAACAGTTGATGTTGATAGGCCCAAGAAGAAACCTGCTGAAGAGAAAGTAGACTCGTTAGAGGGAATTAGACCTGAGTTTGGAAAGGAATGATATGCTTCTAAAGGCAGTCTTTGTCGGCAAGCAAAACAAAGCACTGGCGAAGCGTATCTTGGATTTCTATGAAGATGTTAGGTATAACTACCTATCAGCAAAGGAAGACCCAAAGGAATATAGAAAGAATTGGGTGGAGAGCGTAAAGAGAATAAGAAAGGATTTCGATGGGTTGGGAGAATTCTCCTCACTGCTAAAGAAGTATCTAACAGAGGAAGATGTATTCAGCAAGAATGCACTTAACCCTGAGTCATATGATGCTAAGAAACTATATGATTCTATCAAGCAGATGAGATTCAACTCTTCTGAATTAAATGACCCATTCGCTAGGCAGATGGGTGATGATGTCATTGCTAATCTATTACGCTCCCCTCCAATATTTGCCATGTTCGTACACTATGCGCTGCGCTCAGACTCCGAAGCAATAAGTGAAGAATCATGGGAGAAGCATGACCTCAAGCCCGATAAGATTACTCAAGGTGCAGAAGGATTGGATTTAGCATTGAAGGATGTACCATTATACATCATTGAGCATTATGGTGATGACAATGATGACAATGATAGAGTAGAGGATAAATTTGAGGCAGCGTTGAAATTACTAGAAAAGGTGTTCTTAGAGGGAAAATCAAAAGAAGATTGGGATGAACTAGTTGACTTAGACCTGAAGAAAAGCGAAGAAGAGAAGGCTGAGATAGAATTCATCGTGCCTAACAAGCCGATGTATAGAATCTTTGAAATTGATGACATAAACGAATTGAAGGGATTCACAGGAGAATGGGTAGTACAGGAGAAGTATGACGGAATCCGAATACAGATGCACAAGACAAACGGCAACGTAAAGATATACTCTTACAATCAGAAGGACATCTCTGAAAAGTGCGAGGATATAATCAAGATATTGAAGCAGAAGAAATTTGGCGATTTGATACTTGACGCAGAATTGATACTGTATGATGGGGATGAACCTCTACACAGAGCAGACACAATAGCCCACTTGTTCAAGAACAAATACAAGGACGCTACACTCAAAGCCAAGGTATTCGATATAATGTCCCATGATGGAGAAGACCACACGGACAATCCATTGAGGGAGAGAATCAACATACTTCAGTACCAATTGTCGCAGCATTCAGAAGACATACTAGAATTTCCAAACAAAAAGAATACGAGAATAGCAGACTCGTTAGGCGAAATAGACAAATATGCAAAAGACATTATGCAATCAAAAACCTCAGAAGGGGTAGTGATAAAAGATATAGAATCAACCTATTACATTGGCACTAAGAAAAACCCTAAGTGGATTAAATTCAAGAAATTCGTTGACTTAGATGTAATAGTGTTGGAGAAGAAGAAAACTAAGTCCAACTTGTATTCTTACACTGTTGGCGTTGGCCCATTATCGGGGGAAGAGGCTAGAGAACACACAGGCACAGAGTACGAAGGTAAGACTTACCTGAAGGTTGGGAAAGCACTAAACACGAAAGAAAACGTGGATATTGGTGCTATTGTTAGAGTAAAGGTGGATGAGGTTAGGAGAGCAGGCACAGGATATAGCCTGTATTCTGCAAAGGTCATTGAAATACCTGAAGTAGATACTCCTGAGAAACTAGTGACGTTGGAATTTCTTTCAAAAGATGGAAGAAAGTCCTTGAAATACAATGTCGAGGAAGCATTGCTGAAGTACACTATAACTGACGGCATTCACGGTACTGCTGAGATTCTTCTGAAATCAAACTATGAAGGGTACAGCGTATATGGCATTGAAGGAGATAGCCTTATGGAAAAGAATGCCATTGCTGATATGGATATGTGGAAAGAACAATTGTCTGAGATACACAAGGGTAAGACAACTGAGGCAATTGCCATAATCAAACAATACCTGCAAGAAGAAGACCCTGATGAGAAGGGCATACACGTTAAGGATATATTTGAGTACATAGTGAAGAGAGATTCGGAATTGACTGAATCTATGTTTGAGAACAACCCAAGGAAACTAAAGAATTTCATGAATGACCACGATGCGTTCATACCACTAGGCAGTCAAAAATTCACTGCTAACTCCAAGATAATCATAAAAGACAAGGAAGAAGATGATAGCAAATATGGTAAGTTTCAACTATATACTAGGAAAGACAATAATATAGATTTTATAATTAATTATAAGAATGAGACATTTGCTTGGACTATTGATATAGATAATTCAAAAGATATTTACAACTTATTTGGTAAGTCTGGTAAATATCCAGCAGAAGTTTCTAGAGGAATACAAAAAGATAAACTCTTAGATAGTGGCAAAATACTCATGGGAGTTCAAAAGCATGGTTATCATGAGTATAAATTAGAAGGTGATAAATTTGAGACTAGATTGCATTTGAGAGTCATACCTGTTAAAAAGCAAGATACATGGCTTGCTTGGACTGGAATCAAACAAAAGATGCTACAAAGGTCAGATGACGAAGGTATATGGGATATTAGTGAAGATAGGTATAAAAAATTAACCATGCAAATAAAGTAATAACGCTCACTTGATATAGTAAAAGTAGGAAGTGTCCCTGTGTCCGAGTCAATATTGTTGAAATCTGGAGATGATAATGAATTTAATATTCTAAAGTCAGATGATTTAATCATAGGTGGATATGCTTCAATAGAAATAGTAGACAAGCAAAATGATTTAATTACACTAAAGGCATTAGAAAAAGCAGTAATAAAATACATGAAAGATGAAAAATACAGAAATGTAATGTCAAACCATTCAAATGTTCAAGTAGGAGATGTAATAGAAAAATATAGAGATAAAAATGGTAATCTCCATAGAACACAAGTAGATGATGTAGGGTTTTATGTTGTTATTAAATTAAGAGATGACATAGAAAAAGCAAAAGAAATATCAAGAGGTATTAGAAAAGGAACATTGCGTTCATTTAGTATAGGTGGTCAAGCCTTAAGTAAAAGAAAAAAGTCTAATGAAGAATTAGGTGAATATAACGAAATTGACGAATTAGAACTCCATGAAGTAACAATTTGTGAGAAAGGGATAAATCCAGAAGCAAAGTTTGACATTCTAAAAGAGGAGAAAGATAAAATGAGTGAAAAGTTGGAAAAAGCACTTGAGGAGTTAAACGGTCTTATGACTAAGTTAAGCGACTTCAAGAAAGAAGAGTCCGACATGGGCGACGAAGAGAAGATGTCCATGAAGGAGAAAGATGAGGAAAAAATGTCTATGGACGACGACAAAGAAAAAATGGGCTATGAGTCTATGGATTCTGATGAAGAAGACCTTGAAATGGCAGATAAAGACCTCGAAATGGCAGAAATGCCAGATGATATGGAAAGAAAAGGAAGAACCGGACCTGAAGGGTTTGTTGAGAATGCTGGTGCAGGTACAGAAACACAGGGCAAAAAGCACGAACAAGCAGGTCAGTTAGGTTCTCTCTACAAGGAGTGGTCAGATGATGAATTTGCTACTCTAGACCTTTCCTCGGAAAACGTAGAGAAAGCATACGCGGCTTTCAAAGCAGAGCAGTTGGAGAAGATGGCTTATGATTCTCTAAAAGACCAGTTTGCTGCAAGGTTCGCTAGCGAGCAAACCGTCCGAAAGGCCGAAGTTGCACGAAGCGAGTATGACGCAAAGAACGAAGTCGAAGCACTAAGAGAGGAATTTGCTACACTAAGGAAATCCCTTTCAGAGCAGACTGATACGATTGCAAAGGCAAATACGGTAGAGATACCTGATGTTAATGTGTCGGAAATGTCATGGGCCGAGATAAACAATTTTGTTTCACGATATGAGGAGTGATTAAGATGAGTGGATATATTAAGACTATGAGAGATTTAGAGGCCGCAACCTATGGAATTAGGGGCGGTACAGGAAATACCCTATTGAAGGGTGCAGGTGTTGTTGCTGGACTACACACAGCCCACGACGCAAGCACATCAGTTGCTTCAGGGTTTGCGGGGGTTTCTTCGCTATACAACACTGTATTTGGACAGAAAGTTTGGTCTATGCTTAACCAAGAGGTTAACGCTTTGGCTATACTTCCAAAGAGGCCATACACATCGAGTGGATGGAGAATACTGACAGGCAGAGCATCCGGTGGAACTGGTTCCACCTTTGATGTTGGTTCAGGTGCATTTGGAGCAGATGCTCCAAGAGCAGACAGGTTAGGTGCTGTTGAAGAGAATGCTACAATAGGTACAGGAAACCTAGCGGCTCTAGCACCTACCTACACAACGCTGTTTACCAGCCCTAAGACCGTTGCACATCTGTTTGAGTTCTCTGAGATTGCTCTTGAGATGGCTAAGATTGACGATGGTGTAGGTGACTTAAGAGCCTTAATCCGTGAGGATATGGGTAAGCACCATGCTGAAGTACAGAACAAGATGCTACTAATGCCTCTTGAGAAGTATGACGAAGCAAACACAGTAACAAACCTTGGTAGGCAATATACTTCTTTGATGAAGGTAGTTGCTTCAGGTGCTGAGATAGCAGCATTGCAGGATGCTTCGTTAATAGCAACAACGTCTGGCTCTACCCCAGACACCATAAGCAAGGTTTACGGTGACAACAGTAGGGACTTAGATGGTAGCGGTAACGCTACTGCTTCTTTCTTAGATGCAGAGGTTGATTTCGGTGCTGGATATGCTACGAACAACTGTCGTATTATGACCTTGACTATCTTAAACGATATGCTAAGGCGACTTCGACAGAACGGTGGTAGTCCAAAGGTTATCCTAACTGGATATGACACCATTCAGCATCTCGGTGACTTGCTACAAGCACAGGAGAGGTTCATGGACCGAAGGGAGATTATTCCTACGCACAACGGCGTAAGGGGTGTTAAGGGTGCAGAAGTTGGCTTTAGAGTCGCTACTTACTTTGACATACCAATTATTCCTTGTAAGGATATGCCAAGCACAGGTGAATCTACCTCAAACAGACTCAGTGACATACTGATACTTGATACCGACCATCTTTGGATGAGCGTTATGAAGCCTACTCAGTATTTCGAGGATGGTATTGACAACGGCAACCCATTCGGTGTTGGAACGCTAGGAAACAGGGCAATGTATCGAACCATTGCTGAGACTGGCTGTTCCTTCTTCAAGGGTCAAGGAAAGATAACCAACCTAAAGAGTGCGTGAGGTGATTAAGCATGGCACATTCAGTTACATTAGTTGCTGACCACAAGGGAGTTACGCTCCCGAAGGCAGTAGGTGATGAATACGTTGTTGATGCTATTGTTGAAATCAGCAACTATGTGCAAGGCGGAATAACCTTGTTAGCGAGTGAATTGGGTCTGTCTTCACTACACTGTGTTCTAGTAACAGGTGTAGAGGGTACTGGACATATGCCAATGGCTGTCGTTAGCACTGCTGGTGCGTATGAGTCAGGTACGAGTGTGAAAATATTACTTCATGCTGGTACTGGACAACAATCCGGCACTGCTGATGAAGGTTTTATTAGAGTAAGAGTGTGGGGCAATCTCTAAATAAGTAAATGTGGCCTTTGCCCCTATGAAAGTAGGGGCATTGGTCACTACACTAGAGGATGTATTATTATGGCATTTTTAGAATTGAGTGAGAAAGGTAGTCCGTTGAAGGTTTTACACCCTAGCGGTACAGAATATGTTTTTGAGCATGGAAAGAAGACTTCGGTTTTGTTTAATTATGCAGTTGCCAAGATAGGCAATGCAGAATTCAAAGTAAGTTTTGAATTAAGTGATAAAGATGCTGTGGCTTCAGCATCAGATAATATCATTAATATCTTAAAAGACGAATTTAACGTAAGTGGAGAAAGAGAAGATTTAGTAAAAGCAATGTTTCCAGCATCAAAACCAAGGAAAACAACAAAGCCAGTAAAGAAGGCCGTTGCTCCTGTAAAGGCAACAACTCCTAAAGCAACAAGTCCAGTAAAGAAATCACCAAGCAAGGTTGATAAGGACAATACTGTTTCAAGCAAGTGAGAGGACGATGGAAATGGTCGCTGGATGTAATACAACAGGTGTGCTTACCGCCACTAAACTTTGTTACGTCGGAAAGGCTAGAATCGCATCTATCAAGGTGATGTCTGATGGTAGCACTGACTTTGATGGTTCTGGTGGGGCAGGAACAGCAGGAAACATAGCAGTCTATGATTCTAGCACTGCCACTACAAACGCAAAGAAACTCATCACCAAGATGTACGTTGAAGATGATGGGAAACCACATATGTATGACTTTGAGTTTCATGGCGCGATTACAGCAGAAGGCATCTATGTAGTAGTAACTGGCGATATACAATACTCCGTTGAATTCTTCTGAGTGATTGAATGCCAGCATTAGAGAAAGAGACAAAACTCGTAATGACGATATTATTCGTCGGTGCGATAAGCGGAACAAACGTGTACTTCTACTCGAAGTACGGTGACATGATTGCCTTCAACAACTACGCTCATGCGTTGGTTTTCGGGCTTATGACCATTGGAGGAATACTAGTCATGAAGGCTATTTTCGACCTAGCCTTGAACGACTACATAGAGATGGCCTTACTGGATAGACGCATCGCTGCTTATTGGGCTAAAAAGCAAAGAGATAACCAGCAAAGAGATAAGATTAGAGCCACCATGCAACAATACAGGGGTCCACAAATATCACCTCAGTTTGTCCAGCAACCAGTAATCGAGGAAAACAGGCAGACTATCTCTCCTTCTTTCTTAGCGAAACTAGAGTGATACCATGCTGGATGCCATAGCATTTGGGATGGATGAAGGCTCTTTGGCATATGACATGCAAAGAGCGCATTCAGCAGATGTTTGGTTTCTAAGGGCAAGATTTTATTTTTGGGGTTTCATTGCATCTGTCAGCAGTTTTCTAGTAGGACATGGAATATCGTTATTCGGAGTTAATCTATATGAATCAGTATGGGAGGGTCTTAGCAATTTCATCAGCCACCTATGAGGTGATTGAATGTCAGTAATGACGGGCTTTGTCATAATAATGGCAGAACAGATAGGACTTCTATGGAAGAAACTTCATGCAGTATCTTTCGGAGTATATGGAGCCACCAAGGTAGGAAAGACAACATTACACCACCAATTGAGAACAAGGGGAGAAGTGCCACAGATAAAGGAGAGAACCGTTGGAAGAGGAAGGGCATCGAGAAAATCAATCAAAATAGATGGCGACCAGCACACAATCAAAACAGCAGACATAGGGGGAGAGACACTTTATTGGGGTGAATGGCTTAAGGATATGAAAAGCCGTAAAGTCAAATACATTATCTTCATGATTGATGATAGGCATATGGACAAGCACTATGATATTGAGCAACAGTTATGTTGGACGTTTCTAGTAGATACAATATGTTCTCCTTATTGGGATGCGATAAATAGAAGACAGAAGAAAAAGAATCACGATTATCCAGTAGCAGTAGGATTATGGGCAAACAAATTTGATTTGTGGAAAGACAAATATGAATATGAGGACATACAGAAACACCCAATATTTGAATCATTCAAAGACGGTATGCAAAAATTAAATGATAAAGGAATACCTTGTTATAAGTATATAGTAAGCGCAAAATCAGACTCAGAAATGGTGTATCGTGGTATAGCAACAATGATAGAGGACTATTAATGATAAACGACAATTGTTCAATGTCACCGTATTGCTATTGTGTAAAATGTAAGGAGAGAAAAAGATGACAATGAATTACCAACCGCCAAGTTTAATCGGTGCTACCAATGCAACGGTAGCCAACCCGTTTATGCCCCCATCGAAATTTGCTAGAGCAGCAGGGGCTATAATGACTTATGAATATAAAAGTGAAAAACCAAAGAAGCAAGTGAAAGAGATGCTGAAGGTGTTATGGCCTGAAAGAAAATCCTTTTTCAAGATACCATTTGGCTACAAATTCAACACAAAGGATAGATGTGTTGTATGTGGCACTCACAAAATCTGGGATAGGTCAGACCCTATGAGGCCACCTATACCCCTGCATAAAGTAAAGAAGGGCTATCCAATGAGAGGCACTTTATGCGATAAGCACTCAGGCTTGTATAGACAATATGAGATGCTAGAACAGCAGATAATAGCAGAAGAACATGGTCTGGAATTCAATCAGTATATACCCAAGCCAAAGATGCCAAAGATGTTGCAGTCTGCACCGCTAACTTCATTAAGGCAATCAGACATAGAGTCATTGTCAACGATAGGTTGGATGATACGACCACCTAAAATGTTAAATGAAACAAAAGAGGATGAGTTGTTTAGACTTACAATAGAAAGCCAATCAATCAATAAAAGAGTAATTGAGTTAATGACAACAGGCGCACAAATAGTGCAGCAAGAAATAGAAGAGGTGGAATAAAATGGGACTTTTTGGAACAAGTAACACCACGTTAGCACAACAGATAACCAATCAGGGTTCTGCTGATTTCAAAGCAGTGAATAATCTGCTAACGCTACAAGAGAACCATGTAGAAGAATTCTTCACTTACCACGGTGTAGAATTCATTACTGCATTTGAGAAATTATTAGAGGATGTGACTACTAGAGTAGTAGCACAGATGCTCCCTAAACTTAAATTCGTCAACAACACAAATGGTGATTTAGAAGTCGAAACAACCGCAATGAGGGAGTTTGAGACAATAACTGCTGAGAACATACAACTAGACATACAGGGCATTGTCTCTGCTGCATTGAACACAGAAGTAGTCATGCAAAGAAAGATGGCTAAGCAACAGTATCTAGAAGCACAGGGCTTCGCTACATCACAGATGCCACAACAACAGGCAATGCAACCACAAATGGGTATGCCTGTTCAGGGAGGACTGAACCCTTCACAAATAACAGGTGGCAATCCTATGGTGCAAGCAAATAATGTAATGCAGCAACAGCAAGCGGCTTTCAATAATCCATCAGGTTATCCCGTACCGCCAGCAGGAACAGATACAATGGGCAATCCATATTGGATAGACCCTGCTACTGGACAAGCAACATATACACCGCCGGGTTCAGGATTAGGCTTAGGTGCAATGATTCAGAAAGGTGCTGCATGGGCGGCGTGGCTGGCATGAGGCGGATAAATGACCATAGTTATTCCTTCTCGTCTGATAATGGACAAGCAGAATAGCGTAGTATCGTTAGGTGAAGCCATAAAGTTAGATTCTTCTGACATAGGGCAAACATCCAGCCCCATATTCAGGTTGATGGTAAGATATTTGCTAAGTCCTGTATCTGAGGGTGCTTATGATAAGATTGAGAGAAATCTACCCAAGTTTCTCAATTACGAATTTATGGAAGATGCATCAGAGCAGACTCCTGATATGGAATACAACAAGGAAGAATACAAGAAGCACGTAGATGATGCTTACCGATTAATATCCGAGATGGATGTACGGCAATTTCTAGATGAACATGTCAAGCCCAAGATAAAACGAAGTGAAAGGGCAAGTTTTAGTCAGCAGGATTTAGATTTCGTCCTTAATAACTTAGGCAAATCGAACCTGCCCATGAAGCAATATCTAACGCAGTCCGGTTTTGACCAGATAATAGGTGCTAGGAAAACAGGAGAGACTAGCAGAAAGATAAGAAACATAGCAGAATCCAAAGCAATGTATTCAGATGCCTTAGACAATATTGGAAACTACATACAGGTAACTAAGACAAAAGAAGGAGAGAAGGCAGGAGGGGCAGGAGGATATCTAGGAACAGTAGAAGGTGTCCGTGAAACTAGACCTGCTAGTATAATAGAATACGATATAACAATAGATACAGAAAAGATGTTCAAAGACATTTTTGAAGAGGCTGGCATATCTCCTCAAATGAATTTTCGTAAATCAGAGGCAAGCCTAGATGATGTGTTGGATGACTATGAAAGACAGATTCAGCCAGAAAGCGATTATGAAATGGAAATAAAACCCGACATGCCGACTCTCAAGGATTTGAACGAGTTCCAATTCATATGGTTTCCCAACGACTTGAAGGACAAGGCAGCCAAAGACTCTGAGTTGGCCGAGAAGATTATCAAAATAAATCTGAAATTGATGTGGAATGAGAACAGGTCTGAGTATGAAATACCATATGACACTTTAGAAGACGAAAGAAAAAATCTACTTCTCCTACTATTTAACACAAACATAATAAAGATTGATTCAATTTATAACTATGTTAAGGATGATAAAGTTCCTTCAAATAGAAGTTTAAACAAAGAAGAGATAAATTTCTTAAAAAAAGAAATAGAGCCTAGAGCGAAAACACAAGAAGAAAAACCTAGTTTTATAGATGAATATGAACAGAAATTATGGAGTAATGTAAAAGATAAAGTCTTAGTAGATAGAAGAATGGATGTAATATTACATGCGCCAGATGAAAGTAAATATAAGGAAATACAATTATTTAACATGCCCATAGATTATTCTAAACCCGTAGTTAATGGAAAAGACGGACTTCTAAGTGTAAGAAGAAATGACTCTTCTAAAGTAATAAATGACCTTATGAAAAGTATATTAAATCCTAGTGACATAGGCTTGCATACCTTAAAGACAAGAGTAATTAAAGTAGATGACCCTTATGTTAAAATAGCAGAGAATTATCTAAAAGAATCAACAATGCCAAGTGGCGGTTCTTCTAAAAAGAACAAGAAGATATTTAGAGAACTTTTAGACGAGACATGGAATGTATTTAGATTGATAGATGCAAATTATGTTTCAAAGGGAAAGCCCTTTTTGAGCGATATAGAAGAAGCGTTTCCCCAAAGACAACCGAACAAAAAGAAATTGACTGATGTTGATTACGATAGAATGCAAAAACCAATCACTAGACCGGGTTCTAATCCTGTTGGCACAGCAGGTAGAGTTAAGGAAGGGGGCCAAGTCAAGATGATTAGCGTTAAGTCTAGGGTGTTCAATAGTACAATAAAGAGACAACTCAAAAGATTGAGGAGGTATGTAAATGAGTAAATTGAAGACAGAAAGCGACTACATAATCAGCGCATTGCCTAATTACACAACAGGAATAGGTCACTATACCACTCATTCAGAAGTATCTGATTTGCTTCAAATTGGCATTTTCACTGCCGACTCAGTACCTAGTATAGCAATGGTGGGTAAGATAATCAAAAGAGTAGAAGGCAAGATAGACAACAGCATAAAACTGTCATTCAGGCCAGAGATAATCAAAGACGAAGTGCATAATTTTGAGTCTATGAGAATGAATGCCTATCCTGTTGTGCCTTTCAAAGACTATGTTGGGTTCATACAACTACAAAGCGAATCGATAAGAAAGATAATCAAGTTAGAAGTGTATCAAGGAAGCGAATACGTTGACCTTGCTTCTGCCAGTGTGAAATACACGCCTCCCACAAGTGCCATTAATGGTGCATTTACTATCACTTTAGGGGTAGGAGATGCAGGGACAGGATATAGATTCGTATTGACTAAAGGAAATGCAGACGGTTTTTACGATACGTTTGGTCAAAAAACCACTGTTTTACAAATATGCGATGCAATAAACGAAGTGTTTCCATCAAAGACTGCACAATTTACAGGAGAGACATCTGCCAAAAGCACAAGTGATGCTCCCGATAATGGCGGCGTAACTAGAAGTGTTTCTGATTTCTTCTATGCAACTCCCTCCGGTGGGGGTACAGAAGTCTGCATAACCTCTCTTTTGCCTTCTGATGCTGGCACTATATGCTCGATTCAAGCGACACATGGCACTCCAACCTCTTCTACTTCCTTTACAGACAATGAGAGTTCTGGTAGGGAAGATGACTTCTGGGTCATAAATGACGAGGGTAAAATATTCTTCAAACAGAACTATCCTTACTATGAGAATCACTCCATAAGAGTGACATATGTAAGAGGCAAATCAAGAGTACCTGCTGAAATACACGAAGCAGCAACTAAACTTGTAGCGGCAGAAATACTAGTGCATGATGACAATACCATACTTATTGCCGAGACAGGTGCTAACATTGACCTTAAGATGAAACATGAGATACTGGTCAAAGAAGCAGAAGATATCATCAAAGGCAAGCAGACTCTCCTACATCTCATAGACTAGGTGAAAGCATGGACCCAATAAACTTCTATCGAGAAATGAAGAAGTATGCAGATGAGCAGATAAGAATAGCAAGAGAAAGAGAAGAGATTCTGTCTGAGTTAGGTTTAGGGATAGAGACAAAAGCAGACTTGAATGAATATCTTCTAGAAATAGGAACAAAGGCTGCATCAAACAAATTAGTGGAATACAGCATGGAGATGCATAAAAATACAGCATTAGCAATAAAGAGGAATATCCATGTTAGATGAAGTTACATTTGTTATACGCCTGTTGGATGATAATTGGGCTGATGCGGCTACCGAAACAAACGGGGTGAATACATATGGCGACCCTACTCCGGGCTTGGCAAATCATCGAGGTAAGCCGAACATAATTGATGTTAGGAGCATACAACCCGGACAAGGAAGAAGATACGATGCCGACCAGAAAGAGGTGATTGTGGTTTTCGAGGATAGCGCAAGCCTAACTTTACCCACTATTGACTGGTCGATTAGAAATGAGGATTATGCCTTCACTCTGCATCTGAGAGTCCTACAACAAAAGCAATGGACTAGTTTGACTTACGGAAGGGACCGACTGCAAAGTTTATATCAAATCGCAAGATACATCCTAGAGAAGAAAGGTCTGCGACCCGCAGTATATGATGCAAACAACAATATTGAGGGTAGTGCAGAATTGATTCAAATAACAGGCAGAAGTGAGGCTAATGATAGAGGTAAGCGTTTATTAGGTTACAAGATGTCTGTTACCATGAAAAGGTTCGGAAGAACCACAGTATGTTAGTAAGGTGATAAAATGGGTAGCAGTGAAGTATATACAGGAGCAGGCGCATCAGCAACGTTAATCCCAGAAGCGGATTTTGAAGTTAGTATGCAATTAGGAACAGTTCAGATATTAAATGCAGGCGGCAATAGTGCAGCAAATAAATTGGGTTTGGCGTATAAGGGTTCAGCAAATAACTCCCATGATAGGACTAGTTTATCATGGAGTGCTGATGCAACAGGAGGTTCTAACCATGCTACAAACCGACTTCCAACTAATATATACCAAGGATGTTTTGCTGAGATAACTAGATATGAAAACGAAATTACTTTTACAGAATTGGGAATTCATGTAATCAAAAGCAACACCGCATACAGTATCACCTTTGATAGAGAATTAGGAGATGCCACTACAAACTCTCACAGTTTCACACTGAAAATACTAGGGTTTGGAACACCAACTTTCACACCTTCTGTTCTCGCTGACAAACACAACTTACTCGCAGATAACTGGTTGGGACTGGTGAATACAATAACACCGCCAAGTATTGATGCTGAGATGAAGCAACTCAATCTGGCATTAGGGGGAACTAGAAACTTCGGTTTCCAATACAAAGGAGCAGAATCCTACGGAAGTGCATCTATTGATGTATCTCTGAATAATGGTTCTTGGTTATATTACGCATTAGGAAAGAAAACATTTACTGCAACTCAACAAACTAATTCTGGAAATACCCCTATAAATTTAAGTCTAAGTCAAGAAGACGGTAAAGTGTATTATGACAATACGAATAAGACATTTCATAGAAGGGAATCAGGAACATTAAGCCCACCTAAAATATTTGGAAAAGCAGATTCTGATATGCTGAAGTTATCTGCTGATAGTAAAATAGACTATACATTTACAGAATCAGAAGGAGACTCACTACCATCTTTCGCATTGGAATTCACAAACGAGAAGGGTAATATTGCTGACGCAGATTACTACCAAAATGCTACGGATGAAAACCTTTTCTCTCGTATATTTACAGGCTGTCAAGTAAATACATTCACAATGAACTTTGAAGAAGGTCAAGAATTGAAGGCTTCTATTGACGCAGTTACTAGAAGAGGATATGACAGCAATCAAAATTACATACCAAAAAGAAAAGTTAGAACGCCATCCTCTCTATTCAACTTCAACGATACCGATGCAAACTTACCATTTATGTTTTCAGATGGAACTGTTCAAGCATTTGGTCAAAGTCTTGCTAGAGTAAAAAGCGGGACTCTTACTATTAACAACAACATAACTCCGCAAAGATACATCGGCAATTATGACAGGTCTATTGTATCTGCACATTTACCTGCACAAAGAACATATGAAGTTAGCCTTAACTTACAGATTACAGACAGGTTAATTTTTGATGAATTAAGAGGTGCTGATGAAGTTACGCTAGGAGATATTGTTCTAACGTTTGATAAAAATGCTACTGCTGATACTGATAAGATTACAATGACCTTGAAAGATTACATAGTTCAATCTGTTGATATTCCCTTCCCCGACGACAAAGGAATGATTGATGTGGCCGTGACTCTCTCGGCTCGCACCCTACATGAGTGTAAATATCATGGTAAATGGATTATAATAGGATAAATCGAATAAAGAACAATTTAAAGGGTTATATAACATTTCTAAGAAAGTCGAGGGCGAAAAATATGAAGTCGTCTGCGAATATGTGGGTCTATTCCCATTTTCGTGATATGGATTCGTCCATATTAGGAGGGCTAAAAAGGAAGTAGAATCCTTTTATTTTAACATTCCACTAACAATCGTTTGTTTGTTAGTTTTATATTGTAGGTGGAAAAAAATGGAAAATGTAGTAAGTGATAAGAACAGACTGTTTACAACAGTAGAAACAAAATGCCATCATTTGAAAGTTGAAGAAACTTCAGATGATATATTGAAGGTGTGGGTCAAAGAACCTACATGGCTTCAAGTAGAACAAGCGTTATCTGTGGTGATGAACCTTAACGCTGACCAAGGAAGTATGGGTATAGACCTAAACAAAATGTATAGGTTTATGGTTGAAAACTTCATAGAAAAAACAGAACCGTCATTAACGACAGTAGAACTTTTGAGGTTGTCTCCTTATGTTGGAGCGCAATTGAAAAATGTACTACCTAACCCCTTTAATGATTTCTTAGGGGATGATACGGGAAACTGAAAGAGATTCGTAGAGGACTAAGGGGAGGAGAAATAAAACCTACTTTAGCCTCACGAATCCTTATTTATTCATATTCAAAAGTATTTGGTATAAGTCCAATGGAAGCATACAATACTCCGGCAACAATAATATTAGAAATGATGAAAATACATACAGAAGCAGAACAATTGAAATCAGAAGAAATAGATAGACAAATTAAGAAGGTAAGATAATGGCTAAAGATGCACCTGAATTGACCAACGATTTAACTATTGCTATCAATAGATTAAATCGAGCGCAAGACGGATTAATATTTCGTTTCGGCCAAGCAGGTGAAAGCGGAAACAAACTTTGGAATGTTATTAGTAGATTCAGTTCTGGTAGCACATTTTGGAGATTACAGAATTATCTTCGTGGTGTCTCAAACGTAATTAACTTCTTCACAAAAGCACAAGAAGAAAACAGAGTATCAATTTTAGAAACATTAGAATCCAATCTAGCACTTGCTGATTCATTGAAAATGCTAGAAGAAAGATATGCAAAAGTAGCGAAAGGAGGAAGCACACCATACTATGAGTTACTTTTTGGTGATTTAAAAGATGCAGAAAAAGCAAAACAGGAAACATTACGTTTTTATAAAAAATATATAAATGAAATTAAAGATGTTATAGGAAAAAGAGGCGAACAAGTTAGAAAATCTATATTGAATAGAGGTAAGGGTATATCACAAAGATTTGCCGAGGCTAATCCTTTTGAGTACCAAAAACCCGTTGGATTTGGGACTTATGCAACACAAACATCACCAATAGAAGGTTCAATTAAATTTATATTTAAAGAAACGATTGCTCCTTTACAAAGTTTAACCAAAAAAATGCAAGGTGGATTAAATAACTTTTTTCGTGGTAAGATTGGTACAGGCGACCCTGACCCTAATGACACTATGATGCAAAGAGAGATAACAACAAGAATGGGACCAAGAAAGAAAATGGCAAAAAACCTGCAAGTGATGGGAAAATGGTTCAAAGGAGCAGGTAAGGCTCTAGGAGAATTTTCAGTTAAAGCGGCTGCTCTCATAGGTAAATTTGCTATGTACGGTTTGATAATTGTCTTTGGGATAACTCTAATTGCTAAAATAATCAAGGCAGGATGGCCTGTACTCAAAAAGCAGTTTGGAGATGCTTTTGGTTTCTTCAAGAAAGCATTTATGAATGTTCTTGGAATTCTTTTAGGAGTATTCAATCTGTTTAGAGCAATATTCAAAG
>Ga0098043_1000005_pt1 | contig 72795 bp, 79 predicted proteins | sample 9B_taG_FD_92581 | JGI IMG/M metagenome (GOLD analysis project Ga0098043, IMG submission 92581) | Marine viral communities from the Subarctic Pacific Ocean - 9B_ETSP_OMZ_AT15188_CsCl metaG | ecosystem: Environmental > Aquatic > Marine > Oceanic | place: Subarctic Pacific Ocean | collected 2015-01-10 | reverse complement strand
CAACAACGAGAAGCCGATTTAAAATTACAAAAAATTATTTCAAATAAGAATAAAGCACATTGTTAATAACTTATTTCAAAAAATATAAAATAATACTTGACAAATAACATATTATATAGTATAATTATTACATAATAAAAATTGAGAACCAAACTCAAATAAATAAAATAAATTGATCTTTAACATTTTAATTCTCGTAGGTAGCCACTATTAACAATATGGTTTGGGTTGAAAAAACTACCTGCGGGAAACACTTTGGAAGGGCTTATAATCCTTCCTGTGGGTGACTGAGCAAGCCTGTGATGAGCGGGCTAAGGTATGCAGATTCCCTGTGGTGGGGCGGTAGAGTTCAATCGAATGAGCCGATGACAAATACCATGTCTAATTTGTAGTGCGAAGTAGGTACACCATGAACTGATGTTCATCCCGAAAAGTCGAGGGTATACAGTAATCCCTCCCCACATCTATTTTCAATACGACCTGCCTTGTTGGTTCGTTGGATTAAAAAAGGTGGGGTTTGCTAGATATGGTATGCAGAGAGATTCTGCAACAGGTATGTCTTACCCATTGAAACAAACTAGCAAACCCCGCTATCCCTTTTAGTTTATTTGGTGATCCGACCTCTCCTCGTTTTTTGCTATGTTTAAGCGGGGGGAGGTTTTTTATTTGACATTTCGCGCATTTTACTTTAGATTATTATACTACAATAAATTATATGGAAATTATATTAATCATTACATTAGCTATAGTATTAGGAATTAAATGGATATTAGAAGCAGAATAGTATAGAATAAATAACAATAATAAATACAAAACATTCTAAATTATAAAAAATATTATAAAATTAAAAATAATATAAATAAATAATTAAATAAAGCATTTTGTATGTCTCATGATTGCCCCCTGCCTTCGGGTGGGGGGTTTTTTTGTGTCCCGAAAAGAGGTGTGCTGTAAGTCTTTGATTATCAGATACTTGCGCGCGCGGCGGCCGCGAGTCATAAGTGCTTGACTATTAAGGTTTTAAAAATGTTGTTTTAATTGAACTTTTTCCTTGCGTCAACACCTTTTATCTGTCATTATTATATACATGATCAGAACAAAAGAAGACAAGAGATACGACATCGACTTTAGTCGAAAAGTATTTGTATACAAGAATCTCCACAAAGATTGTTGGTCAGTTAAGCAAGACGGACTAGTAAAAGCTCATGCTGACAAACTAGAGATGTGGGATTGCAGTTTCCGTGTCAACCAAAAAGGTAGAGAAAAAGTTCTCAAAGAAAAACGCAAGAATGTTCATGCAGGTATTATGGGCAGGATTGACGACATAGGTGGTACAGTAATGATCGGAACTCAAGTTACATATAATCCTTACAAGTACAATTCTTTTGTTGACAAGAACACCGAAAGTCCCGTATACTATTCAGGATTCGCAACACTAACACACAACAAAGTATTAACAGCATGAAGATATTAAAAGAAATCATAGATCATTGGGGCTTCGTTGACTCCAAACAATTAGAAGAACTTGTGGAACACTTTCCCAGGATGCCATTAGTTATTAAATGGGGAATGAGAGAAAGAGAACTATGCCACGCTAAGTTTGTTGCCGAGCGTATAGCAAAAGTAGAAGCTGAGTCAGATGACTATGTTCGTGAAGTTTTTATTACCTCTGAAAATTTCCGTCAATTAAAATCAGTATTAGGAGTAGAGTAATGAATAAGATAATGGAAGCTCACAAGAAAAAGCTAGAAGATAGATGTTCAATCACCGATGCAATCAATGGAGTTGCAGATGAACTCTATGAGAACAGAAAGAATAACGATGAAATTTTATTTCAATTAAAAAACATAGCGGGATCTCTCGACCTAGTTAGTCAGTACCTCTATGATGTTAGTTGGGAATTAAAGAAAAACAGAGAAAAAAACCTTGACTTATCCGAACAAGTCAACTAGTATTATAACATGATAACATTAGACACACCCGAACAAATCGATATGTTTCGATTCCTCAGTCTCAAATCCGCACTCAAGTTAGAGTGTCTTGGAATGACTAGAAGAGGTCAATCAGCATATTCAATCGCAAAAGCCGAGTACGGATTCAAAGGTAACAAGAAGTCCGTCTTAAAACAAATGGAACAAATTATTGAGGAGGTTAAAAATGACTAAAGCACAAATCGAATCAAGAGTAGAAGGTTGGAATTGGAACATGAACATCTTTGAGATATACGATGAACTCAGAGATGGACATTCAGCACAAGACCAAGAAGACCTTTTGACTTTCGCGTATAATTATTTCAATAAAGATACGATGATCAAAGAGTTAGCAGATCATTTTTGCATAACTATTCATACAGACGAAGACTCACCAATCCCTTGCTAACATGACAGAAGAATTAATACCTATGCAATTCGATAGTTCTTTTGGGATACTGCTCGTCAATGAAGATGGGACAATTCATGAAGATTCAGATTTCGACACTAGTTGGTTGTCTGATATTCATAAGGTTGACATTGAAGAACTAGACAACTACTACCTATCCAAAGGTTGGGACAAAACCCAAGGTGGTGATGTATTAGAGTTTGGATGGTGGGACAAAGAAGGAAACTACAACGAACCAAACAAAAAATGGAGAACAAGATCTTCATGGACTGAGGCGACTTCACTATGAGTATGACTAAGATAGAAAAAGTAGCACGACTATTAGATGATGAAGCTAGAGAGATGTGGAGTCAAGGTAAGATAAGCGGAGACGAAGCTCTTGCCGCTATACATTTCATAGAAAAATTCAAAAAACTCTTGACACCAACAACCAAGTAGTCTATTATTATAATCATGAACAATTACATAGAAGCAGTATGTGTCGGCAAACCACTCGACTTGCCCACTTGGAATGAAGAAAGCGAGAAGTACGAAGTGTACTTTGAGGAATCCGAGACTCCTTGGTTTCCATACGATATTCCAAGAGATATAATTTCTTATAGTTGCGAGAACGCAGAAGAAGCTTGCGACATCTACAACTATTACAATCAAAATCCCGTAGGAGAAAAGAAGAATGAAGAAAATGCTAACTAAAATCTATCGTTGGTTCAACCCACTCTACCAAGTCGTCTATACGACCAAAGATGGAAGAACCGAGATGTACACCATCACAAAACCACAACATATTCACGAGTTTGGAAACATGAGCGAAGGTAAGTCTGTCGTAGGCTTTAGGAGCTTTTGCCACAATCGTGGTGATGTCCGTTCGTTTCGCTACGACCAAATCGTTTCTCTAAACAAAGCGTAATATGAAAACAGAAAAACCAAAGAGAAACACTATGCAAGAAAGTTTGCGTCGATTCGGACACATGCTTGCAATAAGAGAAGAACAAGGAGACGAATCTGAAGAGTACCAAATAAAGAAAGCTCAACACGCAAAGATGTTAAACATGCTTTACTACCGCAAACCCAAGTGATGTAAGTCGTTGATGGTTAGGCACTTCGGTGCCTGGCCGCCGCGCCGCCTAAGTGCTTGATGTGTAACAACTTACGTAATCAACTTTCTTTCCTTTTAGATCACTTTTTCCTTGCATAAAATTAAAAACTCCCTTAGTATTATATCATGAACATTAAAAAAGACTTCCAATCCGATTCCGAAATGAACGCCAACGACGCAATGGACTCCTCTATGGGGTACATCTTCGAAAACTTCATTGAGCCTAAAGAAAGCGAGCTTACTGAAGACCAAGCTATGATGCTTGCAGTCATAGGGGTAACCTTCAAGATGATCGCTGAAAAAGCTACTGCCTACGAAAACATGATCGCAGGTGAGGGAGAAAACAATTACAGAAATTAATCCTTGACATTTTAACCTAACTCAACTATTATTATTACTATGGAAAATCAAGAAAACAACATCGCTCCTCGCAAATCTGTTAACCTTAGCATTTGTGGAGGTAATCGCACTATGGTAGATTACGAACAAGTAGTCGGAGTTCCTACTCCTCCTGTTTCCTATCGTAGCAAACCTAACAAGAAGACAGGCGAGCTTGCCATATCTCACCAACCTATTCCTCATCACGAGCTAGTCGAAAGAACTAGAGGTTTTTTGGGAGACAATGGTTTCACCATTCAAGATGAGGTTCACTCCCTCGCTAGAGAAAACAATCACTATTTTGGATTGTTTGCCGTAGATCACGCTAATCGTGCAGAATCTGATCGTGGTTGCGTAATCGGATTGCGTAACTCTCACGACAAGACCTTTCCTGCAGGATTGTGTGCAGGTGATGCTCCTTTCGTTTGCGACAACTTGATCTTTACCAATACGATCAAACTCGCTCGTAGGCACACTCGCCACATTCTTGACGATCTCAACCAAACCATCAATAGAGCAATCGGAAAGTTGTTCAACTTTTGGCACGGACAAGATCAAAGGATCGAAGCCTACCAAGATTTCGAGCTTGGCAATGCTCTTGCCAACGATCTTGTGATCCGAGCTTGCAAAGCAGGTGCAATTCCTAAGAGTAAAATTATGGATGTAGTCAATCAATGGGAGTCGAGCGATCATGTCGAGTTCCGTGATCGCAACCTCAATTCTCTCTACAACGCTTTTACCGAAGTATACAAAGGCAACCTTGTTGCCCTCCCTGCTCGATCCGATGCGTTGCATTCTGTTCTTGACTCTCAAGTCGATTTCGATATGGCAAACCACTTTGATTTGGATGATGTTGATGTTGTTGATGAAGTCGAAGAAGCCACCGAAGCTGAACTAATCGGTGCAAATGTTAATGGGGAAGTTCCTGCCGAGTTTTACGAGTAAGGACAAATACAACCCCAACCAAATAACCCCTCGCCAATCGGGCGGGGGGTTTTTTGTTGCCCAAGCAAAACCTGGCGTTTCGTAAGTCGCTGAGTATCAGGCAGTTAGGCGGCGCGGCCGCCGCCGTCGTAAGTGTTTGATTACCAACGATTTAAAATCTTACTTTTAGTTGAACTTTTTTCTTGCAATGACTAAAAAAATGCCTTAGTATTTATACATGATTAAGACAACTCTACTCACCGCAGGAAATGCCAAGATTACAAAAGGCGAGGCATTTGGATATATTACCAAAGGAATTCATTTAGCTCCCGCAAACCTTTCGGGGTACGAAGTTTGCCGATGGAGAAGCAAAGGTTGCACTATGGCTTGTCTCAACACCGCAGGTCGTGGTCAAATGAATTCAGTTCAAGATTCACGCATTGCAAAGACAAAACTTTTCTTTGAGCAAAGGTTCGACTTCCTTGCAAAACTATCCAAAGAAATTACTTCTTCGATTAAGTCAGCAACTAAAAAAGGTATGCAAGCGGTTTTTCGTCCAAACCTTACAAGTGACATTGCTTGGGAAGACATTATCAATGAAGACGGAGTCAATCTATTTGAGAAGCATAGCTCAACTCAATTCTACGATTATACAAAGTCGTTCAAGAGAATGAAAGCCTTTCTCAATGGCGAGTTGCCAAGCAACTACCACTTGACTTTTTCTTGCTCCGAGTCTAACGAAAAAATCGCTCAACTTGTTTTGCAAATGGGTGGCAATGTTGCGGTTGTCTTCCGCAACCAATTACCTGAAACTTGGAACGGGTATCAAGTTGTCGATGGTGACGAATCAGATTTGCGATTCCTTGACAAGAGAGGGGTAGTAGTTGGGCTTATAGAGAAAGGACTTGCCAAGAAAGACGAGACAGGCTTCGTTAAAGAAGGCGTAAGTTCTTGACTATCAGGCACTTCGGTGCCTGGCCGCCGCGCGACGTAACTGCTTGACTGTCAACAATTTAAAAAATGCATTTTGTTTAATTTTTTCCTTGTGTTATTTGCAGTTTGCTTTATTATTGTATTTAGTTCTTTTGATAATCAATTTTATTTGTGGGGCGTTAGCTTAATCGGTTAAAGCGTCAGTTCTCAAGTGGTATACTAGGTAAGCCCACGCCAACTGATCATTGGTCAGCGACTGAAGATGGGAGTTCGAATCTCCCACGCTCCTGCTCTTTCTGTAGATGCAAAAGCATTGAACAACGAGGCGTCAGTACACGCCTACAACCTTCGGGAGAGAGAAAGAGGTTCACAAACTATTTCCTTGACAATTAAAACAAATTACTTTAGATTTATATTATGCAAAAAACGATAGATATCACACCAACATGGTCAGCACTCATCCTTCCAATGGTTGAGGTGTTGAAGAATCCAAAAGCAGATCCACAAGCGAAGAAAGATGTTCAATCAGAACTTCTTCGACTCGCAAAAATTGTTGATGATCAAAACAAGAGGGCAAAACAAAATGGATAACTTAACTGAACAAGAATTAAAGGCGGTCTTTGATGTCATCAATGTTTATGAACCCGAAGACATAAGCCATGTCTACCCCGCGATGGCTACTGACGAATTCATGAAAGATGTTAATTCTGCATGGAGAAAGATTTTGAATAACCTTGACAATACAGAACAAAACTGAGAGAATATACTTATGATTAAAACAGAAGCAGTAGAAACCAAGAGTATTTCACGCCCTACAGGGACTTACACCGAGTTTGAGAAACTCCAATGGGTTTCAAACAAACCGATCCCTGCGATTGGATCAGAGGTCGAAGTAAAGATCAATGGTATTGGTCGCTCAACTGTTCTCAAATACTTCGTTGAGCATAGTTTCATTGGGCTGATAGTTCAACCACAAAACCCACCCACTTGGTACATAAAGCAAAATGGTGCTGACGCACATTGCCATGTATTCCCTGCTGAATGCCTTGAGCTTCAAGTTCGCAATGATGACGGGAAAGCTGACGAAGAATTTTACAACGATATGCTAAGACCATGAAGCTAGCCCCGACTTAAACCCCTGAGTGTCAAGCACTTAGGCGGGCGGCCGCCGCGCAGCGCAACTGCTTGGCTATCAATGACTTGCACAACAACTTTTTTTCACTTTTCTGCATTTTTTCCTTGTGTTAATTCAAAAAATCGCTTACTATTATAACATGATTAAAAACGACACTAAACTAAAAGGCTTCGATGATTTGACTTTCGGTCAACATGGAGGATTCACGCAAGGCAAGGCTCGTCAAGCCAAGCTTTCTTTCGGTCAACGAGACAAAGACAATCAAGATCAGTTCACGATCTCAGTTGTTCAAAACCTTAACGATGGAACAGGCTTGTATGGTCACATTAACGACAACACTTACGAAGTTGCAATGTGGTTTCAAGATCGAGATACCATGCTTCCTTTGTCTGTTTCTGACGATGTGCTTGGTTGGCAAACTCCTGTGCAAGTTACCCAACTTATGCACCAAGCACAACTCAATGACTTTGCTTGGGTCACTTTGCTTCACAATCTCAGGGATGACTTCAGAAAAGATTTAGACCTTGACAACTAAACCTTATTATACTAAGATTACTATTATGGAAACACAACTAACACAAGAAGAACGCATCGCAATCATTCGTGATGCTCATGAAGATTTCCAAACGCTTACTAAGAAGAAAGCTGAAGAGCGTATTGGTAACATAAATGTCAGAAGTATTATGCACTTTGTTGAAGAAGTAAGAACAGAGGAGTTTCTTTCTGAACACGGCACTCTTGACGCTCAAGAGAACGACTTGAAAGACGAGTCGCAATTTTTTCTTACCGACTCTGCTGAAGAGATTGACGAGGAAGACGAAGACTTTGGTCTCTCCGAAGAGATGCGAAGAATTTACGATAAAAACTAAAACAAAGGAATAATTATGCAAACAGAGTTCTCATTCACCCAACAAGCTAACGCAGTAGAGGCTTACAAACCTTTACAAGTAAATCGCCAAGACGACAAGATGTGGTTCTCTTACAAGAACGCAGTTGGTACAATCGTCAACGCATACTACGACTATGCAACTCGTTCGTTCAAGTCAGTAGTCAAAGGTAGTCAGTACGGAGACGGAGTTGCAATTCGCAACCTTGTTGCTCGTCCTGTTGTAGAATCCGTTTTGAAAGGATAAGAAAATGCCTTGGGATATACTTTTGCTTTCGCCTTGGCTATTCGTATTTTATATAATGTTTACAAGTTAATGGAGTTGCTAATATTATGTATTATGTCGCTTGCTCTTTGGTATCATATAACAGATTAATTTAGTGGTCGTAAGCCCCCGTCCTAAGTGACTGACTATCAAGCACTTGGGGCGGGCGGCGGCCCGCCACCTAAGTGGCTGAACTTCAACAACTTACAGAACCATTTAGTTCATTTATTAGCTCGTCTAGCCTTGGGGTGTCAAGCCCTGAATCGTTCCAAGCGATACCGTCGGGTGTGCGGTATCCGATTGCAGAGTCTCCGCTAGTGTCTTTGATGTCATCAACAAATTGCTGATAATCTTGACAATCTCTCGCGAAGTGGTAAAGACCTTCGTCGTTTTGAATCCAAAGGGCGACATTCCAGGTCTGACGATTTTTCCATCCGTTATAGCTCATAGGTTTTCGGTGTTGTGTCCTGCTCTCCTCATTGAGTGGAGGGCTTCTTGACGGGTCATATTAAATCGGCTCATAAGATACATAAGTAAAGTATTGCCTGTGAGTTGTTGGTTTCTGTCTGTCATTATACTAAGCAGTTAGAGATTGCGAGTGCTTCAATGGTTTCATTGATTAAATCAATTTCCATTTGAGAGTTTATCACTAATTGGCGAGAGCTTACGCAACCTTCGTTTGCGTTGTCAGTCTCAAAATCAATGATCTGTTCGAGTTCGTTTTTTCTGTCGGTGAGTTCTTTTAATGTTTCCATGTTTTAATTCTCTTACATTTTGGGCTTTATGTCAAGGATATTTCCAAGAAAATTTATTTGTTTTACTTGGCGAAGTTTAGCCTCATCTTCTGCAACCCTTAAAGCTTCTGCTTGAGTGAAAAGCTCATCGATAAATTTGCCATATGCAAACACTTGAAAGAACTGAGTAAAGTTTGGGTTTTTTCTTATTGAGATCATTTTAGCTCCATGTTAAATTTTTGAGACTTGTGTGCTTTTTCAACCACCTGCGAAGAGAATGAAATCCATTGCTTGACCAATGATTTGAAAAAGGGTCTATACTCTTGTCGAACAAGAAAACGCTGTATCCATCTGCAGTCTCAGCGATTTCTCGAATCTCTTTGCACTTTTTCATTTGCTTCATTATCTTTCGGTTTTCCTTTTTGGAATGTCCTCCTTTAGCCATTGCTTTGTCCTCCTTGGTTTAGTATGAAAGGGCTTGCTTATGCTTGACCCTGCGTGAATATCTAGACTTGTCCTTCATTGGGCGAGCCTTGGTGAAAAGAATTGGGATTCTTACTTTGATCTTTTTTGTTTTCATATATAAAGACTAAAGCACTTTCCGAACAATAGCGAGAAAAAAATTCACTAAATACAACTTTTAAATTTATCTAATACTAGCGATAAGAGATACTAACAAATAGAACAAATACTAAACACCTTATATTATACTTGACAAAATTAAAAATTATGATATAATGTAAAGCGTTTTATAAGTTGTTGGTTACCAAGCACTTGCGTCGCGGGCCGCCCGCCACCTAAGTGCCTGACTATCAGGAACTTATGCTTGTCAAGCGTTATTCTTGAGCAGTTGAGCGTTGACTATCTTAGTGCATTGCCAAGTCCAAGATGCCCCGCCTGAATGCTTAACATTAAAGCCTCGATAGTAGCGTAGACCTGCTTGAAAAACATTCTTGCCGTACTGATGTACAGTAAAGGTGTGATCCATTGACCTATTCTGTATGGTCAGAGCGTAGAGATTGCCTGAGCAATGGGCTTGCCACCGCTTGGCGTTACCCTTCCAAGCAGGATCTGATGGGATATTACTCTTGCAGGTAACACCTGCCTTGACATCATCCAATGCCTTGCATTGGTCGTGTATGTCTTGGGTGTATGGTTGAGCTTGAAACATGGTGTTAGGAGTTTTCGATTTCAGCAAGCTCGGCTTGCACTTTGGCAAGCTCAGGGAGAGCAAGCATCTCGATTGCCATTTCGATATTGGCACGGGTTGCAGAAGTTGCGTCTTTACGCATCTTTGCAATGGCGTTACGGATTCCCTCGATGCGAGATTCGAGAGTTTTGATTGCTAGTTCTTTTGATTGCATATTATAAATCTAAAGGTAAAACCTAGTAATTGCAAGAAAAATCTTCTAAAGTTATTCACAAAAAAACTTTAATGGAGTCGCATTTTTTCCTTGACAACTTTTGCCTTTTATGTTATAATGCGAGCGTTTCATAAGCCGTTGCTTATCAAGCACTTGCGTCGCGGGCCGCCGCCGCCCTAAGTGCCTGATTATCAGTGACTTATGCGGGCCAAATCCAAACTATTAGGCAAGGTATTAGTATAGCTGAAAAGGGTATTAGAATTTGTACTAGGTCAAACATTTTACTGTCAAGCTTTTTTTTATTTTTTTTAGCGTTCGTCCCAAACGCCTGCGTTTTGTTCCATAGACTTAAAGCCGACTTGATCTTCAAACTCTTGCATTTGGACATCGTGCAAAATGTTCTTCCAATCTTGGAGATCCTTCTCTAGTTGGGCGATCTCTTGCGAGTCGGTAGCCTTTGCAAGCCTTGCGTTTACTTCTTTGATTCGTGATTTTATTTGGAATGATGACATAATTTTTTTAGCTTTGTTGGTAGTAAAGGATGCAGGAGAGAGCGAACATTATAAGAAAAAACATTAGGATTTATCCTCTAGCTTTTTAATTTCACTCTGCAAGTATTGCACATGAACGGCACGAATCGAGCGAGTCGATTCCTTGCGTGATCGGTTAAGTTTGTCTTGCCACCAAGCAAGATCATTTTGTAGTTGTTCTTTTGTTTTCATATTATAAATCTAAACTAATTTTTGTTAAATTGCAAGGGAAAAGATTACCTTTCGGCTCTTTTTTCTCGGATGATTTCTTGCCAAGCCTTGCGAGCAACTTGGACGGCTTCGAGAGCGTCAAGGATTGCCATACCTTGAGTAATCGAAGATTGCCAATCTTGCTTGGAAGATTCTCCTGCGAGAAAGTTGAGGTTTCCCTCGGCTTTGGATAGAGCAAGACCAAGATCGAGATCTCGGTTCAATTCTTTTTTAATTTCTTTTAACTGATTCATACCTATAAAGTAACACATGAAATGCAAAATTGCAAGAAAAACTTTCAACTATTTTATTGCACAAAACGACTGAAAAAAAGTTTGCGAATCTGCGTTTTTTTTCTTGACATTTCTTGGCTTATATGTTATAATGCGAGCCTTTCGTAAGTCGTTGATTATCAAGCACTTGCGTCGCGGGCCGCCGCCGCCCTAAGTGCCTGACTATCAAGAACTTAGGTCACTCCCACTCGGAGTGGTGACCGAAGTCGATGTCCTCAGACTCTTGGAAGTCCAGGAGAGCGACCCTGTCCTGCAGGTCGCCGATCTCGTTGCGAATCGCAACCTTGTCGGCGATGGTAAGGACGCAGTCCTTAAGCGTTTCGTGGAGGATGGAGATTTCTCTAAGCATTTCTGATTTATTCATAAGTATAATGTAGCAAAGTTTTCGGTAAAAGTCAAGAAGTTTTTTTAGTTTTTTTCATCTTAGCGATGACAAACTTGCAAAGGATTTTTTCTCGTTCGGTTAACATTAGTAAACGAATTGCTCGGTTGAGTCTTCCCATACATGGGTAAGTTTGAAGTCGGTGACCTTCCAAGGAGAATAATCCTCGTAGCCTAACAAGGCAATCCTTTCGGATACCTCTAGCTCTAAAGGGTGTACATCAGAAGTGCCTTGCATATTGTAGACATCTACTTGCGAGGAATCGTCCTTCAGTACGCGAGTGACTTGAGCCTTGAAAGAGTAAAAGCGAACCCTACGAGTAGGAACATTTTTATTTGATTGATTTAACATAAGTATAAAGTAAAGGATTTTTTAGGAAAAGTCAAGAGAAAAAAGGATGTTTCTTGACTTGCCAAGGCATGAATGCAACTCGCTTTTGCGAGCGATACAAACGGCAAAGGATTTGCTTACCTAGTCGGTCAGTCCGAAAGTCTGCATCGACAACTTGAAAAATTCGACCTTGTCGGTCTACTACTACATCTTTATTCTTAATCATACCTATAACATAGCAGAGAAAACCCGAAAAGTCAAGGAAAACTTTCAACTATCTTTTTGCACAATCCTACTGCATAGATTGGCATGGTATATGTACATGCGTTTCGTAAGTCGTTGGTTACCAAAGACTTACGTCGCGGGCCGCCCGCCGCCTAAGTGCCTGACTATCAGTGACTTACGTCATAGTGTATGATAGTATAGTGCAACACTTAAGACGATTAAGACAATCATATAGAGTTGAATTGTGCAACTCTATCGGAGGCGAACCAATCGAATGAGTCAATCACTTGACCGTTTAGGACAGGCTCGAAGTTGACTTGGTGAACGCCCGCGTTGGCAATGCCGTTGACGCGTTCGCGTGTCGTTGGAGTATTCCAACCCGCCAAACTCCAACGGACTAGCCCATCAAGATCACGCTTGACAATGGCGTTCCCGTGAAGCCAAACGGTTTGCCCGTCTGTCTCGGTGTTGCCGACTTTCTTAGATGTGCCTTGCTCGAAAGCTTGCTTGATTTGTTCTGTAACTTTTCTCATATTTTTAAAGTGTTAGCGGTTAGCGGAAAAAAGCCCGTAACGACGAGAGCCGTCGTTATTAGCAAGGCGGGAACGCAAGAGCCTTTCGGCGTCACGCTTACGCATTGCAATGGATTCGACTTGCCAAACGGCTCCCGCTTGGTTGAGAATGGATTTTAGGATGAACATATTATTTCCTTTTGTTTTAGGTTAACGGCTGAAGTAAGAAGCGACTTGCTCGGCAGTTGCCTTGCTAAGATCGGAAAGGTAAACTTCCGATTGGAACAAGTGATCTTGCCCGTGGTGCTTGATAGTAGCAACCCGAAGACCGCCCTTGATGCGATCAAGTGAGACGAGTCTCACGGCTTTATTGTTTTGCGAGGAGTGATAAATTCCTCCGACTTTTAATCCTTTTTCAATTTTCATTATGATATAACTATAAACTTTTTTTTATGGAATTGCAAGGAAAAAGATTACCTCTTGCAATTATTTTTCATTGCGATCTTGTCTTGCAAATCCCATTCAGCAAGCCAAGACTTGTTTTGCTCGATTAGGTTTTCGAGAATTTCCTTCTCAACCCTATCGGTTGAAAGCCGAAGCCTGCGTTCGCACCATTCAAGATCAGATCTGACCTTGGCGAGTATCTCTATTCCTTTGTGATTCATAAGTATAACTTAGCATATAAACAGCCAAACCACAAGAAAAAAAACTTCGAATTAGGACGCTTGTAGCGTAGCTAATGCCTGCAGTAGCTAGACTAATGACCCCCTTTTTTTGAATTTTTTCACGGCAGATTACTGCCGAGATCGCGCGGGGGTGGTTTTTCTCAAAATCTGGCCGTGTGATTACTGGGAATTATACGTTTTTTAAAAAAAAATCCGAACATGTGTAAAAATAACTGTAATAATATATACATATGCCTAGACGCAAAAAAGCCGACATCAATGATGCTCAGGAAATAGAGAAGGCAATGACTTCTCTTAATAAAACTAAAATAAAACTTAAAAAGTTAGATTTTTCTGAGAAACAGCAAGAGTTGTTAAAGATAATGTTTGATAGGGGCACTAAGATAGTATTTATAAGCGGTCCTGCTGGGACTAGTAAGACTTTTATGGCTATCTATGCCGCAATTCAATTATTTAATATGAATAATAACTATAACATTAGTTATGTAAGAACAATTATAGAAAGCGCTGACCGTGGAATGGGTGCGCTTCCTGGAAACATAGATGAGAAGTTCTGTCCATTTATGATGCCATTAAACGACAAACTGTTTGAATTAATGGCTGCTAGCGACGCGAAAGAGTTAGACGATCAAGGGGTTATATCAGCGATGCCTATTAACTATCTTAGAGGAGCTAGCCTTAACGATCAGATCGTAATCGCTGACGAATCTCAAAACTTTAGCGTAAAAGAACTAATTACTCTTATTACAAGAATAGGAGAAAACACTAAGATTTTTATTTGTGGTGACGCTATGCAGAGTGATATCAATGGTAAAAGTGGATTTAATAAAATTAAAGATTTATTTAATGACGAATCTAGTCAAAAACAAGGAATACATAATTTTGAGTTTGATCACAAAGATATAAAAAGAAGTGAGATATTAAAATATATTGTTAAAAAACTAGAAAACATATAAAATGCAAGAAGGAGAAAGGATTTGTTTTCGGCATGATCATCAAGATAAATGCGGAAGAATAATTAAAATCTTTACTCAAATAGGATTTGAAAATCACGGCAAAGAATTTGTAATAATTATGCCCGAACACTCTAGGGGTTTATTTAATAAACACGAGATAAAAATAGAGAAAAGCAAATTAAAAATAATTAATTAAAAAAATAAAAAATTTATTAATTGAATTAATACGTGTATTTTGTATAATACAAGTATAGTTTAATTATGGAAATCATAGTATCTGCACTAATCGGAGCGTTATCCGCTATAATTGTCGCCTTCATAAACAAGAAGAAAGAAGACAAAACTAGAGATATGGCTGTTAAGACATTAGTTAAGGAATTAAATATTAATACTAAAAACATATATGTCGTAGATACAAAAAAGAGAAAAGATGAGATTATGTTTGAGTCTCATGGTTCAGAAAAAACAAATTTAATTATTATAAAATAATGCCACAAAAATATTGTAAAAGTTGCGGGAGTAAAAACGAGTACATCGGTTCTGTTCCTAAATTTTGTAGTAACTGCGGAAAGCCTATGGGTTCAGCCGTGGTTGCAAAGCGAGTAGTTAAAAATTCAATAGCTCAAACAAAAAGGCAAGAGGTTCTTGCTGAGGATGAGAGCGATATTGACTATGTACCCAACATTGCAAGTTTGCAATATGAAGTTTCTCCATTTGAAAAGAAGTCGTTCAAGGTGGAAGAGCTATTCGATCTTGAAGACGATGGAGAAGCGGAAAAGAGGTAGGCCTAGAAAAATAAGATTTGAAGATAGATATGATGTTATAGATGAGCAAGTAGAGAAAAGAAGAGGTAAGTGGTTTTTAAAAGCGATATCATGGATTTCCTGGGATGATGTCTCACAAATAATAAAAACTCATATATATAACAAGTGGCATTTATGGGATCAAAAAAGACCGCTTGAACCTTGGCTCAACAGAATAATATCCAATCAAATCAAAAACATTCTAAGAAATTACTATAGTAATTTTATTAGGCCGTGCAATCAGTGTCCTTTTAATGTTTCTGGCGCGATTGATAACATTAACGATGAAAACTATTGTTCTTGGACTAAAAGTGGCAAGCAAGACTGTACTTGTCCGCTTTATGCTAAATGGGAGAAAACTAAGAAATCTTCATTTAATATAAATATGGCCGTCAATATAGATGACAGTTCTAATTTTATTAAACAAGAAAAACAATTTGACATTGATAAAGCTAATCAAAAACTTAATATTTTAATGAGAGAAAATTTAAGTGAAAAACATTATATCATATACGAAATGATTTATATAAAAAATTTAGACATTAATAAAGCTGCAGAAAAGCTTGGTTATAAAAGTAATGAAAAGGGAAGGAAAGCGGGTTACAAACAAATTAAAAATTTTGAGAAGATGTTTAAAGAGTTGGCTAAAAAATTAATTAGAGATAATGATGTAATATGAACTTAACTGAAGAACAAAAAGAATTTATTAGAAATAACTATAATATTATTTCTGATTTGATTGAGCTAACAAGGAGAACATTTGATGACGATTCTCTTGACGGCAGAACTAAAGAGGGTAGAGCTGTAAGGCAGTACTTAGTTTCTAATGATTTACAATATAGCACAACAAAAAAAGAAAAAAGAGAAGAAATTGAATTTACTGAAGAGCAACAACAGTTTATTATTCAATATGCTAAAGAAGACATGTCTGCTTATGAAATATCAAAAATTCTCTTTCCTGACATAAATGTAACAAATTTAAGTAAAGAAGTAATAGAAGTTGCTAAATTTATAGAAAACATCGATGAAAGATTATTGCATCCAGATGAGAATGCAATGAATGCTAAATACTTCCCTCCAAGGTCAGCATCTAGAGCAATTAAAAAAATTAATAATTACTGTCAAGAAGAATTAAATGAAAAAGAATTATCAAGACAAGACATAGATAACATAGAAAGCACAATAAAATTTTTATCTGCACCTAGATTCGTACAAGCTATTAATACTTATAATAGTTTAGATGATAGAGAATTGTTTGAAGCTGAATATATAAGATCTACATGGAATAAACCAGACTTAACAAGTGATGAATTAAATTTATACATTAATGTTTGTATGGATTATATTCATTTAAAGAATATTAGTAAAGCTATTGACAAATTAAATAGAATGTTCGAAGAGTGTGAAGATCAACAAGATATGACTGTTAGGCTTGCAGAACTACTTAAAACAAAAAGTGAAGAATACAATCAATGTGAAAAACGTCAGGAAGCTTTAATTTCGCGTTTAAATGGAGATAGAAAAGAACGTATTAAAAATCAACATAGAAATAATGCATCTATACTATCTTTAGTAAAACTCTTTCAAAACGAAACTGATAGAAAGCGTATGGTTGAAATGGCAGAAAAACAAAAATTATTAATAACGGAAGAAGCTGACAGGCTAGAAAACATGGATGTCTGGAAGGCAAGAGTTTTGGGGATCTCTAAAGACGATGTCGTGTAATTTATCTAAATACGAAAGTAGTTTGGGTCAAAGGTATTATACCTTACAGTTGACCTTTAATTTATTTCAGAGTCTTCGGGGTGAATCTATTTTTCAAGTCGGGTGTCAATCTAGAGAAAACCAATACGCTAGTTTTGATTTGGTAGATATTTTTGCTAAATTATGTATGGATATACCTAATAGTACTTACGATATTTATCATGATGATACAAATTTAAAAAGGGTAGCTCAAATAGAAAGAATAATATATTCAGATTATAACCCCAACAAAATAAGATTAAAAAACATAATTAATTATGATGAATATGGTACAAAGTATATAGACTTATTAATATTAAATGATATATGCTATCCTATACATGAATTAACAGAACATATGAGTGATAGTTTAAATTTCTTAGAAGCTAGGAATATATTAAACGGAATGAGTGAATCTGAATTAAATAAGCTCTACAAGGACATTATTGATCCATGTAGGGTAAAAGTACTAACAGAGTACGAAACCTTTAAGAGTCGCCTCAGTCGCTCTGCAATCGTACTTCTAGAAGGAAACGATTATCCTGGCGGCTCACAAACTCTTCTTGCCAAGAGGCAATTGGAGAGTGATGGATTTATTTGTTTATTAGATTCAAAACAATCAATATGGATTAGGCGTTGAGTGTAAAGTGTAAAATATGTGATGCGGAGTTTAAGTCCGAGAGATCCTTACATGCTCATATTAAGGCTCATGGTGTTTTATTGTCAGAATATTATATAACATATTATCCTAGATATAATTTATATACTAATGAATTAATTCCTTTTAAGAACAAGGATCAATATTTTTCTACTTATTTTTCTAATAATGTTGAAATGGAAAAATGGGCAGCGACAGCTGACCAAGAGCATGTACAACAAATACTACTTGATATATTAGGCAAAAGAATAATTAGTAAGAATTTACAATACGCCCCGAATCATTTAGAATTAAAGCTGCTTGACTTACCAAATATAGAAATATATAAAACATATTTCGGGTCATACAATGAAGCCTGCCGAAGGCTTCAGGTTGAGCCACTATTAAATAAAAGTATAAAAGGTAAATTTTTAAAAGACAGTAAAAATTTAAATGATATGGAAATACTGATAGATACTAGAGAGCAAACTCCATTAAAGTTTTCTAATAGCAAATCTCATAAATTAGATTTTGGAGATTACACCGCATCAGGAGATTACTACAATAAAACTTATGTAGACAGAAAAAGTGAAACCGACTTTAAGTCTACCATGACGGTTGGATTCGAGAGATTCAGAAAAGAATTAGAAAGAGCGAAAAATTTCGACTCATTTATGTATATTGTAACAGAAAGTTCGATAGATAAGATTATTAATAATAATAGTTTTGGAGCTCACAAGTCAAACCTAAAGTTCGTCTGGCATCAAATGAGAATTTTATCTCATGAGTTTGCTAGAAATTGTCAGTTTATTTTTTCTGGCGGTAGAAACAGATCTCAAAATTTAATCCCTAAACTTTTAGAAGCTGGGGAAGAAATGTGGCACTCAGACGTTCAATACTATATTGACAAAAGGATATTAAAGATATGAGTTGGGAAAAGGGAACACAAAACAGAAGACCTAAGGAAAGAGATATAAATGAAATTATATCTCAAATGGATGGTTTTATAGAAGAGAGAGACGCAAAACTTTTATTGTATGAGTTTCTCAGGGAAAACATTACATTCAGCACTAACTTATTAGCTGGAGTCGATTTATTTCCTTTCCAACACATGGCTGTAAAAGCTATGTTCGAAAGTGATTATTTTTTAGGGGTATGGTCTCGTGGTATGTCAAAGTCATGGACTACTGGTATTTTTGCATTTATGGATGCCATAATGAATCAAGGTGTTGATATTGGTATTTTATCAAAATCTTTTCGTCAGGCTAAAATGATTTTCAAAAAGATTGAAGATATAGCATCTAAACCTGAAGCTCAATATTTATCTCAATGTATAACAAGAACTTCTAAAGCTAATGACGAATGGGTTATGGAAATAGGTAATAGCTCAATAAGAGCTTTACCTCTTGGTGATGGATCTAAGCTCCGTGGTTTTAGATTTCATAGAATTATTATTGACGAGATGTTATTGATGCCTGAAAGAATATACAATGAGGTTATTGTGCCATTCTTGTCTGTAGTACCTAATCCAAAAGAAAGAGAAGATTTATATAATTTAGAAACTCAACTTATTGAAAAAGGCGAAATGAAAGAAGAAGAAAGATACGTTTGGCCCAACAATAAATTGATAATGTTATCCTCTGCAAGCTATAAGTTTGAATATCTATATAAGCTTTATGAAAATTTTGAAAACTTAATTTTACAACAAGATCAAGGCAATAATAGTGCAACAAGGTCGATCATGCAGTTTTCTTATGATTGCGCTCCCAAGCAACTTTTTGATGAAAATTTGATAGAGCAAGCTAAGTCAACAATGAGTCAAAGCCAGTATGACAGGGAGTTTGGTGCAGTTTTCACAGACGATAGCTCAGGATATTTTAAGATATCTAAAATGCAACAATGTTCAATTGAGGACGGAAGTAACCCATCTATAGAAACTAAAGGTGAAGCTGGCGAAGATTATTTATTGTCATTTGACCCTAGCTGGGCGGAAAGCGAAAGCTCTGACGATTTTGCAATGCAAGTATTTAAACTAGATAAAGAAAACGGAAACGGCACTTTAGTTCATGTTTATGCTATGGCTGGAGAAAGTTTAAAAAATCATATTAATTATTTTCATTATTTATTAACTAATTTTAATATTGTTGCTATTGTTGGTGACTATAATGGTGGAGTACAATTTATTAATGCTGTAAAGGAAAGTTCTTTATTTAAATCTTCAGATATAAAAGTTAATGTAATAGAGACTGAGTTTGATGATTTAGAAAACTATAAAAAATCTTTAAGATTAGCCAAAAGAGAATTTGAAGAGGATGGAATACCTTGTTGTTTAAGAAAGCCTACATCTAATTGGATACGAAGAGCCAACGAGCTTTTACAAGCTAATTTTGATCATAAAAGAATATGGTTTGGATCAAGAGCTATGAATGATTCATATCAAGAGCAAAGAAGAAAGAAGATACCCATTAAAAATTTAAAATTTTCTAATTTTGCAGAAGAAGAGCAAGGCCAAAGTGATGGCGCAAAGATGATAGACTTGGTAGAGCATTTATACGATATGATTGAATATACGAAAGGTCAATGCGCGCTAATTGAAGTTAAATCATCCCCACAAGGAACTCAAACTTTTGACTTGCCAGCCAACCTCAAAAAAACCACAGGGCCAAGTAAAGCTAGGAAAGACTGCTATTCAGCATTAGTACTAGGAAGTTGGATGATAAAAATTTATAATGATATTAAAAACCACAAACAAGAGTCAGTAAATACATTCGTTCCAATGTTTATAAAGTAACTTTCAAAGTGACTTTTTAACTTTTTCGTGTACTATATAAGAGATGAGCAAACCTAAAAGAAAATATACTAAAAAATCAACCTATTGGGATAACCTTTCAAAAAGAAAAGAGGTTAGCCTTGGTTCAGAAGATAGCTCGGTAGAGCCAATGATGTGTGGAGATAACTATTATGTTAGTAACTCTAGTGCAAACCCAACAAAGGGGATGGTGACTGTTAAAGCATCAAATCCTGTGTCAGACGCTTTAAGGTCTAGTGATGGTGGGGATTCAACTACAAGAGGTAGGTTTGGCTCAAGCAAAAAAGCTAAGAAATATACGAATATCGCAGAAGGGCTTTTGCCATATAGTATTACCGCTGGAGGAATAGATGTAAGAGAAACGATTGAATTGTGTCAAAAAGCTTACGCAAATATACCTATTTTTAGAAACGCTATAGATGTTATGTCTGAGTTTTCTAATTCTGAAATTTATTTAGAAGGCGGAAGTGAATCAGCAAGAAATTTTATATATAAGTGGTTTGAAAGAATTAACCTGTGGAAATTAAAAGATCAATACTTTAGAGAGTATTATAGATCAGGTAATATTTTTATTTATAGAGTTGATGGTAAATTTAATAAAGAAGATGTTTTAAAGCTTAATAAAATTTATGGATCTAAAGAATACCTTGATCCAGGGAAAATTCCAGTTAGATATATTTTGTTAAATCCATACGATATTATTTCTACTAGAAGTACATCTTTTGATAATGGAGTATATAAAAAGATTTTATCCGAATACGAACTAGAAAGATTAAAGACTCCAAAAACGGAGGAAGATAAGCAATTGTTTGACGCTTTGTCTCCAGAAGTTAAAGAACAAATTAAAAAAGGGTCTTTTTATCTAAGTGGTTTAAAAATCGATTTAGATCCAGAAAAAATGGTATACTCTTTTTACAAAAAACAAGATTACGAACCTTTTGCTATTCCATTTGGATATCCAGTATTAGATGATTTAAACTGGAAGATAGAATTAAAGAAAATTGACCAAGCGATAAGCAGGACCATCGAAAATGTTGTTCTTTTAATTACTATGGGGACCGAGCCTGACAAAGGGGGCATTAATCCACATAGCCTTAGCGCAATGCAATGTCTTTTCCAAAATGAAAGCGTTGGCAGGGTTTTGGTTAGCGATTATACAACTAAAGCTGATTTTGTGATTCCTGATGTAAATAAAATTCTTGGTCCAGAAAAATATGAAATTGTAAACCAAGATATTAGGGAAGGTTTGCAGAATATTATTGTAGGAAAAGAAAACTACTCAAGTACCCAAATTAAAGCTCAGATATTTTTAGAAAGATTAAAAGAGGCTAGGAACTGTTTCATAAATGACTTTATAATGCCACAAGTTAAATTGGTATGTAAAGCTATGGGATTTAGAAAATATCCAACAGTAAAATTTCAAGAAGTTGATGTTAAGGATGAAATACAATTCCAAAGAGTCATAACAAGGCTTTTAGAAATTGGAGTGATTTCTCCAGAGCAAGGAATGGAAGCTATAAGAACAGGCTTATTCCCACATCCAAATACCCTTACTAATGCTCAAAGAAAATATGTTGAGGAAAGGGGTATTGGAATGTATAACCCATTGGTTGGAGGAACTCCAAGTGAGGGAATATTAGAGGATGAACCTGCTCCAGTTAAAAAACCTGCTCCAAAAAGGAAAGTTCCTAATCAACCAGGAAGACCTACAGGGGCAAAAGCTAATGAGCTTTATTCCAGAAAGAATTTACAAACAATCATTAAAGATATAGAAAATTTAAGAACCTCTACTATAAAGGAGGTAAAAAGTAAATTTTCCGTAAAAAGATTAAACGCTAGTCAAACAAAAATTGTAGATAGCTTAATAGAGGCTATTGTAACATCAACAGAAAAAAGTGATTGGAACAAGCAATTAAAATCCTGCGTAAAAAATATTGAAAACATTGAAAAGTTAAAACCTCTTGAAAATGTTTTAAAGATTAGTGCAGAACATCAATTACCTGACTATCCATCAGCAATTTTATTTCATAGTAAAAAATCTGAAAAATAAATTTTTTTTTGTGTATCTTAATGTATGCACAAAGTAAATGTCGATTTTTCTAAAGAGATTAAATCTCACGATCTGTTTTGTGATTGTGAAGATAGTGATGAAGAATTTATTTCTGAAGAGTCTTGGGCTGCAGAAAAAAACAAAGGAAAAAAGCTTAACAAGCCTTTTAGGACGCCTGGTGGACCCAAAAAGTTTTCTGTATATGTAAAGAATGAAAAGGGTAATGTAGTAAAGGTAAACTTCGGAGATCCTAACATGGAAATCAAGCGCGATGACCCTAATAGAAGAAAAAACTTTAGAGCAAGGCATAATTGTGATAATCCTGGACCAAAAACAAAAGCTAGATATTGGTCCTGCAGGCAATGGAGGGCTGGAACAAAAGTTCAAGGGTCTGAAGAAGAACAAGAGGATCAAATTTTAGAAATGCTTGACGAATCTGAAAGCTCAAGACCAGGAGCAAAAAGTTCAGCTCAAACGCCCTCTAAACCCCATGAAAGAAAAAAAGGGTCTTCAAAAAATCCTCCAGGTAGTGCAGGTACAAAACCTATGGCAAAAAAAGATGCCGAAAAAATTTTAAAACGTAAAGATAAAAAAAATATGATATCAAAAGCAAAAATTACATTTAGCGAACAGGTTACAAAAGCTTTGCAAAATAAAGTAGCTAAGCATAATAAAAAACACCCAAGTAAGAAAGTTACTCTAGGTCAACTTAAAAAAGTATATAGAAGAGGGGCTGGAGCTTTTTCAACGTCACATAGGCCAGGAATGACAAGAGGCGGATGGGCTATGGCTAGAGTAAACATGTACCTCAAAATGAGAAGGGGTGGTAAAGTTAAAGACTCCTACAGAAAGGCTGATTCCGATGTAGCAAGAGCTTCATATACATATTTAGAAGACGATGGCGATTTTGGAATCGGAATGGAAGAAGAAATTGAAGTAAATATCGACTTGAAAGAATATGAGCTAACAGAAGAGCAAGACGAATTTTTTGAAAATATATTTGACGAAGAAGCCGAAGGAAAAGGTTTGTGGGAGAATATTAGAAATAAAAAGAAAAGGATGGGTAAAAACTATCGCCCCGCAAAACCTGGTGACAAAGATAGACCTTCTAAAGAAGCTTTAGAAAGAGCCAAAGGTGAGCTAACAGAAAAGCAAAAAAAATTACCCCCAGCTCTTCAAAAGGCAATTTTGAAAAAAGCAGGCAAGAAGCCAGCTGAAGATTCCAAAGAAAAAAAAGACAATAATGAAGAAAAAGAATCTAAGGAGTCCTCAAAAGGTTTAACAGAAAAACAAAAGAAGCTTCCTCCAGCGCTACAAAAAGCAATACTAAAGAAAAAGAAAAAATAATTAGTGTATAATATATTTGCACATGAATTACAAATATAAAACATCTTTTTCTAATGAAATAATTGCTTCTAAGCAAGATCCTAAAAATAATGGATTTATTTCTGAAGCATCATTAGAACAATTAAAATCTTTAGTTCCTAGTGATATTGATTTTGAAAAAAATATTGATCTTATAGGACTGGCTTTTAATGCTGCCGTAATTAATGTATTCAATAAAAATGACGACGGAATTGATACAAAAACAGCAATAGCTATAAAAGATTATTTTGTTCACAAGCCAACTAATATAGAACATAACAAAAAGAAAATTGTTGGGCATATAGTATCTTCTGGATTTTCAAGAATGTATAATGATGAAATCTTAAGCTCTATAAACGAAGAAAATGAAGAGCCCTTCAACTTAGCTCTTGGAGCTGTTATTTATGCAGCTGCAAATAGAGAGTTTGCAGACTTAGCATTAAGATCTGTGGATGCAGAAGATGAAATGTATCAAACTGTTTCCGCAAGCTGGGAATTAGGATTTAATGATTATGTTTTAGCTGCTGGAAGTAAGAATTTAAAAGAAGCTGAGATTATTAGCGAAGAAAAACATGTAAAAGAATTATCTCAATACTTGAAAGCTTTTGATGGAGAAGGAGCTATGAATGACGGAACGCCTTTATATAGATTGGTAGTTGGCGAAGTTTACCCATTAGGTATAGGCTTTACTGCTAATCCAGCTGCAGATGTAAAAGGTATTTATATCCACAAAGATAAAAAAAAAGGTGACTCCGAAGAGGAAAATGAAACCGAAGCAGTCGAACGAATAGAAGTCGATAATAAAAAAAATATTTTAAAAAATAAAAAAAATATTTCACAAAATGAATTTTTACATGTAAATGAATCTATAACAAAACTTTCTATTATGGAAAAACAAGAATTATTAGAAGACTTTAAAGCCCTTCTTGATGAAAAAATGCCTGGTCATGAGTTCACTCAAGAAACAGTGGCTAATGTTGGTCGCGTTATTGGAGATGCTATCAAATCCAAAAGCGAACAATATGAAAAAGAACTTCTCGCTCTTGAAGAAGAAAAAATAAAGCTTGCTGAAGCTGAAGATGCTATGAAGAAAGATCTTGAAGATCTGAAAACAAAGCTCGAAGCCGCAGAAAGCCAAGTTTCTACTTTGGGCGAGGAAATTGAATCTCGCAAAAGCGAAGAGGCTTTTAATGCTCGCATGGAAGAAGTCGATGCGACTTATGAGTTATCCGAAGAAGATCGTCAGGTTTTAGCTTCCGAAGTTGAAGCTCTTGACATTGAAGATTCTTCTTTTGATGAGTATAAGTCCAAGCTTGCTGTTATGTGGGCACATAAGAACAAAGAATATTTAGCTGAACAAGAAAAACTTTTCGAAGAAAAGCTTGAAGCTGAAGTTCAAAAACGCTTACAAGGTGAAACATCCGAAGCATCCGAAGAAGTTGCAACTGAAGAAGTTGAAGCTTCCGAAGAAGTTGAAGAAGTTCTTGAAAGCGCAGTTGCAGAAGAAGAAGTTGTTGCTAACAACAATACATCTACTGCAGTTGAAGAAGAGTCTCTTAGAGAAAAGTTCGCAAGCGCTTTTGCTAAGGAAAATATTTCAATCAAACTTTAACAAATATTAAAAAATGCATAAATTATTACCATTTAGACAATATGACGAAAAGGATGTTATCAACCTTTTCGCGTTAGATTACGCTAGTATTACACCTGGTGCAGATCTTATCAACCTTAAGGTTGGATCTACAGCAGCTAATAATGGCGCTAATTGGAGTGGAACTGGGGTAGCTGTTGATTCAGGCAGTACGCTGCTTGGCGGTGATGATCCCACGTTAACATCGAAATCTTATCTTGGAGCCATTGGTTCTGGCGATCAAGGATTTGCTTTGCAAGAAGGAAATCCTTATCCTGAAGCACCTATGGTTGTTGGATTAGCAAGTTCAGCCTCAAGAGATTTTCTTGGGCTTACACTTAAGCCCACACTTGCTTATGACGAAAACGGAGAAAAGCTTCTCTATTATCGCCGTAAGTTAGAAGAGCTTCAAGCTGTTCTTCCTGGAGAAACTGTTCCTGTTGCTACTCGTGGAATGTTCACGATGACAGTTGGTACTGCTAGTGACGGAAATGCTATTGCTACTGGAGTTACACCTGGTCAAGTTTTGACAGGTGCAAATGCTAACGGTCAATTTGCTGGTGCTGCACTTTCTACCCTCGAAGGTAGTAGTAGTGTAGTCCAAGCAGGTCGCGTTCTTGCCACAGGCACGAATGGCGGAAAAAATGTTGCCCTAGTAATGATCGGCACAATCTAATCTAAGAAAGGATATAAAGAAAATGAATATTACTTTAAAACGCACTGAAGAACAAGTCGAGCTTGTAAAAGCTATGGCTTCTAAGAATCGTAATGTCGCACATGAAGCTCAAGCTGCTGCTGCTGAGTTCATTGGTCCCGTACTTTCGGAGATCATGAACAACGCTCCCACATTGAGCAATATGTTCACAAGCTTTTCTTTCAATGATGATGATAACCCTTCCATTCCTTTGGATCTTTATCATGATGTAACTGGTTCGGATTACCTCGAAGTATACAGTCAATCTGTTGCTGGCGGTCTTCCTTCCAACTCTGTTATTCCTACTCACAGTGAATTGAAGTTTGCTACATACCGCATGGAAACAGCCGTCGATTTTGATCGTCGTTATGCTGCTAAGTCCAGGCTTGATGTAGTAAGCAAGACATTTACTCGTGTTGCTCAGGAACTTCTGATTAAGCAAGAGAATACCTCTGCTAACTTGGTACTTGGTGTCTTAGCTGTCGCTTCGACAAATAGCCAAAGCCATGTTGTTAAGTCTGCTAACGCTAACCAATTCCTTTTGGCTGACGTTAACGCTCTTCTTACTCGCGCTAAGAGGATCAACACCGCATGGAATGGTGGAACACCTGTTTCTGGTACTCGTGGAGTAACAGACTTGCTTATTTCTCCTGAAGTGATGGGTGAAGTTCGTGCAATGGCTTACAATCCGATTAACAGTAAGGGTAGTGGAACAGCTGGTGCTAAACAAGCTGGAGATGTTCTTCCCGCAACTGAATCGATGCGTAACGACATGTACAACAATGCTGGAGCTTCCGAGCTTTACGGCATTACATTGACTGAGATCAATGAGCTTGGAGTTGGACAACGTTTCAACGACGTCTACAAGGCCCTGCTTAACAGCGGTGGTATTAGCAGTAGTGGCGTTGCTCAAACACCTACAAAGGTTGATCCTGGAGTTCCTTCTGGTAACATTGGTCACTCAACTGATGAAGCTGGTGAGTTCGATCAAAGTGGTGACGAAATCGTTATCGGTATTGACCGTGGACGCGACTCGCTTATGCGCGCCGTTGCAGTTGATGCTGATTCTGGAGCTGAGCTTCGTCTTATTGCTGATGACCAGTATTCTGTTCGCCAGAACAAAATCGGATACTACGGTCAGATGGAAGAAGGACGTATGGTTCTCGATAGCCGCGCCGTTACAGGAATCGTTGTATAAGATAGTCTTTATACATACTAAGAGTTTAAAAAAATCCACCTACGGGTGGATTTTTTTATTCCCAGATTTACTATAAAAGTGTAAGAACCTATAGTTTTATAATTATGAAATCTAGAAAAACAACTACAAAACAAGCTAAAACAAAAGCAAAAAAAGCGGTTGCTAAAAAGCCAGCCAGCAAAGAGAAGAAAATGCAATATACCGATGGTAAGGCCGCACAAGCGGACGAAACACAAAGGGTGAGAGATTTGGAAGACCTTCTTAATCCAGCAAGTAAACACAATCCATTTAAAGCTAATAGTGAAGAAGATTTCGAGGTTAATATGGGCGATATGACAATTCCCGAGCTTCAATCTCTTGCTGTGGAAGTTGGAGTGTTTCCGTCTGGGAATAGAACCACTTTAAAAAACAAGCTTAAGAAAGAGTTTAGAAATCGACACTTCCTTGGAAAAGGTAAAATTATGCAAACAACCAAGTCTGTTGCTGATTATGGTAACATGACAGAAGAGCAAAAGAAACTTTTTAATATACTTTAATTTCATGGGTCATCTTGATGTCATTGCGGAAAACATATATAATAACGAGTTTTACGCAGAAGTTGCAACACCAGAAGAAATAGCAGCTTTTAAAACTCGTATATCTGCTTGGCTAGAGACGAATATAGGACAGTTAAATATATTACTGAATACTTCTTTTAGGGTAGATTCAAGTAATAATGTTTCTCCAGCTTTAATGGATGAAGAGATAGCTATTTTTATGCAGTTATATCTAAAAGCTCATTATAAGAGAGAAAGTCAAAATATACTAAAAAATCTAAGTAGCTCAACTTATACAACTCCAAGCACATCGGTAACTACGATGTCAGATTGGACGGAATTAAGAGAAGGAGATTCTTCAATAAGAAGAGTAGCTCAAGTTTCTAGTCCACAGCAAAAAGTTCAAGTTGCGCAGACATATAAAACATTTTCAGAAGAAGCTGATATTAAATTGAGTGAATTAGTTCACTCATATAATATGTATAGGTCTAGACCAAGGCAAGTTGTTAGCTTAGAAGCTGGCGCTTCTGAATGTGAAATTAAAAATGTTGAAGAAACGCCTACGGCTACAGCGGCTTCAAGTGGATCAAGCGTTAATAATAACGAAGCATTTGATCCATTTTTTTCTGCACAAAATGAATAATTATGACAGACTTATTGTCCAGCGGGGAAAAATCTGCATTTGATGGAGTATTTGATGATTTACATGATACTTTCGCTAGAGAGATAGTAATATACAAAAAATCAAAAAAAGTATTTGTAGCTACGAATAGTACGTATAACGCTTTATACTCAAGAATTAAAAACGAAAAAGGCTCCGAAAAAACAGTCGAAGCTTTTACCTTAAAAGCGAGAATAGCTTATTCTGGAAACTCTGGGAAAGAGACTCAAGAAAATGAAATTTTAGGTTTTGATATTCCAGTAGATCATGTTAGAATAAAAATAAATTCAACTGGATACGATTTAATAAAAGAAGCGTCTGAAATTGAAGTTGATGGAGATTTATATGATGTTGTTTCTGACGCCTCTAAAGCTGGTATGTTTTCTATAAAATATTATAATGTATTACTAAAAAGGAGGGGATAATGAAAGTAACAATTAACGAAAATAAATTGCGAAAAATTATGAACTCTCAAGTCGGCCCAATTGTGGGTAAAATAGCTGAAAAAAAGATTAGAGATGGGGCGGAAAAAGCTAGAATGCAAATGATTAAAGAATTTGAAAGCCACCCAGTAACAAAGGAAATCGAGGGTGGTCCAGACGCATCTAATAAAAGTGGTACGCTTAATGGATATGGAAATTTATTTTCATTTATCGGTTTTGAGTATGGCATGGATCCAATTGGACCTATAAGAGCTATATTAAATAAAGCTTTAACTATAAGAAGCGTACCATCTAATCATAGGTCAATGATAACAAAATTCATTGTAGAACTACCATCAAAAGAAGAAATTTTTGCAGCTGCCCCAAATCCTTGGGCTGCTGGCAGAAGCTGGGCTCAAGGAATAGAACAAGGAATGTCTGGATTTGGTCAGTATATTTACGAACAAGACGAAACATTACCTAAAAGTAGGTCTGGACCAGCAGTACAAGGTAATCAAAGATTTAGAGCGGGGGGTTATAGTAATACTAAATATTTATCAGAAATACTTAACAATCTTCAAAAAAATATTAGGGAAATGATAAAATGAATGTAGGGTTTGATCATGATTTATTATCTAGTTTATATCTATGGTTTGATGATAGATTAAATTATTTCGCAGAAGCTTATAAACCAGCTATATCTCACACATTTGAATATGTAGACACTTTGGATGTACCATCCAATTATCATGCTTATTACAGCCCTTACAGGCAATTTGTATCAGCTTCTGATAAGATTACAGTAAATGACTTTGTAACCATTAGCGGATCAACAGTAACAGATAAAAATGGTATATATATAGATTATAATAATGGCAGGGTGCTTGTTGATACTTCTGTTTATGGAGCGAGTAAGACATTAAGTATTACTGGAGATTTTGCTTATAAAACAGTAAATGTCTACATAACAGATGAGACAGAGGAGAATGTAATATTAAATAATGATTTTATAATATCTCCTGTAAATCAAACATATCTTCAAACAAGTGGGGGATTCAGTAGTAAGATATATACAGTACCTGCAGTTTTCTTAACTTTAGCAAATTCAGAAAATCAACCTTTTGCTTTTGGGGGATTGGATAATACAGTTTCAAATGTTAGAGCTGTGGTTGTTGCAGACTCAAATTATACTCTTGATGGTATACTATCTATAATTAGAGACTCTGCGAGAACAAAATTTTCTTTAATAGATTTTGAAGATTTTCCTTATGGAGAGTTTTCTCACATAAAATCTCATCCATATAAGTATGATGCATTATCTAAGTCTTCAAGCTCTAGGTGCTTTATTGAAGAGGTTATAGCCTCTAAACTAACGGATAGAAGTAGAGAAAGAATAACAAGCTCAAAAGACTTTAAGATAGGATTTTTAGATATTCAAGTTTCTAAGCCTAGAAATCCAAGGCAAATTTTTTCCAGATAAATTTCACATTTTAATACTTTTACTGTAATTACAAATACATAACAATTTTTATTATAATATATTATGACAACCGATAGAATTATTTATCAGAGTGAATCTCTTTTTGTTAGCGGTTTGGGTGACAATGACACCGATTTAAAAGGTGGTAGTACCCAAGGCAATATTCAGGAGATCAATCGTGTTCAGGACATGAGTTACAACCTCGAAGTTTCTCGTACTGATATCAATGAGTTCGGTCAACTTGCTGCTCTTTCGAGAGAAGTAACTGAGCCTCCAACAGTTTCGTTAGACTTTTCTTATTATTTAACGGATGGAACCCAAGAACAAAAATTAGGATTTGACCTTAATAGTGCTAGTAGTTTTCCAGTAACTAGTCCTACTCCAATGGCTGCAGAAATCATTAAGGGTACGGCAAATAGAGATGAATTAAATTATTACATTGTTACTTCTCCAGAAGGAACTGATGTTCATGGTGGAAATTTGCAAGATGGAAATCATGGAGTAATTGGAATTGGTAACGGATTTATTACTAGTTATGGAATTACCGCTGCAGTAGGTGAACTTGCTACAGCTAGTGTTTCTGTTGAAGCTTCTAATATTTTGTTTAAATCCGACTTGTCTGGACAAAATGTTGATAATCCCGCTATTGATGTTGATTCGACAACTGGAGCTAAACTACAAAACAAGGTAGTTTTCTCAACTGCATCCACACCCTCGGCGACAACAACCACCCATCCTAATGGGTTTGAATCTATTAGTTCTAGCGACGGAGACATCACGGTTGGAAGCACAGAATTGTTTGCTATTCGTCCTGGTGATATTGTTGTAGACTTTGACGCTGCTGGATACTTTTCTGGATCAAAAAGCGCTGGTGACCTTCTTACTGGTGGCGCTAGGCTTGGAGGTTCTGGAGGAGCTCTTGGAACGGGCAACACTGCTGTTCATGTTCAAAGTGTATCTCTTGATATACCTATTTCTCGTACACCATTAACTAGACTTGGAAATCACTTCCCATTCAAACGGAAGACTGACTTCCCTGTTACTATGACTCTTAATGCCTCAGCATTAATGACTGACTTTACTGATGGTAGTCTTGATGAGTTGATTTGTAACGCTGAGCAAAAGCGTGATATTGCTATTATCATGGCTGACCGTTGCGGAAAGAACCAAGCTATAACCTATATTATGCGTAATGCTATTATGGATACGCAAGCGTTTACCGCTTCGATTGGGGACAATAAGACTGTTGACATTACATTTTCTTCACAAGTTGGTGGAGCTAATGATACTGAAAACGGTATTTTCTTATTTGCTGAGCCTGATCAGAGATTGAGCGATTATGGATTTGGTCCTGGAGAACCTACGAAAACTCCACAGGCTATTGCCGTTACGCCTGCTACTTCTTAAGAATAATTTTATTCTACTTAAAAGCTCTGGGTTTCCCACCCAGGGCTTTTTTGTGTATTTACACATAAGGTATAAGGTAAAATATGAAGTCTGAAAGAGAATTATTTGAATTTCAGGTACTTCGCTCAATAACTAATCTATATAAATCTTTTTTGATTATGATAGAGGATTTGAGTGAAGACCACAAGCATCAGTTTAAAAAACTAAAAGAGTCTATTCCTGAGCAAGAGAAATTATTAAGCCAAGCCGAGTATTTGGATGAGGCTCAGTTAAACCATTTAAGAAAAAAAATACTGGACTCTGGAAATGATGTTCGAAGAGAAATTTTTTCATATATGGAAAATTTTGAGATTAACTTTAAAAAGTAAATTTTATTTTTAATATATAAATAAAGGTATAAGGTAATTATGATTATAAACGAAAAAAACACATTGTATTCTTTCCCAATTAGTATTGAGAAGGAGATTGAGGAAGAGGTTGAGAAAAAGTCCAAAAGAAAAAATCAGGAAACTGGTAAGATGGAAGTGATAACCTCTAAAGAGATGGTAAAGGTAAACAAAGAAGTTCCTTTTAATGTACATGTTAAAAAGCCAAACAGAAGCGAGTTGGAAGACGGGGATATGTTTTACAGTTTGGAGCTAAACAGGTTTATTAAAATGGGTCTTTTAACTAAAGCTATGCTTGCAAAGCAATATGGTAATCAGGGTGGAGTTTGGTCTGAAAAAGAACAAAAGTTATATGCTGAGTTACTTTATAAAATGCATCAAAAGCAAATTGAAGTTCAACAATTTTCAATATTGAGTGATAATGGAAAATTATCAAAAAGACAACAAGAAAAGCTTGAAACAGCCATGAAAGAAATGTCAGACGCAAAGCGTGAATTAACAGAATATGAAATGGTTCAAAATTCATTATTTGATCATACCGCTGACGTTAAGGCTAGAAACAGAACCATCATGTGGTATATATTAAATTTAACTTATTTTGTTGAAGGAGAGAGTGATGACGCTCCTTTTGAGAAAATGTTTGAAGGTGATGATTTTGAGGAAAAGTATAAAGAGTACGAAAGTAAAGAAGAGTCTAGGGATGAATTATTTGAAAGATGCATAGACAAGCTTTCGTCTATAGTTACAGTTTGGTATATTAGCGGAGAACAAGAAAGAGCCGCTCTGGATAAAATCTTAAACGAAATGAAAAAGGATAAAAGCGAAGAAGAAGCTAAGGATACCGAAGATGTTGAAGATTTAGTAGAATCAAATGCCTGATGAAAAAGATCCTAAGTTTTTAGCAAATTTATTCCAAAAAATAAGATTAGGTTTTTCCGAAACAGAAGTAGGCGGAAAACCTTGCTCTGTAAGACACGCTAATACTCCTGATATTGAGAAATTAAACTATTACTACCAAAGCTTTTTCGAAAAAAGCAAAAATATGGGAGTAATGGAGGAAAAAGAATTATTAGAGCTATTAGATAAGGAAGAGGTTTGGACTAAAAAAGATGCAGACGAACTATTTAAAAAAGAAAACGAATTAAAAAATCTTAAGAAAACAATTTCTAATTTGCTATTGGAAGCGGAAAAAAAGCCGATACAAAAAAGAATTGATGAAATAGATGAAGAAATATCGGGGGTTATAGACAAAAGAGACTCTTTGCTCAAAAACACCGCTGAAAAATACGCAGACAGAAAAAGCAATGAGATGTTTGTCAGGCATTGTTTATTTAAAGACAAGGAACTTAAAGAAGAATTTTATACTTCTGAAGAATTTGACGAAATAGATTCGCAAGATTTATCTGATTTATATACAACATACAATAAAACTTTAAAAGATTTTTCTGAAAAGAATTTAAAACAAATTTCAATTAGTAGTTTCTTTTTTAGTATATTTAATTTATTCTCTGATGATTTAACTGGATTTTTTAAAATTCATCCAATGGAGTTAAGTTTTTACCAAATAAATTTATTAAATTACGCAAAGATGTTTAATAAGATATTTGAGAATCATGAAATACCAGAAAACATAAGAAATGATGCTGACGCTATATTAAAACATATTGAAGACGTAAAAAACAAAAAGAAAAGAGCAGAGGAAGTTTCTCAAAAAGCTCAAAGCTCGGATGGTTTTTCATTTGCAAAAGCAAAAGCCAAGGATCTTGAAAATATGGGTATCGACAAAAGGGGAACTAAAGATATACATAGTATGGCTGAGGATAAGGGTGGCGACCTAAGTATGGAAGATTTTATGAAAATGCATAAAAAATAGTGTAATTAATTTTACACAGGTATAAGGTATTTATGGCAAGCACAGTAAACATCCCTACAAGCGCGGGGGGCTATAGGCAGAGTATAGTCTCACAGGCTCAACAGGCCCAAAGGCAAGTCAATAGGATGCAAATGTCCCCAACCTTAAACCATAGAGGTTTTACTCAACCATTAGGGAGAATAACAAATTCTGCAAGTGAATTTCAAAAATCGATGGATGCATCGGCTGCTCGTGTATTTGCATTTGGTGCCGCAGTAGGTATTATTAATGGAGTATCTGATGCATTTAAAGCTCTAGTTGCCTCAGCAGCTGAAGTTGAAAAAGCTTTAAAAGACGTGCAGGTTGTTATGGATGTATCAAACTCCACTATAAAACAATTTGGTCAAGGTATTTTTGATGTTGCTAGAAACACAGCTACAAATTTTCAATTAGTAGCAAATTCTGCGATTGAATTGGCTCGTCAAGGTTTATCAGCTGAAGAAACTCTAGCTAGGGTTAATTCAGCTCTTGTTCTAAGTAGGTTGTCAGGATTAGATACCGTAAAATCTACAGAAGCTTTAACGGCAGCAATCAACTCTTTTAATAAAGAAGGTATTACCCATGAACAAATAGTCAATAGAATGGCTAATGTGGACGCTTCTTTCGCTGTATCATCTGCAGATTTAGCTGAAGCTATATCTAGAGCGGGTGCTGTTGCGCAGTCATCTGGAGTTCAATTCAACGAGTTGGCAGCTATAGTTACAGCAGTTCAACAAAGAACAGCTAGGGGTGGTGCCGTTATTGGTAATGGATTTAAAAGTATTTTTACAAGAATTAAAAGGAGCAGGGTAAGAGAAACATTAGAAGATATAGGAGTCGCAACAAAAAATAACGATGGGTCATTTAGATCTTCAATATCTATACTAAAAGATTATGCAAAAGTATATCAAACGTTAACAGACGCTCAGAAATCTTTTACATCGGAACAAATAGCTGGTGTTTTTCAAATACAAAATTTACAAGCTCTAATCCAAGATTTGAATAGTGGTTATTCAGTATTTAATAGAGCTTTAGGTATAGCTAATAATACCACCAACGAAGCTACAAAAAGGAATGCTGAACTTAATAAAACATTATCAGCAGCTTTTACGCAAACAAGTTTAAGCGCCAAGGAACTAGCCGCTTCGATTGGAGAAATAGCTTTATCTGGGAACTTTAAAGAAATATTAAGTTTTTTAAATAATTTAGCTCAATCATTTAATGAATTTTTATCTGAAGACAAAGGTTCAGAATTAGGAAGAAGCTTGGTTAGGGGAATTGGAAACTTTCTAACTGGTCCAGGTTTAGTTATACTTGGAGCTGCATTTATTAAAATTTTTGGATTAGTTGGAAAATTTGCGAAAGACGCATTTTCAGATTTACTTGGAATAAATAAAGAAGCTAAAAGACAACAGTCTTTACAGGCTGCAATAGGCGCTACATTATCCAATAATGCAAATTTATATAATCAAATTTTAGCGGCTAGCGGAAATTCAGTTAGACAAGAACAAATTTTATTAAACTTAATTAAGCAGGAAACAGCTGAAAGAGTAAAGCAAGAAGCTATGATAAAAAGGATGGCGGCCTCAACTACGCTTAGAGGAATTGGAGCTGGAGAATCTGGTTTTGTGCCAATGGGCAAACGAGGAACTAAGAAAATCGGGAAAAAAACTTTAGGTCTTGCTTCTGGATTTCTACCAGCCATGAATAAAGAAATGTCTGACATTAATCAGGGTATTGGTGGAGCAAGGCGGGGAGATAAACCAGTTCCTATGAGAATAAATACTGCTGCTGGAAAAAGCCAACAAATTGTAGCTAATACTGGAGAGTTTGTGGTAAAAGATTTTGCTGGAAGTGGGGGAGATGCAATATTTAACAGAGAAATGATTAAAAAATTTGGGTTACCAAAGGAAGCAAAAAAGATAAATGTATCTTCTGGATTTGTTCCAAATTTTAATAAGCCAGGAAGGCCCAAAGGAAGTAAAAAAGCAAAAGAAAAACTTGATTTTACAAAGCTGGTAACAATGCTTGTGCCTACAAGAGCATCAGCCCCAGCAAGTGGATCGGCATCCGTTGCGGGAACTAAATTTGAAGTGAAATTTGCTACCAAAGGCCCAAATAAAATTTCGGGTAAACGGTCAATTTCTAATTCTTCAAACGAATTAGCTAAATCTCTAATAAAACAGGGAGCTGAACAAACTGCAATACAATTATCTGATGGAGGGAAATTTGAAGGATCTCCGATTAAACCAATTACAAATACAGAAGCTGGTACGACAAAAGGAAGGATACAAGAAAAAGCAATTGCCTCTGTTTTAAAATCTAAAGTATTTCGAAGTGATACAGCTACTTTTGATTTTCTCAATCCAGATGTCAAAAGAGACAATCTTTTTAATTGGGCCACTCCATATGGAGACGCAAAACCTAATAGAACTAGCATACATAAAAACTCAATAGCTGACAAAATATTGAGATTTTTTACTCCAAAAACAAAAGGTGGAAGATTATCAGCCGCAGGTGTTGTAAAACAAACTGAGGCAGGTACATCAGGAAAATTATCAAAAAAAGTAAAAGACTCTATAAAAGAGGGAATAAAATCTATAAGTGTAGAGAGAACAGGGCGTGGTAGATTTAGTAAAGCTTCTAAATTTTTTAGTAGAGCTTCTGGATTTATTCCTAATTTAGCAAGACCAATGGGGGGTAGCGGAAAATTGGTTGATATCATGACGGGCGGACCAAATAAAGAAAGACTTAAATATATTAAAGGTACAGCTTCTTCACTAAAATACGAAGGTAAAGATATTACGTTTTTAAACTCGCAAAGAAAGGGGGATGCTAATTTACTTTTTGATAGATTTATGCAACAAAAAGGGTCTTCATTCAGCATAAGCGTAAGTCCACAAAGACTATCAAAAAAAGGATCTAGAACAAATTTTGAAGATTTAATACATGCTTTCCCACAGCTACAATATAGATTAAAAGATGGTTATTCAACAACTGGAAGAATTTCTTTACCAAATGGGGAATCTTTTAGATTTCAAAGCTTAAAGGACCTAAGGGACAAAGTAAATAAAGATTTCAAAAGAGATGAGTTTAGGAGGTTTGTGGATGGAAAGCCAAGTGAGTTTATGCCTGGAGTTCGGAAAGAGAGGATCGACATAGAAGATTTAACAACCGCAATGGTCAAGGGTAAGGGAGACAATATATACAAAAGTTACGCAAAAGGTTTAATTCCAAACTTTGCAGCAGGATTAAATACAAAGTTAGGTTTTTTATCAACTCAAAGAATTAATAGATTAAAAGATGGAAAGTCTATAAACTTAGGAGATAAAAAAGGACTTGAGTTAAAAGATTTTAAGGAAGATTCAGCAGCAATACTTGGTTTTAAAGCTGTAAACTCAAAAGAAAATATAGCAGCCGCCCAGGCCACAAGAAAACAGACTAGGAATGAGATGCCAACAATCGATGCATCTAGACAAGCTACAATGCTTGTTGCTACAGAAAATTTTAGAAAAAAAGTTGACACAACATTTAAAAAGCCAGATGGCACAAATTTTAGATTAAGGTATAGAGCTGAAGGATTAAAACCTTCAAAATTAAAAGGGACGGAAAAAAGATTAAGAGGAAGAATGAAAGACTTAATGATATCTGAGTCTACTAAATTAGCTTCCGATATGTCTGGAGCTGGTAAATTTTCTGCAAATAATAGACCTATAAAGGGACTAGCCAATGCAGGTAGCGTAGGGTCAGCCGCTGGAACTATATTTGAAACGGCGATACAGTCAATTGGTAAAAACAAATTATTTACTACAAACAATGCTGGATTTGACATATCTGGATTGCCAGATAAAAAGCTTCAAACTTTATTTGGATATTATACTCCATTTGCAGATGCAAAAATAGGCTTATCACCAGACACAAAAAGAGACTTTAATAAAAAAGTAATCAATCTACCAACCTCCTCAAAAGGAATGTCTAGTAAGGACAGAAAAACCCAGGGGATGATGGCTTTAAATGCTAGAAGGAAATTCGGAGCTCCAACAAATGCAGCTGGGGGTCTTGTGCCAGCTTTAAGTAGAGCCTTTGAGGCTGAAAAGCAGTTTGGGGGAGACCCTATATTAGATTACAATTCAAAAATTGGGGCGTATGTTAGAGATAGAAGAACACAAAAGAATTTTGCAGATGTAAGAAGAGATCATCCAGAGGGAATGAAAAAAGCTATCCAAAATTCCAGAAAAATGCAAGGAATGGTAAATGGGTATATACCAAACTTCACCCCTGATTTTTTAAAAAAAGCAGCCTCTGCTGTTGGAAGTCCATTCAGAGAAGGTAATATTTTTGGAGCCTCACAAATAAACACTGCTCCATATCAAAAAGCAATTGATGACGCAACAACAAAATTAGAAGAACAAAAGCAAAAGTTAAGCGAAGCAAACCAAAAAAATGCAGACCATACTAAAAATGTTCAAGAAAATAAAGAAAGATTAAAACAGAATACTAAGTTAATGGATAGAAGATCAGCGGTAGTTGAAGAAAGAAGGCGACAGATTAAAGATTATAAAGGCAGAATGCAAGGAGTTCACGGTGGCGCCGTAACTCAAATGCAAACCAAATTGGACAGTATGGAGCAAAAATTAAAAACCTCAGAGAACTCCTTACGGCGAAGTAAACGTGCGGTAAAAAGCAATATGGATGTAATAAACAGCGGCGATCCTCATAATAGAGGATCCATAGGGCACCGCAAAGGAAATATAACAAAAGCTCAAAATACATTAACAGCGGCAGAGAACAGAATGCAAGGCGTCAATCAAAGACAATCAGTAGCAGACGCGAGAAATCAAAGAATGGCAACTATGTCAATGGCCGCAATGTTTGCTTTACCAATGATATCAAGCTCTATACGAGGAAATAGAGATGAAAGAGAATTGGGAGCAGCGAGGGGTGGATTTGCCGAAATTGCTGATACAGCGAGCTACGGTGCATTATTTGGGGTAAAGGGATTAGCTATAGCTGCTGGTGTTGGCACATTAAGTGCCATAGGAAATTCTGGGCAAAGAGAAATTCAAGCAGAAATGTTTGAAGAAATAAAAGCATCTAAAATTGAATTAGATAAAATAATGGATGATACAAGAGCTGTAGATAAACTAGGTCAGTCAATAGCGCAAGTGCAGCAATCTATCGAAACAGGGAATTTTGACGCAGAAATAAAAGCTAGAGATGAATTAAGTGATTCTATAGCTTCCATAAATAATGACGAACTTAGAGAGCAAATGGAAGGAGTTAGAGATTCAAGTTTATCAGCAGCAGAAAAATTAGGAATGGTTGGAGATGCGCTAACTAAATTAGGCAGAGATTCAGCAACAACAAAAGCTGCACTTGAGCTATCAGAAGCACTATCTAAAGATGAAAATATTCAAAGTGGAACGGATGAGTTTCTAACTCTCACAAGACAGAGGCTTGTAGACCCTTATTATAAAGATGGAAGATTATTTCCTGAGATTAGGGATGCAGAGGGATTTATGAATACAGGTGAAGCTGTCTTGAACGCAGTACCAGTTGTTTCATTTATACAGGATTTTTCTGAAGGGATTATAGGTTCGATGTTTGGAAAAGACTCTGTTGAAAGCGGAATAGTAACTCAAGATCAAATGAATGAAATAAATGATCCTTTTTATGGAAGAGAAAATGAGGCTTTGGATCTGGCAAATAGACAAATTTTACCAAGTATTGAAGGTGCTTTAGATAAATCTACACTTGACGTAGCTGATTTATTAAGTGGAAATAAAAATTTTGGAGATGTGTTTTCAAGCGGACAATATGGAAAAGAATTTTTATCATTAATAAAAAATGTAGAAAATTTGGTAAAAGATGAACAAGGTCAAGCGCTTAGCTCTGATGTAATTACCGAAAGAGCAAAAGATAGTAATTTACTGTCGTCAACATTAAAAGTTATAGAAAGAATGGCTGAAGCTGATCAATTAAGTACTATAAAAAATGAAATAGAACGGAGAGGAACTAAAGACGGGACATTAGATCAATTTCTAAGAGATAACAATTTTTCGGGTATGGCAGATCAACTAGCAAGCGCAACTGAAGTGGATGGGAGTGTTTTGCGTGATGCATTATTAAAAGTATTGGAAACAGAGACGCAAAAACGAGACAGATTAATACAATCTTCAGAAGACCAATTGTCTAAAGCAGGAGATAGAGACAAAGGTATTCAAGACAACCTTAATGATTATAATAAAGTACTAGAAAGATTAGCAAGCACTCAAGATACATTAGCTTTATCGATGACAAGGTTTAATAATAACGTTGAACTTGCAAGTCAAGCTCTGGAAGATATGTCATCATTTTTAAGTTCTGGAAATCAATTTTTAGAATCAACAGGTAGAATATCTAAAGATGAAGCTTTAAGAAGAGAATTTGTAATAAGAGAAAGAACTGAAGGCGCCGAAAGCAATATAAAATTGAAATCAGATTTAGTTGGGTTAGTTACGAGCTCTATAAAAGTCGAAGATATTTTATTAGGAGATGACATGAAAAAACTGTTTAGTGTGGATGGAGAAGGCAATAAGAGTTCTGCACCTAATACAATCGAAAAAGCAAATCAATTGCAGCAAGATGCAAGCGAGGAAGAAAGAAAAATTTTAGCTGAAAATTTTGGCGAATTTATTAGATTAAACTCCGATGGAAATATAACTTTAAAAGAAATAGAAAGATTTGCAAAGGATCAAGCTAACACTGGCAGAGCGGGCGCTATGTTATCGCGGCAAGCTAATGAATTAATACAAAGACAAATAAGACAGAATGAATTATCTGAAGCTAGAAGGCAAAGAGAATTTATGCTACAACAAGCTCAAATATCACAGGATAGAATTAATAGAATAGGAGCTGGGCCATTGCCAACTGGAGAAGATTTACTTCAAATTAATGATGCGGCAGATAGATTTAGTCGGAGTGATATAGAGAGGGCAACTACCGCACAACCAGGAAGTATGCTTCTCAATGGCCTGGACACGGTGTTTCAAGAAGCAGCTAAATCAATTATGATTGCAAGAGATTTAGAGCAAAGGACTGGAATTGAGGGACAAATGTTTACTGGAGTATCCAATAATGACGCTAATTATATCGTAGCTGAGGCTAAATTAGACCAAATCATAACTGAGCTTAGGGCTGCTGGTAAAGGAAACTCTGATTTAGCTAAATCTTTTGAGGCAGCTATAGATCGACTTAGGGACGACAAAAAAAAGGTGGATAATACAGAAGCTTATATTGAACGTCTTTTTGAAAAATTCCTTCCTGAGGATTTGGAATTAAAACTTGAACCCGACTCTTTAATTACTACAAATGCAATATTAGCAAATGTAGCGGATAAATCCGATTTAATGGCTAACCATTTAGACACAGTAAAAAGTCAGTTAGGGAAGGACGGGCCCATAACTCAGTCTATTAATAATTTAGCAAATGCAGTTATAGGAACTGGAGCTACACCAGGATTACCTGCCACGCCTGGTCCTTTACCACCAGACCCTCAAGATCCACCAGGAGTCCAAAATCCAATAAAGGTTAGTATAGTAGAAGTAGAAGTAATACAAAATTTAACAAGTTCAATCCAGGAACTTCCAGATAAATTGAAATTGACTATGGAACAGGTTGTATTTAATCATGCAATAAGAGGAGAAGTAAACTTTAACTTTAACAATGATGTTATAGAGGGAATGTTAGGGCCAGTATTAATGAAACAAATTACGGAAATACTTAGCGACGCGGTGATATTAGAAGCGTTATCTAAAGCTTTAAAAGGGTTTATCGACCCACTTAATATATTAGATCCAAAAGGGGAACGATGATAACTTTACTTTTATAATAAAAATTTTATAATAATTATGGTATGGCTATAAATTTTAATAACATTTCGCTTTTATCGATTTCACAAGAACCGATTAAACTTGATAGTGATTTTAAATTTGCAATACAAAAAAACGTAAGAATTACTGGTAATTTATTAGATCTTACTAATGATAGTGGTGTTGAGAATATATTTAAAGAAACTAACAACTTCATAGAAGTAAACATTGATAGTCTTGGATCTATTAATGAACCACTCGATGATATCTTAATAAATAATATTTCTTATGGAGAAGGATATGTAGAGGATTTTGATGTTTCTGGTGATCAAATACAGACAGCTCAATATCAGGCTAATATAGTTATAACCGAAGCTGGAAATTTATCAGAAATAATTTTAACACAGAATGAATTAACTCCAACAAGTACAGCTTCTTCAGCGCAAGTAAATTTAGATCAATCTAGTCTTGAAGATGAAGATTTAAAATACCTTTCTAATTTTAGTGAAAATTTCAATTTAGATGTGGATGAAAATAATTTCATATCTATTAATCATGATATATCATGTTCCTTTGAATATAGAAAGTCTTTAATAAGTAGTAAGAAAGATATTTGGACAGGCGCATCTACACAGCAATCAAAATTAGTAAACCTAAAAAACAAAGGTAAAAAATCAATTAAAGTTTCTGCTGGAACAACAGCAACACACTCGATAGTATTAAATCCAAAAGCTAACGGAAGCACTCAAAATTATACTTTATTTTTCGATTACCTTGGGCAAAATGCAAATACCTGGGGTACTGCAGATGTAGATTTTGGGGGAAATTCAATAACTCTTGGAACTATATCTGGAAGAAAGAAAATAAAATTAGATGTTTCATCTACAACATCAGTTGCGATAATTTTGACTGCTGACTCCTCGCAGGACACATTTTTTGATAATTTTAAACTTTTTAAAACTGACGAACTGCCAATAGAAAAATCAAGGGCTCTATCAAATTTTTTATTATCTAATTCGCCTAACTATCCTATTATTGAAAGTCAACACGCTGGAAAATTTAGAAATTTAAATTTATTTGAAAATTTTTCAACAAACGAGACGTTTAATGAAGTCAATTTAGAATACTCAGTATCAAAAAGCATAAGTCATAATCCATTAGATTCTTCAAATGAATACTCATTATTTCAAGTTTCTAGTTTAGTTTTATCGAGAGAAGGGTTTATTGAAATCAGTGAAGAATCTTCGATAAAAGCATTATTAGATAAGAGCGAATCTGGATTGAGAAACAAGGTAGATGAGGTTGAAAATGGGGGTTACGAAAGATCTTTAAATTATATAAGTAACTATAATTCTTATTTTCCTGAAAACTGCGCAACGCCGACCACAACTGCAACAGCAAATTTATTCTTAAATCCAATTTCAAATAATAAAAATTTTAATTTCTTTGAAGGTACAGCTACATTAGAATTAAGTTTCACTGATGACCCTTCTTATATAAAAGATACCTCAAATAATATATATAGGCATCAAAAAACTGAAAATATAAATTACATTGATGGATATTTTGATGTATCTTTAGTGGGACAAATATCTGGAGACGGAAACAATAAGAATGAAAGAAATTTAAATGCAGAAAATGGTCTATCCGAAACATTATTAAATACAGATTCTAGATTACTAGATATAAAACAAAGATACTCTTTATCTGAAGATTTTAATATTATCGAAAAAAGTATTAATAAAGATCCACCTTTGGGAAATATAAATTATACTTTAAAATATTCTACCCAAAGATCTTATCAAATTTATCCTTCAACTGGAACACCATTAATAAAAAAATATGAAATTGATGTAAGTATAGATGATCCGATAAGGATATATAATGAATTTGATATAAATTGCAAAATACGTCCTCAATTTTTAAGAAATTTAAAAACAGCAAGGGGAATAAGTGTCAATATTGACGTGGAAGGATATAAAGGGGTTTCTGCACATAATTTATTATCATTATCTAAAAATATATTGAGAGATAAAGGGCTTTTTTATGGTGAAGGTTCAGACGATATTATTCCACCAACCAACATTGATCAATTTATATCAGAAGAAAGTTTTCAACATTCAGAAGATAAAAACTCTTTTTCTTATTCGAGGTCTATATTAGACTTAAGCGAATGTCCAGAAGAAACCCCTACGGAAACTATTTATGATCTTTGGGAAGGTTGGGAAATAACACCAACTCCTTTTACGGTAGAATATACAGTAGAAACTCCAACTGAATCTATAATCTATCATTCAGGTCAAGAACCAATAACTGTAGTTTATACTCCATATGAATACATACCACCACCAACTGATACAGAAACAAACACTACAACTACAACTCAATCGCAAACTGAAACTTTTACTTTAGTACCAGAAACACAAACTACAACTACAACCCTCTCTCCTGGATATTACTCGCATGAGGTTTTTATTCCTAAAAACTATACTGGAACTATTGCAAATTTAGTTCCGCAAGGCATAATAAAATCTGGGAGAACTTGCTTTGATGGCGGAGATAGCACTACACAATACGGCGGACCATTTACAGCTTCAACAGTAGATTCATTTTTTGAAGTGCAGCTATCCACATCTTATGCAAGTTCAACTGTTCCAAAAGACTGTGAATACTCAAACTCATCATTTGGGGGAGATCAAAGATTTTATAGCTTCATTTTTGATATACCAGAGGGAGTACCACCACCTGCAGACGCCAGATTGAATCCTTATCCGCATTATGAAATAGATATACCAGATTTTTGGACTGGGTCAATTAATGAATTAATACCAGATAATAATCCAAACACATATTTTATCGGTGGATACAGAAATATTTCAGTATTTGAATATGGAAACCCTGACGCTCAATCACCAATAAATTTAAATGATAAAATCAGTAAAAGAAATGAGTATAATTCGTTGCATCCATACTATAATGGATCTGAGGTATTTTCGGGTCCATTAGTGTTTAAGAGTTCGACTATTCCTGTAGCTACTCCAGGATATACTATTAATGAAATAGAGATACCAAGAAGCTCTTCGGATTCAATTGGAGAATTTTATACACCCACAACAACTAAAGATTTTTCGGTTGTAGGTATAAAGGAGTGTAATGGATTAAAATCTTTTAATGACCAAATAGTTGCAACCCCAACATCAACATTTACATCAACAGGAACAATTTTAAATTATAGAAGTGATGAAGTAATAGATGAATGTACCGAATTAAGTTTTAATAGAAGATTAATTTCTTTTTACATTAAACAAGAATTATGAGCGTTAACATATTTTACAATAATACAGATTTCTTTTCTCAGAATAATTTAGCAACCCCTGAGGTTTCTAGATCTACCACAAGTATAGTTTTTGGAGATAAAGTCGGAGTAAAAGAAAATTTACAATTAACTGGGCAGATTCATTTAGAAAATTCCCCAACTGATTGTGATTACTTTTCAGAGTTAAATACTTTAAGAGATAGTTTATTAAACTTTTTTTCAGTAGATTTTAAAAGTATAGAAATCAAAGAGAATTCAACTTCAATATTTCAAAGAGATTTTTGTAAAATTTTAAATGTTGATTTTGGAGATTCTGATTATGTCAAAATTATTCCCTACAGCATATCAATTGAATGTTATGATGAGTCAATACATAATGAATTTTTTGGAATTTCAAGCCCAACAAATGAAACATCAATAAGTTTATCTGAGAACGGAATATATACGATAAAAAGAAATATATCAGCGACAGGAGAAAATTTACAAGATGGAAACTTAATTTCAAAAAACACCAGTTCAATATCATCAGGATTAGATAACGCAATAGATTTTGTAAAATCATTTTCTGGCGAAACAAATGTAGTCTTACCTACAGAAGATCCTGATATAAAAATTAATTTAATAAGCACTTCAGAATCTATAGACAGAATTAAAAACTCTTTCACTCTAGAAGAGGTTTATATAGCTGATAAAGATAATACTGGGTTAAATCAAGGAGTTTTAAGGTATACAATAAGTAAGGAAAAAAGTTTTAATTCAGTTGTTGTGGCGACAATAAATGGAAACTTAAGATTTGGTAAAAACAGTTCTTTTTCTGAAGTTAGAAATAGATTTAAAGAAATTGATTTTCATCAAGAAATTCAACAGAAATTAAATATAACAAATTTAATTAAATATCCATTATCAGCAAGCATAACAGAAAATGAGGAAAGCAAAAGTATAGATTTTAATTTAAGTTTTGACGATGATGATAATTTTGACTCGTGTGGTATTTCAAAAAAAATAAATCATTCTATAATTGAATCAGGAGGTATGGTTGAAATATCTACTAGTGGCACGATTGAAGCCAGAGGATTAGCGGGAAAAAGATGGGAATTAGTGAGCGATGCCTTTTACAATACTTCATACAATAGTTCATTATATTCTAGCTGGATAAATGAAGAAGCTCAAAACGAAATAAGCAAAACTTTTCCAGGAACAACTTTATATACATACCCAGAATTAGAAAATATAACTGAAAACAAAAGAGCTGGAATAATAAGATTTGAATATCAGTATACAAATAGAGAAAAAATTGAAAATTTTAGAGATTTTAGTTTAAATTCTCAAGTAAAATTGCCGAGCCCAAGATATTCTGTCGATCAAAATTTTGGCGGAGCAATGAACAAATTTGTAGTTACTAGGTCAGGATTTAATAGCGGACTAATATCTGTTTCAGTTTCTGGAGTTTATGAAAATTTTACTGGAAATGAAAGTAGTGATAGGGAGACAGCAATTAATTTACTAAAAAATAAAGCTGAAGAAAAATTTAATGAGTTGTCTGGAGACATATTTTTAGGATATTCTAGTGTAACTTCAAGTAAGAATACAAACTATTCTAAAAATTCGAATAGGGCAGTTTACGCAGAAGTTAGAAATTATTATGAATTATGAGTTGCATAAATAAAAATATAGATAAATTTTGTAATGAATTTATATCTCTTAATATAAATATGGGAGGATTTACTGGGCCTACTTTAGAAGTAGAAATGCTTGACTCTGGATCATTTAACGCTGAAGGTATAATTTCTAGATTAAATGACTACGGAATTCCCCTTTCAACTGATTGGGTAGTTGTATCTGAAACGCGATCAAAGTCTTCATCTGGAATAATAACCAAAATTAAAATGATGGATAGTATTTGGAGAAAAGCTAATAATACTCATATTGGATTAAAACATAAAGTACATGGAGATATTGAATTGGGCGACGAGTATTTTAGTGTTACAGGGGTAAAAGTGGGATCTGAAACTGGCCCTGATGCAAACTTTTTAATGGAATACAAAACTTTAAAAAAATACTATGCAAATTTAAACTCTGGAAACACTTACATAAGTAGTAATATAGTTGGGGGTGTGCCGAAGTGGGATATAGCTGAAAGGCCATTTAATATATCGAAAGAAACTTTATTAGATCAATTTGTTAAAGGTTTACCTGATCCAAATGTTGAATTTGGAAGTATATATTATACTGCGGGAAAATTATTTAATGAAATCCAGCTGAGTACGGGTCCAGTTAACCCAGCATTACTTCTAAATAATACTGGAACTCAGTATTCAGTTGTTAACAGTATTGCTTCAATGTATGGGTATGTTTATAGCGCAAATGGGGTTAAGCATGATCTTGTACGTTTAACAAATAATTATGGTAGTGCCAGCGAATTGAATGTAACTATCCCTGATGAAGCTGTATCCTCTTCTGTTCAAACTGACTACACTTCTGGATATTCAGCTAGCGCTAAAAAATTTGTTGAAGTTCCTGGTAGGTATTTTAGAGATGATAAAGCTGGTAACGTAATAACTTCGATAACAACTAATAATAATTACATGGCGATAGAGGGAACTTATAGATCCGCTAATTACATAGCAGATAATTTAGATACAAAAGCTTTTTTTGGTTTAAATTCGAACAACTATCCAACTCTTACTGATTACGCTTTTGTAACAGCGGCGATGGGTGATAGGGACGCGTTAGAAACTTATGGGAAGGGGAAGATACTACTGAAGTACCTGACTGGATTTGACATAATAAAACAAAATATAGTTGATCGACTTACAATTGATGAAACAATAGCACCAAAAAGCAAATATACTTTTTATGAATATGGGAATGATCAGCTTTTTAGTGATTATGATCCTTTGTATGAAGCCTATCAATCGTTGACAGGAAGAAATGCTTATGATTTTGAAAATTTGATGAAAGTTGGAGCTGAGGGGCTACATTCAGCGTATTTTAGAAATCTTGGAAGATTTTCAGTCTTGGATGGTGCGAATGGAGGAAAAGATTTTACTAGAAATGGAGATGGTTATGTTATCCCTCAGTTGTACCAGGACTCCGAAGGTTTTGAAAATTTTGGAACCCAAACTTTACCAACAGGGACTAAAAATTGGTTTTCTCCAACTGGCGGGGAAGTTACTTTTGTGGGGTTTAATGAGATAGTAGCAGAAACTGTATTTAAAGATGCGTTATATGGATTGGATAACGAACACGCATTCGGTACAGTTTTTGATTTTTTCAGGGAGTTTCCATTCAGCGCAGGTGGTATAATCGGTCAAAGGGCTCAAAGCGGTGGGTATGAGGTTCCCTATGGATTAGTTGTTATAGACAGAGGAGAAAGTTTTGTACCCTCTGGAATTTCTATGAATATTAGAAATTCATCATTATACCTTCAAACTTCGAGCACGGGTAGAATTGGAATGCCTACAGGCCAACTTAACATAGCCGCATATAACAGAGACTTTGAAGATTTAGTTGAGTATAGATTTGGCGAGATACAGGATTATTTAAATGAAAAAGTGGTAGATCCAGGAGAAGAAAGAGAAAGAGCAACTTCGAGAGTAGCATTTTTTGGATTTGAGGATAATCCTGACTTTGGATTGTCTTCATCTATTGCCGATAGTAATGGATTACCAACTTCTTATGGAGCAAACGCAACAGAAGCAACTCAAACTGAAAATATAAATCCAATAAGAATAGCACAACAAAGACAAAGAATACCAGCTGAAACAGCATGTGATGAAGCTGGAAGCTTATTTAATAGAAATTTTTATAGTTTTAATGTTGATATAGCTGTTCATGACATAGATAGAATTGATAATCAGGGCAACAGTATACCAACAAACTCTTCAGTGCAATACTTAACAGATGATGGAAGAATTGAAAGCTCCGCTTTCGAAACTATATCAGAAGCTAATTGCGGAGGAGAAATTGAAAGCTTAGATAAGGTATCTTTTACTTTAATAAACTCATTATACGCTGGAAGCTTAGAAGATTTAGAAAATTTAAGCATTACAATAAATGCAGGTAAGTTGAGGGCTTCTTACACTTTTTCTAAAAAAGTCATAATTCCAGATTTTAAGGGATTAGCTGCAGCTGATGTAAAATTACAAAATTTAATAGGATAAAATTATGGGAATAATAGGAAACGATGTATACGGAATTGATTTTAATGCTTTCGAAGAGTGTTCTGCTAGTATAAAAGATACATTTAAGAATATTAATATTGTAGATAGTAGCGGACAGCCTACATCTTATAAAGTTAAATTTGAAATTGAATCTTCAGCAGTTGCGGGTGAGAATGATGGCGATCCTGGGGAGTTAATAATAAAGCTAAGGCTATTAGATTATTGCGACAAAGATGGGAATGAGCAAAAAATATTAGTTTTAGCTTCTCAACCATTTTAATTAAATGGGGTTAGGTAATTGTTGTAATAGTTCCATTATTGGCTGCCCATCTTTAATAAAAAGTTATTTTGGGGAAAGCTCTTTAGATAATAATTATTTTGATTTACCAGGACTATCACAAAGAAAAGCTACATCATCAGCTGTTTTAACAGCAAGCCGAGGGGCTGTTGGTAATTACATATACGACATAGACTCAAATAGTAAATATCTAGCTGTGGCAATGGGTGATAGGGGTGCGACTATATTTAGGGCTGACAATAATGGAGAGTTTGTTATAGGAAATACTAATGAGGTATATTTTAGCGGAGCCATTGAGGGGCAAACCAGTCAACAATCGTCGAATAAATTTTATGGAGCCAGCTTATCTTATGGGGAATTTTATAGGGGAGATGCTTTGGGGGCTAGATATGGATTTGAGTTTAAACAATTTTTAGGGTGCTATGGAGTTTGCTTAGTTGGAAATATTTTAATTGGAGCTATGGGAACTGGGGGGGTAATGTATGCAGATTTAACAACGGGAGAATATGATACATTAATTTCTGGAAATGAAAATATCATAGTTAACAATGTAAAAGTTTATTCTGGAAAGTTATATGTGGGAACAACTGGGTGGGATAAGCCTAAGTTTTTATACAGTAATAATTTTCTACAAACTAAATTCCAACCAGAATACAATGGTGGTTTTGACGTATTTGATTCAAATAAAAATTACTATTCAAATGGAGTTATCGTATATAATTATAGTAAATTATTTTCATCAGAACTAAATGAAGTTAATAGCTCTTTAGAAGGAATAATTCCTTTAGGATCTGAGAATGTTAATTCAATAAGTGCTGGTGGTGATAGTGTTTATGTCGCTACTGGAAGGAGAGAAGATTCGGGTGTAGGTCTTTCTGCATATGGAAGTGTACACAAAATTAACGCATCAACATTGAGTAGCAGTATGATATATAAAACCAACAATGGGTCGATTACTGATATTGATGTGGACAATGGGGTGCCTTACTGGGTAGATACTTCGTATGGAATAATACGAGATGGAAGTCCGTGGATACAGATCATGCAAAATAGTGGTGACCCTACAGTATCTATACAGGATAAGGTTGAGGCTTGCGATAACGTTCCAGCTCAATGTTTTGATTTTAATACATTCTCATTTTATCCAGCAATAAGAACTGTTGCTATAGATAGTGTGCTTAATCCAACTCAAAGGTTTATAACGAAGGTATGCCCAATTATTGGTAGTTTTTATAAAACCAAAGAAACTATTGGAATATTTCCCAGCTCAATACAAATTACAGAGGAATGTATTGTAGTGGGTATGTACCAAGGTGGATTCGCATCTTTTGATAAAGGAAGTGGGGTATTAAGATCATATAATTATGGTTTATATAAAAAAATATCTTGTGATTATTTTAGAGAATCAGATATTAATGCTGAATATTCTTTATCAATTGGAAAAATGACTGGAAAAGGAAATAAAATTTATGCAATTGATTCAATACAGTACGTAGCTAATGGAGCTGGACCAGGGGTGTATAACCCAGTAATACAAAGCGAAAACCCAATGAATTTTATAGGTTTAGTTAGAGGATTTGAATCCTTTTCAGGAATAATAACAATTACTTGATTTATTAATGAATTTAAATAATATATTATATATGGAAACTCACAAAATTAAACAAAATTTTTTTGATTTAAACCAAGATTTAATAGATAGCCCTATAAGAGAAAAATTAATATCCATTAGGGATAATTTTAAATCTGAGGTAGGTGGTCCTGGATGCACTCCATGCAAGATGAATGCAGCTAAAAGAAAGTACGACCATATAATAGAGCAAATGATGGAAGATCATAGAAAAAACGAAAAGCTAATAAATTAAAGTGGATATAACAAAAGAAATATTAGAACTATATATCTTCGGATTTTTAGCTTCTTTAAATTGGATTTTCATTTGGCAAACCACAACTTTAAAAGTTAAATGGTTAAAAATATGGACATTTGCAAGAAGAAAAAATGTAATGCTATATACCCCAGCAGATTTTGATGATTACGTATATAAAAACTGGGGAATATTAGGTGAACTTTTAACATGCCCAATTTGTTACGCCCATTGGGTCGGGGGAATATTTTCTGGAATATTATGTTACTACTTTAATGGGCCAGTTTATTTGCCAGTAGTTTCTTTTTTTACTTATCCAGTTTTGATATATTTTCTTATAAAGAAATATATTTAAGCGAATTGATCTTTTAATAATTTTAAAAGAATTCTAGCTTCTTTAGAAGGTATATCTAGATAATCATTCCAAGATTCAGCTTCAGAATTTATATAAGCATTAGAGTTTTTTAACTCTAGTAGATAATCTTTAAAGCATTCAAAATTAGAACAATTAGCATATTCTTTTGCGTTCTTTTCTAAAGTAGAATGTATAGAAAATGAAGTGGAAGAATTCGTGGAATTTGTAGATTTATGGGGAGAAGAAGGATCTGAAGTATCCATCTCATCTAAGCCAACAATATGAATATTTAAGAAATTTCTTACAGCTCTAACGAAGGCTCTATTACAAGCAATGGTTTCTAAAAATTTTACGGCAAAACTACTGCAATTATTAATTGTAGCATTAGCCATATCTTCATAAAGAACCCTTTCGCCTGTTTCGTAGTTGGATATAAATGATATTCCGCATTTTACGGCGACATGATTTTCTTCGCATTTTACCATATCATAATGAACGGAGTCGAAGCCCCTAAGCCTAGCTAACTCTTTAATGCCAGAGAGCTTTATTAATAATTGATGGTCTTTTAGACCTTCAATGGATCTGGGTAGAGGTTTATTAAATCTTTCAAAATGAGATTTATTGGGAAATAAGTGCTCTTCTTTAACCATAGCCCTCCAATTAATTGAACCGCCTTCATCGAAAACGTATTGAACATTTTTTAACAAACCGTGTTCATCTCTTTGAAATAAAGATGGGCCAAAGTTATTATCTATAATATTTTCGTTTTTCATTATTTTTCCTTCTGAATTTATTGTTGATACAGTGGTTGAGTTCTCAGAAGTTGTTTCTGAGTTAGAATTTTTTTTAGGTCTACCTCTAGGCATTGTTATATAATACTATATTTTAAAAACAATGTCAAGAGTTTTTTACGTTTTCTATCTGCTTTTTAATTCTGAAGTTAATTGTTTTATTAATTATAGATTTAATAAATTCATATACAACCTCAACCTCTCCTGGCTCTAATGGTATTTTAAAGGTATCAGATCCGTTTCTTGTGATTGATATCCCAAAAGCTGGAACTGCTTGTTTTTTTTCTTCAAACTTTTTAGTTTGCGGGTTTAATGAAGATGTTTTAACTTGCTTATCCCAGGGTGAAAACTTAATTGTGGTTTTATTATCTTCATATGTATGAAATGTATTGTATTCATACCTATTTTTTAAAGCACTGATTATTGACCCGCATTCAAACTCATTAAATTTAATTGCAAGATTTTTAGATGGATCATCGGAGTTGCCAGAAAAACTTCCAGTTTTACTTTTGTCGTCCCAACTATATTGCTTAATTGAGTTAACGAATAGGCAGGGTTCTCCATTTTTTTGGACGCCATATTTAAAGCTGAAAGCACATCCAGCATTTTTGGAATTAGGTTTATATATTGAGATCATGTTAATCGTATGTTATTTTAAAGTTTTTGTTTTCGAATGTTCTTTCTTTTAATTCGTTTGGATGCTTTGCACCTTTTCTTTCTTTTGAATAATTTTTATAATACTGTTGCTTTACTGGATCAACGCCGCCATTCATAGCAGCTCTTTTTTCAGACAATTCTTTTGAGTAGTTTTGAACATCACCAACAGTTCCTTTCATTTTTCCTGTTTTTTCTATAAAATCAGTATTACTAAATGGATCTATGTTTGATTCACAGTTTAATTGTGGATTAGTCCATTCTCTTTTCCATTCTAATCCATTTTCATCAAAATATACATGGTCTTCATTCATAGATTGAATTACTTCGATATACTCTTCTTTTTCTGGGTGTTTATAGATATAAGTTGGCATGTATTTACTATTATGATAAAGGATTTTTCATAAAAATCAACAAAAAAGTGTATACATTATTATGTTTTCGTTTATATTAACTTTATCTTCAGCTTTAATTATATCAGTAATTGGCGCTTATTTTAGTATAATTGGTTTGTCCACCATATTCCCAGGATCTCAGGTTTCTGTGGTTGTTATGGGTTGCGCTCTTGAGGTTGCAAAAATAGTAACAGTATTGTGGTTGCATAGAAATTGGAGTATAGCTAAATGGAGCTTGAAGTTTTATTTTTGCTTTGCCGTTTTGGTTTTGATGGGTATAACAAGCCTTGGAATATTTGGTTTTTTAAGTAAAGCTCACGTTGAACATCAAAACGCTGCAGTAGTTGAAATTACACAAATTGAAAATTTAGAGTCAAGAATAAATAAAGAAAAAAACTTTATAACACAATATGAATCCTACATAGATTCACTAGAGGATAATTCTGATGATACGGATGAAAAATCAAGCAAAGAGATAGATAGAGAACAAAAAAGGCTGGACGCTATAGCTTCTAAATTAAAAGATGACATAGCGATAGAAACTGCAAGGATAGAGGATTTATCAAAAAGAAAAGTCGTACTAGATGAGGAACTTTCAGTTTTAGAAAAAAGTTCTGGGGGTTTATTTTCCAGCAAAAAGAAAAAAATAGAGGAACTTACTTCTAAGCAGTCAGAAGAGAGGGAATATATAAAAAATAAAACATCTGAATATAATTCTAATATAGAAAATTTTAGAAAAAGTTATAATGAAGAATACTCAAAAATAAATGAATTTATAGAGGGTTTTAGAAGGAGTGATTCTGATAAGTTTGAAAAATCTCAAGAAAAAATAGAAGAATACAATTCTAAAATTAAAGAATCTATGGAGTCTATACAGGAGATGGAAATAGAAAAATCCAAGTATGGAGAAAAAATTAGAAATTTAGAAGCAGAGATTGGACCTCTAAAATATGTGGTTGGGTTAATACAAGACTTTGGGGGTAGGGAAATAAATTCGGATCAAGCTGTAAGGCTTATAATATTAATTATAATGGTGGTGTTTGATCCTTTGGCAATACTACTTATAGTTGCTGCTCAAACTACTTATTATTCTAGTAAGCAAAAAATAAATAAAACTTATAAAAAATTAAAAGAAAAAGTTGAGTCTAGTAAAAAAGTTAATCAAAAAGAAAATATTAACTTTATTGACCCTGATTTAGATCGAGATGATGTTGATGATTATGAGGAGATCGTAGAAGAATCAGAAGAACAAGAAAATACCCTAGAGGTATTTCAAGTTAAAGAAACTAAGGAAGAAGAGAATCCCACGAATAACAAAAAAAGAGAAAATAAAATTTGGGGCAACACTAGTGATAACACAAGAAGGCATTAAAACTCAAAATCTGGATCAAACTCCGAAAAAGAATCTGATTCACCAACTTCTTTAACTTCATCACTGGAACTACTGGCGGGTTCATCAACAAGCTCTTCACTCTTTTTTTGTTTTTTAGGTCTACCCCTTTTGGGTTTTGGTGAGTCCTCGACTTGCTGATCTACTTTTGGTCCAAATTGAACCTTACCGCAATATCCATCAACGTTAATAGTTACGCTGTTACAAGAAATTTCTTCACCATTACTCATGGTTTTTTTGTATTGTTTTGGTATAACACTAGCGTTTGTTATAAACACTTGGGAACCTTTCTTTAAGAGCATACATTTTTCACCCTCTTTACCCCAAACATCCACATAGAAGAATAGAGCTGTTTCATTATGTGGGTTGTTAACTGCGATTCTAAATTTGCAAACCTTACTTTTTCCAGCATCTTTAATTTCTGGATCAGCAACTAGGTTTCCCATTACTTGATATTGATTTAAATAAAAAGCCATATTATTTTCCTTTCTTAATTTTGTTTATATAATTGTCGTGTACGTTTATGCATCCTTGGACGCTTAAATTTATATCTTTATCGATACACACGTCATTCCAGGGCATTAGTTTATTTCCCTTACCTACGAGATATCTTAATTTGAAAATTTTATAAATTCTTTTATCTTTATCTTTTTTAATCATTTCCATAGCTTCACAAACTGCATTTACATCTACATAATGTTTCTTATCTGGGCAGTTGTACATTAATTCATCGGGACAGTTAATTTCACAGCAATTTAAATCTTTGTTGTAACTATTCATGCATTCCCATTTTATTCTATTTCCTAGATATGTACTAAATTTAGTATTCTTATTAAATTTGTAATCCAAAATAATCAAGAATATATAATAATCTTTATCTTTGAAAAAGTCAAGCCTTTTTTCTTTAAATTTTTTAGAAATCCACCTGTCAGCCATTTTGTAAAAAAGCCCTGTGTGTCTGTCAGATATAGTTTTGTAGTTATCATCTTTGTTGATTCCAGATTGTATTTCTTTTATAATTTCATTATCAGATCTTGGGTCACAATAATCTATTTTTAATTCATTTTTACATTCTAATTTTTTCATTTATAAATCCATCTATAATTGGTTCACCTTCTTCGATGGAATCATCGAAGTCTTTCCAATATATTAAGTAATTGGATTGTTTTTTCAAGTCGGGATCGTATTTTTTTTCTTCTTCGTTTGCTGGACCCCTACCAAACCTTTCGATGTGAACGTTACAGAATTTCTTAAAGTTGGTTTTTATAAAGGATTGTTCATTCGGATACCTCACATCCGTTATAACTGAAATCGTTTTGGGTTTTAGTTGCTCTTTAAATATTTTATTCTTAACCTTATTTACCCAATGGTCTTGATTTAGTGACCTAGCTAAAGTTCCATAGGAAACCATAAACGGTCTGATGATTTCTTTTTCACTATCCGTACAATTATCTATATCGATAGAAAACTCCTTAAGTATCAATGGTTTAAGATCTGATTTTAACTTGTCCGCAAAAGCGGTTCTTGCACAAACAAAACCTAAGGGTTGAAGCCTTTGCTTTAATAAAAGATAAAACGTGTCTTTACCTGATCTAGCTACTCCTGATACTCCTATTACCATTATGAATTTGGGACTATTTTTCTAAATTTTTTAGCTAAGTCGTGCATACCTATATCAGATAGAACCATAGATGTTGAATAAACTTTAGTGTGTTCGTCCGAGAAATTTATACAAAAATTAGTCATATCAACAACAATGATTGCTGGTGATAGAGAAAGCGTTTTTCCGTATTCTTTGAACATTTTCTCCATAGCTAGGGATACAGCCTTATCGAATGACGTTGACACCACAGTGACCTCCCAATTAGCAGAAGATATGAAATATGAATTTGTTAAATCATCTTTTTTTAATCTAAGCATTCACATATCATAACATATAGATTTAGATTTGTCAAACAAAAAATTTACTTATTCAAAATTTCAATTTTGGTTTATATATATTTTGATTTTAAATATCATTATTGAGAACTTTTTAATATCTTATATATCACTATTGATATATATTATATTATATATATTCTCTATAATACGCGCGCGCGCGAGATTTTTTCCTTGCAATGTGAATATTTTTTTGATATACTATTGGAAATTTTAAAACAAAAGTGTAAAATAAGGTTTACAAAACAATGGACATAAAAGTAAAGAAAAGAAACGGAAGATTGCAAGATTTTGTAGTAGATAAGATTAACGCCAGCGTCCAAAGAGCATGTGATGACATAGAAAATGTTTCAGCAAGCGAAGTCGTTCTTGACGCTCAACTTCAACTTTACGATAAAATCTTAACGTCAGATATAGATAAAGCATTGATCCTATCTTCTAGAGAGAAGATTGAAAAAGAGCCAAACTACTCACTAGTAGCCGCAAGAATCTTATTAAACTGTCTTTATAAAGAAGTTTTCAAAGAGGGCGTTGATTCAGATACTTTTAAACTTCAATACAGGAAATCATTTATACAAAACATAAAAAAGCTAGTTAAAGCTGACAGGCTAGACAAAAGGCTTTTAGATTTCGATTTGGTTAAACTATCAGAAGCCATTAAGATCCGTAGGGATTTAAAATTTAAATATTTAGGTATGCAAATTCTTACTGACAGATACTTTCTTAGAATTGACGATAAATGTATGGAAGCTCCCCAGTGCTTCTGGATGAGAGTTGCTATGGGCCTAGCAATTAACGAAAAAGATAAAGATAAAAAAGCTATTGAATTTTATAATTTGATTAGCAATATGCTTTATACGCCATCCACACCAACTATGTTTAACAGTGGTACGACCCACTCACAACTTAGCTCTTGCTATCTTAACACCTTCGACGATAGTATTGATGGTATATTTGATGGTGCTTGGCAAGAAGCTAGAAAATCTAAATTTGCTGGAGGTTTAGGGCTAGACGTTACGCCATTTAGATCAACAGGTTCTCACATTGTAGGAACAAATGGAATTTCAAGCGGTTTAATTCCTTGGTTAAAAATTTACAATGATCTTCTTATAGCTGTTAATCAAGGTGGCAAACGCCCAGGTGCTGGCTGCGCATATCTAGAACCTTGGCACTTAGATTACGAAGAATTTCTAAACCTTAGAAAAAATACTGGTGACGACAGGCTTCGCTGCCATGACATGAACACTGCATCTTGGATACCCGACGAATTTATGCGTCGAGTACAAAACGAGCAAGACTGGTATTTCTTTGACCCCAAAGATGCAGAGTTGCATGATCTTTTTGGTAAAGAATTTGACTACGCTTATAATTCGCTAATTGATCTTGCTGAAAATGGTCATATAGATAACTGGCGTAAAATGCCAGCCAAAGAACTTTGGAAAAAGATGTTGAAAGTTTTATTCGAGACTTCTCACCCTTGGAATACTTTCAAAGATCCTTGCAATATTCGTTATACAAATCAGCACGAAGGTGTTGTCCATAGCTCCAATCTTTGTACCGAAATTACCCTTCACACAAAAGCCTCTAAATACCAAAGTGGAGAAAAAACAGAAATTGGAGAAACTGCTGTTTGCAACCTTGGTTCGATTAATTTAGTTAATCATATAGATGATGGAGATCTAGACTACAACCTACTAGAGTCAAGCATACACACAGCAATAAGAATGCTTGACAATGTTATTGACATCAACTTTTACCCAACCAAAGAGGCTGAAAACTCTAACTTAAAAAATAGACCCATTGGTTTAGGCATGATGGGTATTCACGACATCCTTCATATTAAAAATATAAATATTGATAGTGATGAAGCTGTGAAGTTCAATGATAAACTTTTTGAGTTTTATTCAATGAACGCAATCCACGCAAGCTCTAAATTAGCTGCGGAGAGAGGTTCTTATGAAACTTACAAAGGTTCACTTTGGAGTCAAGGAGTTTTCCCAATTGATTCTTATAACAACTTAATGGTCTACAAAGGCAAACAAGAAGTTCCCGAAGAATCAGTTACAGGTAAACCATTAACTGGTAAAGGTCAAACCCTTAAGGATTGGGTTAAGGTAAGAACACATGTTGGTGAGCACGGAATGAGAAACTCCAATGTTATGGCTATAGCTCCAACCGCCACAATCGGATATATTAATGGTGTAGAACAAAGCATAGAACCTAACTTCTCAGTACTTTTCGTCTATGAAAACAAAAGTGGAAACTTCTACATAACTAACCCTCATTTCGTTAAAGACATGAAAGATAGAGGGCTCTGGAACGCTGAAATTGCATCTTTTGTAAAAAGCATTGATGGAGACTTATCTTTAGCTAATGGAAATATTCCAGACGATCTAAAAGAAAAGTACAAGACTGCTTTTGATAGAGATATGTTTAAATTAATTGAATCTACTGCTGCTCGCCAAAAATGGGTAGATCAAGCAATTAGCTTTAATTTATACAATAAAAGCACATCCCTAAAATACCTAAATGATATCTATATGGCTTGTTGGGAAGCTGGTCTCAAAACTACGTATTACCTAAGGAATAGGGCTGCCAGTAAAGTAGAGAAGTCTACATCATCTGAAAACAAAGAGCCAAGTGCTTGCAGTATTGAAGCGATGAAAAATGGAGAATCCTGCGAAAGTTGTCAATAAAATAAATGAGTGTTTTTGATTCTATCTCTAGGTTAGTTTCAACATCAGTTGAATCCGCATTACCTTTTGATTTAAACAATTATAACATACATCCAAATAATAAAAAAATTATATTTATTACTCAGTATCATAAATCTAGAAATAAATCCAGAGATTTAGAAATTATAGATTCTATAAATAGGAATATAAATGACCCATCAATTGACGAAGTTATCCTTTTTACTGAAAAAATATCAAAACATAAAATTAAAAGTAAAATAAATTTAACTGAAAAAGTTAAATTAATAAAATCCTCAAAGAGAATAACGTTTTCTCATGTCTTCAATTACATTTCTTCAAACCCAGCCTACAATAAAGATAACTCTAACATATTTTTATTATCTAATTCTGATTGCTATTTTAATGAAAACCTCCCCACATTAAAATATATAAACTTTGAAGATAGGGTAAAACCCCTCTTTTTAACAATGACTAGGTACGAAGACTTTTCTGGATCTCTAGATATTGGAAGGAATCCATTTGTAGAAAGATGGAAAGATTCAGAATACAATGGAGGTAAAACCCTTTCTATTAAAGATTATAAAAAGCTTCCATACCTAGAACCTTGGAGCTCAGACGCTTGGGCCTTCAAACTCAATACTATAGATTGGATAAAAAATAGTTTTCCTGAAAATACCGAAAATAAATTATTAAAGTCTTTTAAAAATTTACTACCTAATAGTTTTAATAAATTTAATAAATTTAATAATGAACTAGGCACAGCAATGTGTGAAGTTTTATTAGTTAATGACTTACTAGAACTAGGAATAGATTGTAAAAATATAGGATTAGCTGGATACATAAAATGCATACATCAACACAAATCTCTTTATAGAGAAAAAAAGAATATATCAAAAAAGATAGAAGAATATATTCCTGGCATAGTGCCAGACCCATCAAGAGGTATTATTCGAACTAAAGAAAACACAATAAATGGAAATTATAGATTAATTTCTCAAAAAAATTGGATCGACAACCCAGAGAGAGAACACTCTTATTCAGACTTTTTTGTAAGAAACTTTTCTGAATACCTCTATGTTAAACCTTATGAATACAAAGAAGATTTAATGCTTAACTTCCTAAGTGGCAAGTCTAAAACTCGCCCAAATCAAAGCGTTAAAAAAAATTTTCACACCGATTTAAATTGCAAACCATTTAACTCTAAAGACTACGATGACAAGTTTAAATACATAACACTAATAACCCAACTCTACCCAGAAGAAAACAAAAATAGATTAAATGAAATAGTAAGATCCATACAATATAATATAAATAACCCTGAAATTAGTGAAATTATATTACTAGTTGAAACTTCTAATGATCAAAAATTGCAAAAATATAAAACATTGTTTTACAATTGCGATAAAGTAAACTTCGTAATTGATGAAAAACGTCTTACTTATAGTCAGGCTATAACTTACGCCAAAATACATAATAATCCAGAAAGTATATATCTACTCTCGAATAACGATTGCTTTTTTACAAAAGACATCTCCTTAATAAAAAAAGTGGATATGGCTAATGGAAAAAGAATGTTATGTTTCACTAGAAAAGATTTAACTAAAGATAATATAATTATTCCAGCTGTAGAAACTGGTGTTTCTAGGCCTGATTATAAATTTTCCACAGAATTTGAAATAAATGCTTCCGAAAAAGTTATTGAAAAAAAATTTATAGATTTAACCAGTCAAGATGCATGGGCTTTCTCACTAGATTACTCTCCTACTTTCGAATGTGACATTCCGCTTGGAACATTTAATTGTGAAGCTGGGTTCACAATCGATAATCATATTAGCGGAATAGAGCTTTTCAACTTAATTAAGTATTGTTCATGTATACATATCCATAGCACTAACTTAAGAAGAAGTTCGGCTATAGATGACCACTCCTTCTTCAACGCAATATTTAAAACAAAATTAAGTATAGAAAATTATATTAACGGGAGCTGGAGAAAAAGAGTTCCAGAAAATTATGTTGATAAAAATAGTGTATATCAAGAGTATACCGACTTCCTCGTATTAGATTTTAAAAAATTATTATGATTATCTCTCATTCACATAAATTTATTTTTATAAAAATACCTAAAACCGCAGGAACCTCTATTGTTAATCATTTGGAGCCACATTTAAATCAAGAATTTAGAGATTTAGATTTAGGTGATCACGAACCATTGAGCTTAGATTATACTGGCAGTAATAAAGAACAAACTATAACGTCAATTCTAAAAAAAAATAATATTAACATCGATAATTATTTTCAATTTTCTTTTACAAGAAACCCTTGGGATCTCAGACTTTCCCGTTATTTTTATTTAAGAGATGTAGAAATAGCATATAACACAGATAGAAATCTTCGAACAGACAGTTCAGCTTTAACCTTAGATTTTAAATCTTGGTGTTTAAACTCTGGATGGTTCCCCTCCCGAAATTGGGGGCCTAAAAATAAAATCCAAGGAGGTCAAATTGGATTTCTACAAAACGATAACTTTGAAATAAACACAGATTATATTGGAAAATTCGAAAACCTCCAAGAAGACTTTGATACAATCTGCGACAAAATAGGAATCCCACGACAAGAACTTCCGCACAAAAACAAATCAAGGCACAAACACTACACCGAATACTACGATGAAGAAACAAAACAAATCGTTGCGGAAAAATACGCAAAGGACATTGAGTATTTCAGATACAAATTTGGAGAGTAAACTATGGAAGTTTACAATGTAAAATTCAATAATAGAGTCAGAGGAATGTTTTCCATTGTAAATGACGTTGTTGATCATCTATATGTTGCCGAACAAAATAAACATAAATTAAATTTGTTGTGGGTAAGTTCACCTTACAAACAAGTCAACAACGATGATAACGCATTTGAGTATTATTTTGAAAACTTTTTTGACATAAAAGATACAGATATACCTGTTGGTAAAAAAGAGTCATTTGCATTTCGTTTTGGAAATTGCATAACTCCAAGAAAAAATGGACTTGCCCAACCCACACATCGCGTAGAAATGAATAGAATTATTGACAGATATATTAAATTAAAACCACATATTCGTCAGAAGATTGATCAATTTGCCGAACAAAACTTCAATGATTATACGATAGGGTTGCATATTCGTGGAAAAGGACGAACTCATGGAAATGCAAGCGGATTGCGAGAAAAGTTTCAGTTAGTGGATGGAGTTCCATATGATGCGTATTTTACAAAAGTAAATCAGTTATTGGAAACTACGTCTTATGCTAAGATTTTTTTATGCTCGGATTCACAGATTGTTATTGATTATTGTAAACGCATATATGGTGATAGAATTGTTACATACTCAGCAACTCGGTCAAACAATGGAGAAATGCATAGAGACCGTAAATATAATGATATAAAGTATAAACTCGGAGAAGACGTATTAATTGAAGCCTATCTTTTGTCATTGACTGATTACTTGGTACATGGAAATAGCAATGTTACAAATTATGTTTTGTGCAAGAATAGTAAATTAAAGAATTTTTACATATATGGAAACATCAAGTGAATACTACGATGAAGACACTCGTCAAATTATTGCTGAAAAATATACAAAAGATATTGAGTATTTTGGTTACAAATTCGGAGATTAAATTTTAATATACATGAAAAAAAAATATGTAAATATAAATATACCCGATGGACTCGGAATGCAACTCTGTGTGTTTAATACCTTTGCCCGAAGCACAGATGAATACGACTTCATTGTAGATTTAAGAAATTGGTGTTATTTCGCTAAGACAAAACAAATTGATTTTTCTAGAATTTTTAATTTATTTGATTTTCATGAAAGGGCTATTGTGATGCCCATAAAAATTAATGAAATTGACAAAAAATATATCACAGATATAAAAAGCACAAAAAACAAATATATTGAATATGAACTGACACTAGGCATCGAATTAAATGGAGAAAAATTACATGCATCATATCAATCAGAAAATTTGTTAATGAGATTAAAAGAAGAGCCTATTGTAGATTTTGATATCGAACAGTGTGTCGGGGTTCATGGTAGATTTGGAAATGGCGAGGGAAACCCAGCCTTAACAAAACGAGTTGTTCCAGAAAACTTATTTATTGAAAAAATGAAAGAATATGACAACAAGTTTTTTTTCGTATGCAGCGACTCCAAGCCGTTTATCAATTTATGCAAAGCAGAATTTAGAGATAGAATAAAAGTTAAAGATAGAGTATTTTTGCCAAAAGGGTTCGGACCAGGCCACCGACTATCTTTATATAAAGATGAAAATATTAAAGTTGATCCAATAACATTATTATATGAATCTTATGTCGACATGCATTTATTATCAAAATGTTCTCATTTAATATGTAATGAAAGCATGTTTAATAAGCCTGCACGATTTAAAATCCCTAACAAAAACATCCATTTATTAACTTAAAATGTTATGATAAGTCATAAATATAAATGTATTTTCATACATATTCAAAGAACTGCGGGCACCCACATAGAGCGAAAAATTGACGACAAAGACTGGTGGCACGATAAAGCATTAAAGAAAGAAAAGCATTTAATTGCGAGTCAAGCCCGAGAGCTTTATAAAGATTATTGGGACGAATATTTTAAATTTTCAATCGTTAGAAACCCCTGGGCAAGAATAGTATCATGCTTAAAATTTCCTAACCATTTTGGCATTAACCAATCTACAGATGGTAAAATTAATCTGGCTGACTATATAAAAAAGTATAACTTCCCAAATACAGTTGAATATGACCACAGATTTCACAAGGCTACAGACATACCAGTAGGGATAGAAGGATGTGGCTACCAAAATATCTTAAACGAAAAATTAGATTTTGTTGCAACATATGAAAATTTAAAAAGTGATATAGAATTTATTTTTAATAAAATTAAATTAAATAAAAAATTTTGGTTCAAAGAAGGGGGATCTCAAAACTATCAAAAATATTTCACAGAAGAGTCCAGGAAAGAAGTGGAGATGATATATCATAAAGACAACCAAAAGTATAACTATTCATTTTAATGCAATTTGGAGAATAAAGTTTGTAATAACGATTGATATATCCCCTTATCATTTTATCATAAATATGAATAGGTATCGTGAAAAAATATATCGTAATTACAACCATCAATGAGCCTACAAAGGCTACTATAAAATTTGCAAATATCAGTGGTTGGAAACTTATAGTTGTAGGTGACCTAAAAACTCCACATGAATCATACAAGAAATTAAATTGCACTTATCTTGATCCAGAATATCAAGAATTTACCTACAAAGAATTAAGCAAATCTATAGGTTGGAACTCAATACAAAGAAGAAATATTGGTTTTATTGAAGCTTACAATAGAGGTGCGGATATAGTAGCCACCGTTGACGATGATAATATTCCATACGATAATTGGGGCGAAGATCTATACATTGGTAAAACCATTGAATTAGATTTATACGAACCAGAATTAGATGTCTTTGATCCCCTGTCAATAACAAAAAGTAATAATGTATGGCATAGGGGTTACCCAATTGAGTATGTACCACATAGGCACAATGTAAAATATAAAGGCAAAACAAAACGCAAAGTTTTAATACAAGCAGATCTATGGGATGGAGATCCCGATATTGACGCTATGGCTAGATTATCAATGAAACCTTGTGTTAAGTTTTCAGACGTAACAGAGCCTTATTGCTCAAATTTTATATCCCCATTTAATTCACAAAACACTTTTCTTTCCAGGGAAGTTTTACCTTATTATTCTGTTTTACCCAATATTGGTAGAATGGATGATATATGGGGAGGCTATATAACTCAAAAATATTTTCCAAACAGTATTGTATACAATAAAGCCACAGTCTACCAAGATAGAAATGCTCAAGACTTGGTTAATAATTTAGAGAATGAAATTATTGGTTACAGGACGACTTTAAAACTAATAAAAGATTTAGATAATTGGCAAAACTATTTACCTGAAAAATCAAGAATATTTTTTGATTTATATCAAAAAGCTTTTAATAATGAATGAAGTTAAAAATTACATTGGAGTTTTTTTCGAAACCTTAAACGACCAAGAATTTAAATATCTCCAATGTGAAATAAATAAGCAAAATATGAAAAGGCTAAATCATTATTTTTATCTGTTTTTCTATCGAGATAAAATTCTACATGAAAAATTTACGAACTTGAATAAATTTAATAAAGATACAGAATCTTGGATATTACCATTAATAGATATTGACCTTGAAAATGATTTATTTCACGAAATAAAAGAATTTATAACGTTACCGAAATATGAATCTATTCTTATAAATCAAGGTAAAAACGTTTACTTAGCTAATGAAGAATCATTCGTTTTAGATTTTAAAAATTTAACAAATCTTGTTGTATGATAAAAGGATCGTTTGTTCTAGTTGCCAGAAACGATTATTATTGTGGCAATTCAGTATCAAGACTAACTAACACTCTAAATTTTCTAGGAGAAGCTTTAAGTGAAACTAAAAATTTAGATCAATCTGAGTGCGTCTTAGTTGATTGGGCATCTCCAGATAAGCCCCTAAAAGAAGTACTTGTATTAAATGATGAAATAAAAAAGATATTAAAAATTATAACAGTAGACAAAAAAATAGCTTTAAAATATCAAAAAAATTCTCCTTTTTCTGAAGTACATGCCATGAATTGTGGATTTAGACATATTTCAGGAAAACATTTTATGAGGATAGACCAGGATACTTTAGTTGGTTATAGATTTATAGATTGGTTCTTTAACGAATACGAGGTTAAAAACTATGGCTTTGAGTGGCCTAAAGTCTGTTTTTCTGGTAGGAGAAATTTAAATTTAAAACAATCCTTTGGTTACAAATCAATAATTAAAGATGAAAAACTATCAAAAGAAATAGATATTTTACATCCACTATGTTATCAAAATCGAATATATCCAATACCCAGAATACATTCATTTTATGGTTGCGCTGTTGGAATAATGATGGTTGAAAAAAATTTATATGAACAAGAAAAAGGTTTTAACGAAGAGTTAATATATATGAACCAAATGGATGTAGAATTTTTAAATAGGCTCTGCGAACAAGGAAACTCCATATATAATTTATCTCAAAAAACTGAAGCTGACTTTTATCATCAACACCACCCCAAAGTAAAAGGTTCTTATGCACCTGATAGAAAATCTAATTCACAAGCGTATAGAAATAATATTTTCGAAAATAACAATCCAAAAAACTGGGGACTAAAAGAAGAAAATCTTGAAATTTTTAAATATTAATATATAATAACTATTAGTTATGAAAATATTACTTACTGGAGGAGCTGGATATGTAGGTTCAGTTCTAATCCCACAATTATTAGAAAAAAATTATAAGGTCTGTGTTGTAGACAACTTAATGTATGATAATGGTCATACCATTATTCCATTTTTTAAAAATCCAAAGTTTAAGTTCATTAAGGGTGATGCTAGAGATGAATCTCTTATGAACGACTTGGTCCCTAATTTTGAATTCGTAATTCACCTCGCCGCAATTGTTGGCTTTCCAGCTTGCAGGAAAAATCCAGATTTAGCAAAAACAGTAAATGTAGATTCATCAAAACTAATATCATCTTTACTATCGAAAGATCAAGGAACGGTTTACGCTTCTACTGGTTCCAACTATGGAATTATAGAAAATGAAATTTGCACAGAAGAAACTCCGTTGAACCCAATCAGCCTTTATGGAAAAACCAAAACCCAAGCTGAAGAAATTTTCTTAAATGAAAATGGTGCGGTTGCTTATCGATTTGCCACAGCTTTCGGCCTTTCTCCAAGAATGCGCTTGGATCTTTTAATCAATGATTTTGTTTATCAAGCTATCAACAATAAAACTCTTGTTATGTTTGAAAAGACATTTAAAAGAACCTTTGTACATGTTGATGACATGGCTAAAGGAATTGTTTACGCCATTGAAAATTATGATACAATGAAAAACAATACATTTAATGTTGGTGGTGATTTTAATAATTTCAACAAAGAAGAAATTGCTTTAATGATTAAAGATAAAGTTGATTATTACCTTCATTTTGCAGAGATTGGAGAAGATGAAGATAAAAGAAATTATGAAGTTTCTTATAAAAAAATTAATGATGCTGGATTTTATATCGAAAAAACTGTTGAAGAAGGTATTCGAGAATTAATCCAAGCTTGCCCCGCTTTAGATAGCAGAAGTCAATATAAAAATGTATAATAAAGTATTAATAACAGGTGGTTCAGGTTTCCTAGGTAAACAATTGGTTCCTATTTGTAAAAAAAACTACAAAGTATTAGCTCCAAGAAGTAAAACTTTTGATCTTTACAATTACGATAAAACTTTATCTTATTTAAAAAAACACAAACCAGAAGTAATTATTCATGGAGCTGCTTATTATGGCGGAATAAATATAAATGTTGAAGAACCTGCAAATTTATTTCATCACAACACATTAATGACAACCAATCTTTTTGAGGCGGCTGCTCAATCAGGTGTAAAAAAAGTTGTTTCAGTTGGCTCTGCCTGCGCTTACCCAGGTTGTATTATTGGAGATATGAAAGAGGAAGACTTTTGGAGCGGTCCTATGCATGACTCAGTTATTGGATATGGCTCTTCTAAAAAAATTCAATTAATAGCCCAACAATCCTATCACAAGCAATACGGACTAGAGGGAAACCATTTAGCACTAACCAACCTATACGGACCACATGATGTTTTTACTGAGTACAGATCTCATGTTGTTCCAGCTTTAATTAAAAGATTTTCTGATGAAAGGAATAAACCTCAAATCACAAACTGGGGTAACGGAAGCGCTATTAGAGAATTTATTTATGTAAAAGATGCGGCGCAAGCAATTTCTGAATTTATAGATCAACCCCACGATTTAGAACCTGTAAATATAGGCACTGGAATTGGCACCTCAATTAAAGAGTTAGCTGAACTTACAGCTAAATATATGAATTTTCACGGAAGGCTGGAATGGGATACGTCAAAACCAAACGGGGTACCAAGAAAAGTTTTAGACATAACTCGAATGAAACAGAAGCTCCCACAATTTAGACCTCTATCCTTTGAAGTTGGATTAAAACTTACCATAGATTGGTACTTAAAAAATAAAAAAGAGGCGGACGCCAGAAAATAATTCCTCAATATATGAAAGAATAGTGTAATTACCACTTGATGGCGTACACTAAAAAAATTTTTTCATACTTTTGCTCATTTTTTTTGTGTAAAAGGTAGTTGTAGTTTGAATTATGGCTGGTCAAATATTAACTGAATCTCATGGTCTAACAGAAAGATCCTATTCTTTTAGTGGGTCTACCTCTCTTGTTACACACACCACTAATGAGGTCAATATTAATGTTCATGCTACACATGCATACCAATTCTTTGTAAAAAATGAAAACTTAAGCAATCAGGCAATTGTATATGTTGATGTAACAAATACTGATGGATCAGATTGGACTACTATTTTTCAAGCTAATGTCGCCGCTAACACCACAGAACAATTTTATTATAAAGATATTTTTAACTTTAAATTTTCTCGGGTAAGAATTGAAGCTCGTGAAGGTTTATTTCTAGTACATGAATCCCATACTTCATCCTATAGGCTATCAAGTGCTTCTAGCGGAAGCCCAGGCGCACCACTTCCAGGACCAACACCAACAGAAACCGCTACCACTACAGAAAGCCAAACCGCTACCACTACAGAAAGTCAAACTTCTACTACAACACAAACTGTTACCTCAACTCAAACTGATACCGCAACTGAAACCCCCACTACAACAGAAACCCTAAGCGAAACCCTAACTGATACCCTCACTGATACTAATACTCTTACAGATACGCTTACAGTTACCGATACTCTTACAAATACAGTTACAGTTACCGATACCTTTAGCAATACTCCTACAGATACGGAAACTCATGCGGCAACAGATACGGAAACTCATGCGGCAACAGATACTGAAACTCATGCGGCAACAGATACTGAAACTCATGCGGCAACAGATACTGAAACTACTGCAGAAACAGATACTGAAACTACTGCAGAAACAGAAACCGAAACGGAGATTACTGCAGAAACCCTCACCGAAACACTTAGTAATACCCTTACAGATACCCTCACAAATACTGAAACTTCAACTGAAACCCTTAGTGATACCACAACTACATCTCAAACTACAACCGAAACTGAAACGGAAACTCAAACCATTGTTGGACTCAAACCTTATTACCCAGAAACTCCAGTCCCAGAAACTCAAACTACAACCGAAACTGAAACTCCATCAATTATATATGACTACGGTTACGTTTACACAGAATGCTCACTTGACTCTGTAATAGATTTAAGTAAAATCTCTATCAATTTTGTGAATTGTAACTACGAAGAAAACTCAAACTCTTATTACTACAAGTTAACAGTGGTAAATAATCATGAATTTACACTCTACGCTGATTATTCATTGAACGAAGTTTACGAAAAGAATACTAACGATACATCAAAACTCTTTGGTCCATTTGCGCCAAATTCAACAACTACATTATCAATTCCAGCCCATCAAGCCAATTTATTTAAATTTAAATTCTTCTCAAAATCTATTTCTGGTTCAATTTCTTCTTCAAATGAAGTTTCTGTTTCATATAATTGCGATTCATGCTCTGAATTAAACTCAAACTTTGTAGGCTATAATTATATTTATGGACTTTATCATGAAGACTTTAATGTTGTTTCTGGAGGATTGATTACAGTAACAAATGATCTAGGTGAAGTTGTAGCAACGGGCATTACAAATGATCAATCGCCTTACAATTTTAATATTGAAGTTCCATTTGATTTCTATGCAACTTATTCAATCACAATAACCAAAGATGGCTACGATACCGTTACCTCAACAGAATGCCAGTTTAATAATAATTGTTCTTCAAGATTAATTATCCTGCCATCTACAAAATCCTATCCAGTACCTACTGGCACAGAAACATGTGCTCAAATTAAACATTCATACAGAAGCACTTCTGGATCGCTAGGCATTGACCCAGTAAAAGTATCCACAAATGATGTGCTCCATCTATGCCCATCAAAAACTAATGTAGGAATTTCATCTTCAATACTATTAAGATCAAGAAGTACAACAGAACACCAACTTGTAGAAAATGATTTACATAAGGTTTTTGTATCTGAATTTACATATTCTATTTGTTATGTATGCGGTGAAGACGATTCATCTTACACATCCCTAACAGCACCAACACATACTACAATTCCTTGCCTAGATGATTCTACAGATGTTTCTTGCGCAACCCCAACACCAATTCCATCTTACGATTTAAATATTATTAATTCTGAAAACGGTTCCGCATGTTGCTCAGGTTCTTTTGCTGAAAATACTCTTGCTGATATTACAGCCACACCAGACGAAGGATATGTTTTCAGCCATTGGGTTGGATCTGATATAGTAGACGTAAATAAATCTTCAACCCAAATAAAGATGACTGAACACAAATACGTTGAAGCTGTATTTAAGAAGTCTCAATACTTCTTGTCAGTCTTATTTGAAGAGGGTGGTAACGCTAGTGGAACTGGTTATTACAGCAACTGCTCTTTTGCCGAAATTGAAGCGTTCCCAAGTGCTGGCTATGAATTTGATAAATGGCATATTATTGACAATCTATATGAAATAGATGGATCTAATTTAAAATCTACAGAAAGTGATTCGATGACCATAGAATCCACTAAAGAAATTCCAACTGAATTATTTTCTATCGAGTCGCACACAGGAAATGATTCAGAAATTTCAGATATACAATTGAAAAAAACCAAAATAAGAGTTTGTCAAAACTTAACTGTTGTAGCAACTTTCAAAAAGATATACGATCCCTTTGAAGATGAAAATTGCGATTTTGTTTGTGATGCAAAAACCTTCAGTCAGTCAAATTGTCCAACAATAACAATAAATAATGGACCTCACTATCAAGGTTATTGCGAACCACAAAATGGAAGCACCCAAAGTGATATCTTTAGGGTAGTTATTGACGGCGAATATTCATTCTTAGACCACGACACTTCAACTGGCATCTCAAAATATTATAGACGAATCAATGAATACTATCCAGCCAAAGACTTATATCTTGTCATTTCTGGCAAGGTAGTTACCTTTGATTATTATAAACGATTTGAATCTGTTTGTTCTATGGTTGGGGAAATTGAAATTAGTCACTCAACAGTTGACCCATCTATCCCAACATCTGCAAGCTCGAATAAAATCTGCCCTCCAGAAATTTTAAAGAGTCCAGCTTTCTGCAACATTCATTTTGATAAAAACTTATGTAAATATATAGACTTTAACTCTTCCATTCTAAACAGTTGCTCTACAATTGACTTTGCAAGTGCACCCTCTGTTTCTGCTCTTGATCCTTCTGGAATATATGCTTTATTCAATTATGATTCTTCAACAAATATAGCTGAATACATTAAATATGTTCCATACGGTCTTCATGGCACACCCTATTGGGTATCAATAAAAGGTACCCCAGTAAAACTAGATGAAGACTGTGAAGATGTCTGCACCCTCGCTGGAGATATCTGCATTCAAAAGCTTGAAAGCAATCCCTATATCAACGCAACCCCACTCTATACCGCTCCAACTTATACCCACACAGAAACCACTACTACCACTACTACAGATACCGAAACACCTGAAACCCCAACAGAAACATATAGTAATGAATGTTCAATTCAGTTTAATGGAACCGATCAATATCTTGAAGCTGATTCCCATACGGCTTTTAATGCTCTTACTGTTTCCGCTTGGTTTAAACCAACTTCCGAAATTAACGGCGCTTCCTCTTCAGCTGAATATATACTTGGCGGCATTGGTAGCGGCACCAATAAAGAATACGGTGCAATAAGAATAGGAGCTGGAGGGGGTCGAATCCTTGAATACAATAGTGGTAGTGCTTACATTGGAACAGATGTTACTTCCATTTCAGCTGAATGGCATAATGTTACAATAGTTTATGTTGACTCTGGATATACAGACAAATTAGGAGCCACCACTGGCAACAACAAAGGTTACAAAATTTTCCTAGATGGCAATAGAGTTGACT
>Ga0098043_1000003_pt1 | contig 81400 bp, 81 predicted proteins | sample 9B_taG_FD_92581 | JGI IMG/M metagenome (GOLD analysis project Ga0098043, IMG submission 92581) | Marine viral communities from the Subarctic Pacific Ocean - 9B_ETSP_OMZ_AT15188_CsCl metaG | ecosystem: Environmental > Aquatic > Marine > Oceanic | place: Subarctic Pacific Ocean | collected 2015-01-10 | reverse complement strand
GAGTTAATAGATAAGATTAAATCTTTGGATAGAGACTTAGGAAAATTGTATGGACAAAAAAATTTAACAATAACAACAGATAAGTTAAAATATGAAGAAACATTAGATAAATTAAAGGAACAATTTAAAACTGATTGGGTAAATGAGTATTTAGAAATTAGTTTAGGTGAAGATGTAGAAATAATAATTAGTGAGGTTGACGGGCAAGGAAACGCTGTAAGTAAAAAAGTATGGACTACCGCCTACCCACTTAAAGCTATTGGTAATATTAATGAAGAAGTTAAACAAGGTAATGGTAACAGGAGTGAATTATTAACTAAGGCCGAAGAGGACGCAGCAGTAGCATTATCATTACTTTGTGTACCACCTATTTTGCAATTAGACGAAAATAATAGTTTTGGTTTTTTCGGTGACTATAAAGTAAATAATTACCTAATGCCAAATACAAATACGGATTTAAAAGAACTTTATGAAGAAATGAAAGTTAATGGTCCTAAAGGTATTAGGGTGGAAAATACAGAAAAATTAAAACCAACAACTGATAGTGATGGTAATCAAACACCTGATTTAGAACCCTGGTTTATAATTAATATAGCTGAACAATCATTTTACGGTAAGTGGAATTTACAAAAAAAAGATTTTGATAAAAAAGCAAAAGAAATGTCAGAAGTTGTTTCTGCTGAATTAAATGAAAGACTACAAAATTATTTAGGATTTAAACCAACAATAAGAAATGTATTTGCTGTTATAGTAGCAGGAGCTGATACTTTTTTAAGACTTTTAGATGACGCACACACAAAAGCTATGAAGGTAAGAAATAATCCAAACAGATTAAATGTAGCAAATACTTCTAATGATACGCCAAAAAACAATACAGCGGCTAATGAAATATGTTATCCTTGGCCACAATATTATGTTGTTGAAGAAGAAGGTGAGTGTGGTATTACATCGGCTGTTTTAAAATATCCAGGAGCAAAAGATGTTGTAGATGTAACACAAGGTAATAATAAAATATATTGGCCTGAAGTAGAGTTTGTAGAAGAATATGTAAAAAGTACAACATATCGTATTAGTGACTATAAGTTTGCTACCGTAAATAGTGCAATATCAAAAGAATACACACCTATAAATGTTAGAGACTGGCCATCTACAACAACACCATACCAAACCAAAGACAACGTACAATTTTTATTTGAAATACTAGATAGAGCACAAGCTGCCGTAACATTTGGTAGTGTCATGACAAGATACCAAAAAATATCATCACAAAGTATAATCGGTGAAACCTTAAATGAATTAGCAAAATATGAAGCACAAAACATAAACAAACAAATAGAACAAAATCAACAACTACAAGAATTTATAGGTAATTTAAATAGTTTCGAAGATATAGAAACAAAACTAAAATCAACATCACCATATAATTTTAGTATTTACGAAAATTTTGGTATTATAACACCATTTAACCAACAAACCTTTAAAATTGAAACAATACCTAATAATCCTTTTGAGATAATATCAAAAAACTTTCCTTTAAATAGTGAAGCTTTAAATATCTCCAAAATAACAGGATTTTTTGATGTAGCACCAATTATTTATGATAATCCATCTATAGGGTTAAGTTGGGTTACCAATAATTTTGCTGGTGGTAAATTATTAGGTGGTCCTGGTGAATTTTATAAAATAGGAACTAGTTTATATTATGATGTAAATCGTACTGGTGTCTTAAAAGATGGTGATGACGTTAGTTACTTAACTACTAGTTTGATTGGTAGTAAAAGTTTTGTTGATAGTAATTGGAGAACATCTACACCAGTAGGTCCAGTTAGTGAAAAAAGTGTAGTTAACGAATATTATACAGAAAAATTAGTGGATATAAGAAAATTATCTTATACGGAAGGAGACATACAAAACTCCCTAACCCCAATAAACTTAGTAAACCCACCTACATCATTCAATCAAGACATAGACCAAACAATTAAAAGATTAACATCTATGTTAAATACACCTTATTTTATAAATGCTTTATTAGATGGTGTAACAAATGATAAAGCTGGTAACGCAAATCCATATACTTTAGGTGCTTATTTATTTTTAAATTCACTACCGTTAATAAATTTTAGGGACAGGGTAAGTTCTAAATCAACTTCGTTGGAAACGATAGTTGATGATAATATGGGTGATTATGTAGCACTTATGTTTAACCAAATGCCTGCACTACATAAGGTCCCAGTTTCTTTACTGTTAAAAATAGGCTCTATATGGTGGAGATATAAAAGTACAGTAAAAACAAACGTGGACCCAATAACAAGTATTTGGAACAATATAGGTATCAATCCAGCTACAGTTTATGACCCCGTTAATAATTCATTAAATACACAATTTACTTTTACCGGTTCAACAGACGGTGTGTCCTATCAGTATATAACAGAAGACACAACTAACAATAGTGTTAGTGTTGGGGTATATCCAGGTTTAATAGAGGCAATTCAATACATAGCAACAAATAATGTTTCGAGTTATACACCACCACCAGCGGGACAACCATTAAATCTTATATTTAACCCGTTAGTTTTTCCTAATGTAGATTTAAATTTAACAATTGAAAACGAAACAAATCTATCATTCACAAGTAATGGTACAAAAGTAAATTATTATAATGTTTATCTAGATTCAAAGAGTATTAACGATGAAAGTTTAGGTGTTAAATTTGGTAATCAGATAAAACCTGAGAGGTATTTTATTTTATACCCTTCTTGTGGTGGAATAAATTGGACTGAAGCACCAGCCTTTGAAGACGAAGGTTCATTGAACCCAAGTACTCCAGGTAACAACGTAAACTCATTACATAATGGAGCCGCAAGACTACTATGGCACTCATCACCTAAAGGATACTTCCAACATAAATCAGCATACCAACCCTTAAGTAATAGATATTTTAAAGAAACAAATCCCAACACTAATATACAGTCTACACCATGGTCTTTAATTGAGAATCCTAATTATTCTACTATAGAAGAATTAAGAGGTGTGTTTAACAAATATCAACTAGACGAGTTTGAAAAAATGTTTTTAGCTTACGCTAGTTTAGATAATCCACTTAATAAGGGTGGCACATTTAAACAATTTATAAAAGAAATTACTGTAATAGAAGATTATAATTTAAGTCCATTAACTTTATTGGTTGATTCTATAAATGCTAAAGAACTATTAATAGGTCAAGAAAAAAAGTTTACTCAAAAAGTAAAAGAATTATTATATACTGATATTAATTACGCTCATAACTCAACTACCAATCTAGATATGATTGTTAATGGGTCTACTGTTATGCAAAATTTAATGGGTTTACACAATGATAATCCAGACTATGATTTTGGAAATTATCTAGAATCAAGTATAACAATACCAACATCACCAGGTGGGGCTTTTCCACCTCTAACACCAGAACATATAGATATGCGAATTAATGTGGGAGAACACTACCTAAGTAACAATGCTTTTGACATACTAGTACCAACAGACACAAGTAATCCATTTTATAACTTCTTTGTTACAGCGAGACCCGATGGTAATGGAATTACTTTTAATAGTAGTAATATAGAAGCATTTGCACCTATAATTAGAATGTATGGTACACATTGTGTAACCCAAGGTAATATACCAGCTCATGAATATTTTAAACTTCTAGTTGATGAATTAGCTGTTTTAAATAATAAAGAAGAAAATTATGTTAATGTTATACTAAAAGAGACTAAGAAAAAAATTAAAAAAGAACAAAATCTAAATAAGTTAAAAGAACCAACTGATAGACCAGATGTTGAGGCAGATGATTTAAAATTAGAACTTTATAGTGGTTTTAAAACTTTAAATGATAGGTGGGTTTCAGGAATTAATTTAACAGCTACTGGTGGTACACTTTTTGAAAGGTTTTTATTTTTAGATAGAGCCAATAGAGATATAGGTAATGAAGCGATTGTTAATATATGGGATATTCTAGGTTTAGATTCACCATTTGCAGACGCAAGTTCTAAAACACTAACCCAAAGTATAGCTAGTTATCTGAGTATTATTTTAGCCAACAATTATTTTAATTTTATACCATTACCATCATACATAAACTTCTTTAATGTGGAAGGTGATAATTCACAATTACAAGGTAATGCTATGTTTGGTACATTTACAACGGTTGATTATCTAGACTCTAGACCAGCTTTTCTTTGTCAGTATGTTGGTAAAACATCCAGCCAACTAGACGTTAAAACATCAAATAATGGATATAGTACAGATACTTTTAATGTTAATAACACAGCTAATAATCCATTACTAGCTGAAGAATGTGGGGATAGAAATTTATCAAATAAAGTAATGGGATTCAACGTAGATTTTGGAATACCAAACCAAAATATATTTGAATCAGTAACTCTTGACCAGTCACAATATCAAAACACTGCTGAGAGTTATAAAATTTTACAGGAAATGGCAAATTCAGGTGGGGGTGGAGCCACAACTATGGCGTCACTATCACTATTTAATGTTTATGCTAGTAGGTCATACACAGCAAAAATTACCTGTATGGGTAATGTAACAATCCAACCAACACAATATTTTCAGTTAAGATATTTACCTATGTTTAATGGTCCTTACCTAATTGTTAATGTAGAACATGATATAAGGCCAAATACAATAGAAACTAGTTTTGAAGGTGTTAGAGTACCAATACCTAAATTACCAAGAATTGATGACCTAGTCCAAAGAGTTAATGAAAGTTTATATAAAGAAGCGGAAGCAAATCTAAGAGAAACTAAACAACCAAATTATTATTATGACGACTTAACAGCTACACCACAACAAATGAAACTAACACCAAATCAAAATGGGTATATAGATAGTGGTTCAACTTACGTTTCTTTATCTGAAGATAATATATTCTGGGGTGATGCTATAAATCCAACTTTAGTGGATATATCAGAGGACAATCCATTAGAACCACATCTAGGTGTAGACTTAACTCCAAAAATAGAATTTACTGAATTAGCTACAAGTGAAACCGGTATAGATGTGTACCCAATAATGGATGGTTTGGTAACAGATGTTATAGACGGTTGTATAATTGGAAATAATAATGAAAATTGTGCTAGAGGTAATTTTATTGAAATAACAAAAACATTAATAGAAAATCCTGTTGTTGATGAAACAGCTTACTATAAAGTTACGTATTCTTATCTAAGAGAGGGTGTTTTAGTAGCATCAAATAATGGAGCAGAATCGGTAATAAATAAAAATGCTATAGGTAGTTTTGATGGTAATATTATGAATGGAAAAAAATTGGGTAAATTAGGTAACACTGGAAAATCTAAAGGACAACATTTACATTTAGAAATTAGGAGAGGTGTTGGCCAAGAAGATGGAAGTGTTGTAGAACATATTTTAAACCCTAAACACTTCTTATTTAGTTATCGTCCACCAGAACCAACATAATTTATAGTTTAAGTTGACTATTATTAAGTTTAATGATATTTATATAAAAAAAGAATTATGATTTCAGAGAGTTTAAGACAAAAACTAGGTAATTTTTTAGGTAAAAAAACAGATAATATTGTAGAAAATGGTGCAAACGAACAAGGACAACAAGTTTGTGATTTAGATACTGGTATTTGTTATACTATTAGGAGTAGAGATGGTTTAATAGAAAGAGTTGAAAATAGCATAAGAGTAAATCGTAAAGTACAGGTAGAGTCTCCATCTGGAGAAGTAAAACAATTATTAAATGGCTAAAGAATTAGAAAAAAAATTATTAGAAGAATTAAGTAGGTTTAAAGAGATTAACCACAATACTCAAAATCTTGATGAACAAATGGTTGGTGGTGTCTCTAGTTTAGGTATGGGAAGTCACATAGACAGACTATCCAAAAGATTCAACATGGATGAACAAGAGGTTGAAGATGGAGTACCTACTGAAGAAGAACCTGTGGATGAACCTGAAGATACTGGATTAGAAGATACTACTGTTGACAATGAAATTGAAGGTGTTGATAGTGGTGAAGAAAGTTTAGATGTTGGTATTGAAGATACTTCTGGGGGTGACACAAAAGAACTAGATGTTACAGACCTAGTTACAAAACAAGAAGAAGCAAACACAGAATTATCAGACCAAAAAGACATACTATCTAAAAATAGTGAAAGTCTAGATGATTTAATGAATAAATTATCAGATTTAGAAAATTATCTGACTTCTATGGATGACATGGTTCAAAAAATAGGCAATTTAGAAAATAAAATAGAAGAGTATCGCCCACGTACACCAGAAGAAAAATTAGGTTTAAGAAAACATGATAGTGGACCTTACAGTCAAAACTTAAGTGACTTTTTTACAGACAAAGAAGAAGTTTTTGATAAAACAGGTAAAAAACAATATATTTTAACAAAAGATGAAGTCGAAGATTTTAGTCAAGACGACATCAAAAAAAGCTTTTCAAACCCAGAAGAGGAAGAAGAATAAAATTTAGTTATTCTTTGTTTGACAAACCCATTTAACTTTATTACATTTAACTAAATATTGATTAATTAATTATTAAAAAAAAAATTTATGAGTAATAGTTTAGATGCAGTTTTAGCTCAATACGAGAAAAACAAACAAAGTGGTGGTTCCACAAAACCACAAATGACCTCTGAAGAAAGAATGAAACAATACCTTTCTATCATGTTACCAAAAGGAACAAAATCAGGAGAAAAAAGAATCAGAATAGTACCAACAACAGACGGTTCTTCACCGTTTAAAGAGGTATATTTTCATAATGTACAAGTCCAAGGAAGATGGCAAAAATTGTATGACCCAGGAAAAGATGAAACTGGAAAACCATCCGGTGAAAGAAGTCCATTAAATGAAGTTGAAGAGGCTTTAAGATTAGCGGGGGATGCACAATCAAAAGAATTAGCACGTTCTTATCGTTCACAAAAATTCTACATTGTAAAAGTTGTGGATAGAGATAATGAAGAAGATGGCGTTAAGTTTTGGAGATTTAAACATAATTGGAAAGGTGACGGACCAATCGATAAAATTATTCCAATCTGGAGAAATAAAGGTGATGTAACAGATATTAATGAAGGAAGAGACCTTATCCTAATTCTACAAGCAGTACCATTACCAGGGGGTAGAGGTGAGTATACAACAGTATCTTCTGTTATGTATGAAGACCCAGGTAAACTATCAGAAGATGATTCTAAAGTAAAAGAATGGACTGGTGATGAAAGAACTTGGAAAGATGTTTATTCACAAAAACCAGTTGAGTATTTAGAAGCTATTTCTAAAGGTTTGGACCCAGTTTGGGATTCAGAATTAAAGAAGTATGTTTATGATGACCCTAATAGTAATAAAAATGTAACTAATACAACTACTATGGGGACAACTGACCCACAAGCCAATGACCCACAAGACGAAGACTTACCATTTTAATTAGTGTATTATGGCATTGAAAAAAAGAACATTTTCAGACTTAAAAAATAAATTTTCAAAGAAAGCTAACTTTAAACCAGAAAGATTTTTTGATTTAGGGAAAGCTTTCCTTGATGCCACAGGTTTACCAGGACCAGCGATGGGTCATTTACAAATGTTTTTAGGTCACTCAGATACTGGTAAAACAACAGCTTTGATAAAGACAGCAGTTGATGCACAAAAAAAAGGTATTCTACCTGTTTTAATAATTACCGAACAAAAATGGGGTTTTGAACATGCAAAAATTTTAGGATTTGATTGTGAGGAAGTTGTTGATAAAACTACAGGTGAAATAGACTGGGACGGATTCTTCTTGTTTAATAATGACTTTCAGTATATAGAAGAAATTACAGATTATATTAATAGTTTACTTGATGCTCAAGATAAAGGTGAATTAGAGTATGATTTATTATTTTTATGGGATTCTGTTGGGTCCGTACCTTGTAAAATGACTTTTGAAGGTAAAGGTGGTAAAATGCATAATGCAGCCACACTAGCTGATAAAATAGGTATGGGTTTAAACCAAAGAATCGGTAAATCAAGAAGACAAGATTCAAAACACACAAATACCTTAGTTGTTGTCAACCAACCTTGGGTTGAATTACCAGATAACCCATTTGGACAACCTAAAATTAAAGCTAAGGGTGGTGAATCACTATGGTTAAACTCAACTCTAGTGTTTAGATTTGGAAACCAAAAAAATGGTGGTACTACAAATATTACAGCGGTTAAAGAAAAACGAAAAGTAAAATTTGCTACAAGAACAAAAATAACTATAATGAAAAACCATGTTAATGGTTTGGGTTATGAGGATGGTAAAATACTTATAACACCACATGGATTTATAGCTGGAAGAGAAGCCAGTGAAGAAAAAAAATCAATAGAAAAATATAAACAAGAAAATGCTACCTTCTGGTCTAACCAATTAGGTGTTGGTGGTGATTTCGACCTAAAAATAGAAAAAGAAAATGACTAAATTAAAATCAGGAGATAAAGTAAAAGTACACTATGTCGGTACATTAAAAGACGGTTCAGAATTTGACAACTCAAGAGAAAGAAAACAAACATTAGAATTTGCAATAGACGATGGTAAATTATTAAAAGGATTTAATGACGCTGTTAAAGATTTAGATGTGGGTAAAAAAACTAAAGTTAAATTAGAGGCTAAAGAAGCTTACGGTGAATATATTACAGAAGCTGTTATAACAGTTAAAAAGAATGAATTTCCACCAGAAATGAACTTTGAAATGAATGGATTTGTACAAGGGCAAGACAACCAAGGTAGACCAGTACAAGGACAAATTGTTAAAATTGAAGAGGAAAGTGTAAATTTAGATATGAATCATCCATTAGCTGGTGAAGATTTAAATTTTGAAATTGAGTTAGTAGAAGTAGTAGAGTAAAAAATTGTTTAACCCTTTTAATTAAATGTCTTGGTAAGAACATTATTAGTTGACGGAAATTCATTATTAAATACAGGTTTTCATGGTATTAAAAATATGTATCATGGTGAGGAACACATAGGTGGGCTTTACCATTTTTTAAATACACTAAGAAAATTAATAGATGACTATGTTATTAGTAAAGTAGTTGTTTTTTGGGATGGAGAAAATAACACCAAACCAAGACTGGAAATATATCCTGAATATAAATTAAATAGAAGATTAAAGTCTAGAAAAAATGAAGATTTAGAATCTTACGCAAAACAAAAATTAAGGGTACAAGAATATTTAGAAGAATTATACGTTAGACAAGCCACATTTAAATGGTGTGAAGCTGACGATTGTATGGCTTATTATTGTGAAAAATCTAAAGAAGAAAACATAATAATATTAACTTCTGATAGGGACTTACTACAACTAATATCTAAGAAGGTTTCTCTACATATTATTTCATTAAATAAATTATTTAAACACGGTGAAAAAGTACCATTAAACGGTGTTTATATACCTTCAGAGAATGTTAGAGTAGTAAAAACAATTTGTGGTGATTCTTCTGATAATATATATGGTATAAAAATGGTTGGTGTAAAATCCTTAGTTAAAATAAAACCAGAAATATTAGAAGAAAAAGTTACACTAGAAGAAGTCATAGAAACACTTAAATCTAAAGAAAAATTAAATGTTAAGGAAAAAAATATACTTAACGGGGTAACACAAAAAGACCCAAAAATTCTAAATGAAAAAAATACACCAAATAATGTTTTAAAAACTAATTATGATATTATAGGTGTTGGTGAAAAATTCCTAACCAAAAAAGCAATAAATGGAATAACAGACCTATCTCAAGAAGCGATGGACCCAGAAGGAAGAGAATGGAAAAACGCTTTAAACTTGATGATGTCAGATGGATTACTTAATATTTTACCGAAAACAAATGATGCTTGGGTAGATTTTGTAAGACCATTTTTAAGATTAACAAGAATAGAAAAAGATTTTTATAAAAGTAAAAAAAATTAAAAACATGAAACAAAAAAATGATAATACACAAAAGTGTGAATTCGTACTAACTTTAGGTAAAAATATTGTATGCCAAAGATTCTTTTCAGTAAGAAACTTTAATAATAAGGCTAGTAATTCTCTAGACCTACATTATACTATGACAGATATTGTAAATACTATAAAAGAACAATTAAAACAAAAAACTTTATTTTTATTAGATAGTAATTTTAGAGAAAATCCAAATCAAAATAACCCAGATGATGAAAATTTTACGATAACAATAAAAAAAGGAAATAAGTCTATATATGAAAGAATCCTATCTGCCGATGTCTATCCCCCAAAAGTTAGGTATACCGTAGATATTAGACCACAAATTTCTTACATTTTAAGAGAATTAACTGACACTTTGTCAACAAGAAAAGTTATTACTAACTACCAAGATTATTCACTCATTGTGGGTGAATAAAGTATTTATTATTAAATAAAATTACACATGAGTGAAACAACAAATTTTGGGTATCTAGGATATACCTTCCAATTAAAATTATTAAATCTAATTATTACTGATAATACTTTTTTTCAGTCAATAATTGATGCAATCACTCCAAAATATTTTGACAACCAATATTTCAGATTAATTATGCAATTAATTAAAGAATATTATGAAAAATACCAAACAGCACCATCTTTTGATGCTATAGACCAACTAACAAGAATAGAAATATCTTCAGAAATGGCTAGAAAAAATATCTTTGATATGATAAAAGATATTAAAGATGCCTCATTTGAAGACCATCTATTTATTAAAGAAAAGTCTATAAAATTCTGTAAACAACAAGAATTGAAAAAAGCCATTAGAAAAGTAGAAAGTATAATGGAAAAAGGTGAATTTGAAAATTATGATAAATGTGAAGAATATATTAGGGACGCAATTAAAATAGGTGAAGCAGATGTGGGTAGTTTTGAAATTTTTACAGAATTAGAAAAATTACTAGAAGATGATTATAGACATCCATTACCTACCGGAGTGGATGGTTTAGATAATATTTTAAATGGTGGGTTAGCTAAAGGAGAAATAGGTGTAGTACTAGCACCTACAGGTGTAGGTAAAACCACAATGTTAACTAGATTTGCTAACACAGCATTTAATATGGGATACAATGTTTTACAAATATTTTTTGAAGACAATCCAAAAATAATTCAAAGAAAACATTTTACTTGTTGGACGGGAATACCAAACGACAAGTTAACTGAACATAAAGAAACTGTACTAGATAAAGCAGATGAAATGAAAAAAACTGGAGGTAAATTAATATTAAAAAAATTACCATCAGATGAAATGACAATGTTACAAATTAAAAACCAAGTAAGAAAAATTATTTCTGAAGGTACAAAAATAGACATTGTTCTTATAGATTATATAGATTGTATATTACCAGACCGTTCATTTAATGATGAATGGAAGGGAGAAGGTTCTGTCATGAGAAAATTCGAAGGTATGTGTCACGAGTTAAATATTGCTGGTTGGACAGCAACACAAGGTAACAGGAGTTCAATATCATCAGATGTTGTAACCACTGACCAAATGGGAGGCTCAATTAAAAAAGCACAAGTTGGACACGTAATAATATCTGTAGCTAAAACTTTACAACAAAAAGAAATGGGATTAGCTACCATAGCAATCGTTAAATCCCGATTAGGAAAAGACGGTATTATATTTGAAAATTGTAAATTTGATAATGGTACCTTAGAAATCGATACTGAAACAACACAAACATTCTTAGGCTTTGAACAAGAAAAAGTTGACAGAAATCGTGAGAGAGTGGCTCGAGCTCTACAAAGAAGAGAACAAATAATAAATAAAAATAATTAATAAAAAAGAAAAATATGGAAGTATCAAATAAGATTCTGTCGGATATTACTGTCTACATGAAGTACGCAAAATATATACCGGAACTAAATAGGAGAGAAACGTGGGATGAATTAGTTACGCGAAATAAAAACATGCATATTAAAAAATATCCACACCTAAAAGAAGAGATAGAACAAAAATACAAGTTCGTATACGATAAAAAAGTTTTACCATCAATGAGAAGTATGCAATTCGGCGGTAAACCAATTGAAATAAGCCCAAACAGAATTTATAATTGTGCTTATGTACCTATCGACCACATCGACGCTTTCAGTGAAACAATGTTTCTTTTATTAGGTGGTACAGGTGTGGGGTACTCAGTACAAAAACATCATGTAAAAAAATTACCAGTAATCCAACAACCCTACCCAAAAAGAAAGAAAAGATTTTTAATTGGTGATTCAATTGAAGGATGGGCAGATGCAATTAAAGTTTTAATGAAAACTTATATGAATGGTGGTGGAAGTAGAGTAGAATTTGATTATTCAGATATAAGACCAAAAGGAGCTAGATTAATAACATCAGGTGGTAAAGCACCAGGACCTCAACCACTAAAAGAATGTTTGGTTAAGATAGAAGGTCTATTAAATCAAAAAGAAAATGGAGAACAACTTACAACTATTGAAGTACACGATATTATTTGTCATATTGCAGATGCGGTATTGGCGGGTGGAATACGTAGAGCAGCTCTTATTAGTTTGTTTAGTGCTGATGACGATGCTATGATTGGATGCAAATCTGGTAATTGGTGGGAATTAAACCCACAAAGAGGTAGAGCAAATAATTCAGCGTGTTTAATGAGACATAAAATAACTAAAGAATTTTTCATGGATTTATGGAAAAGAGTTGAATTATCAGGAGCAGGTGAACCAGGTATTTATCTAAATAATGACAAAGACTGGGGAACCAATCCTTGCTGTGAAATTGCACTAAGACCTAATCAATTCTGTAATCTTTGTGAAGTAAATGTTTCAAATATAGAATCACAAGAAGATTTGAACGAAAGAGTTAAAGCAGCTGCATTTATTGGGACACTACAAGCAGGATATACCTCATTCCACTATCTAAGAGAAATATGGCAAGAAACTACTGAAAAAGATGCTTTGATTGGTGTAAGTATGACAGGTATTGGTTCTGGTAAAGTATTAAATTATGATATGAAAAAAGCTGCAAGTTTAGTCAAAAGAGAAAATACTAGAGTATCTAAATTGATAGATATTAATCCATCAGCAAGATGTACAACAGTAAAGCCAGCAGGAACAACTTCCTTAACACTAGGAACTTCATCTGGTATTCATGCATGGCATAATGATTATTATATTAGAAGAGTTAGAGTGGGTAAAAACGAAGCTATTTATACATATTTAAATTTAAATCACCCAGAATTAGTTGAAGATGAATATTTTAGACCACACGACACTGCAGTAATTAGTATACCACAAAAAGCTCCTGAAGGTTCTATACTAAGAACTGAGTCCGCTTTTGATTTATTAGAAAGAGTTAAAAAGGTTGCTACTGAATGGGTTAGAGCGGGTCATAGAAATGGTTCTAATTCCCATAATGTATCAGCAACTATTTCATTAAAACAAGAAGATTGGGAACCAGCCGGTGAATGGATGTGGGAAAATAGAAAACACTATAATGGTTTATCAGTATTACCTTATGATGGTGGTACGTACACCCAAGCTCCTTTTGAAGATATTACAGAGGAAAAATATAATCAAATGATGGAGTCACTTAAGGATGTTGACTTAAGTAGAGTTGTTGAGTTAGATGATAATACAAACTTAACTGGGGAATTAGCTTGTGCTGGTGGTACTTGTGAAATAGATGTTGATTTAAAATCTATGGAAAAAGAATTAGATGAAGCATAAAGTTAGTAAAGAAATCTTATACCATTTTAAATGTGGTAAGTGTAATAAATGGTGGTCAGTTTCTGACTACCATTTATTGTCTCTAAACAATACTAAAGATTTAAATACTAATAAAAAAATAACGTGTCCTCACTGTGAACACAAAGAAAATATAATAGATATAAAAGATGAATAGAAAAGACGATTGGATAGCAGAACTACATTATAGAGAATTTCTGAAACCTAAACTACAAGGTAAAGACTTTTATTGGCAAAATGGAATGATGGTAATGACAGAAGAGTACCATAAAAAACGTGGTAGTTGTTGTGGTAATGGATGTAAGCATTGTCCATATTGGCCACCTCATCAAAAAACAAACACACAATTAAAATAATCTTTGAAGTATTTATTATAAAAAAAGAATGCCCAATCAAAGATACGGTATAACGTTTCCATTTACAGAAAGTAGTGAAGGATTTTTTCTTGGACTTAATAAAACACCAGACAGTGAAGTTAGGTCTAACTTAATTCATTTAATACTTACATTAAAAGGTACGCGTTATTTTTTACCTGATTTTGGCACTAATTTAATGAGGTATATTTTTGAACCTATGGATGCAGCAACTAAAACTTCTATAGACACTGAAATAAGAGAAGCGGTAGATAAGTTTATACCTAATTTAACAATTACAAAAGTGGAAGTAATGACAGCTGAGGATGTTAGGCAACAAGAAAAGGAAGAAATAAATACACCAGATGTAGAAGATAATAGTTTTACTTTTGTTGGTGCGACAGAAAGAGAATATTCTATAAGAGTTAGAATAGACTTTACAGCTGGAGATAATGTATTTCAAACTAAAGATTTTGTAATAATTAATTTATAATATGGCAGAAAAACAAATAGCTTATACGGAAAGAGATTTCTTAGGGATAAGAAATGAATTATTAAGGTTAACTAATACTTACTACCCAGATTTAATTCAAAATGCTAATGACGCATCTATATACTCAGTTTTTTTAGACTTAAATGCCGCAGTCGCGGATAACCTAAACTTTCAAATAGACAGAACCTTCCAAGAAACAGTACTTCAGTTCGCACAAGAAAGAAGTTCACTATATAATTTAGCAAGAACATATGGTTTAAAAGTGCCGGGTAATAGACCTTCAGTTACAGTAGGTGATTTATCAATTATTGTACCGGCTTTAGGTGATAAAGAAGATTTTAAATATTTGGGGCTATTAAGAGCTGGTTCACAATTTAATGGTGGTGGTCAAATATTTGAATTAGTTGATGATTGTGATTTTTCTTCTCCTTATAGTCTGGAAGGTATACCCAATCGTACAAAAATACCTAATTTTGATTCTAACGGTATTTTAATTAATTATACAATAACTAAAAGAGAGGTTTTAGTTAATGGTACCACTAAAGTATTTAAAAAAGAAATTTTAGATACTGACAGTAAACCATTTTTTAAATTATTTTTACCAGAAAAAAATGTGATATCAGTCACTTCAATAATACAAAAAGACGGTGTGGGATATCAATCCCTACCAAACCCATCAGAGTTCATTTCACCCCTATCAAATAAATGGCGTGAAGTAGAAGCCTTAGCTCAAAATGAAGTTTTTGTTGAAGACCCATCTACACCACCTGATAGTGTGGGTATGAAAGTTGGTAAATACGTCACAACCCCACAACGATTTGTTACCGAATACACACCAGAAGGTTTTTTCTTTTTAACATTTGGTGGTGGTAACCAAACGTCACAAGATTTATTAGATGAATTTAGTTCAAAAGGAGTCCAACTAGATATGTCTCGATTTATGAATAACATAGCTTTAGGTAATACGGTTAAAGGTAACACTACACTTTTTATACAATATAGGGTTGGTGGTGGTAAAGCTTCAAATATAGGTGCTGGGGCAGTTAAAAATGTGGGTACAATAGATTTTGTAGTTGCTGGACCTAGCCAACAGATAAACCAAACCGTTATTAATAGTTTGGCTGTAAATAACGTAACATCCGCTATAGGTGGTGCAGACCCTATGAGTCAAGAAGAAATAAGAAATTATATATCTTTTAATTTTGCAGCTCAACAAAGAGCAGTTACAATAAACGATTATGTTTCACAATTAAGAACTATGCCTTCATCATTTGGTGCACCAGCAAAGGTGAGTGCTATGGAAATAGAAAATAAAGTTAAATTAAATGTGTTGTCGTACACACCAGAAGGAACCTTAACATCTAACGTAAGTTCAACACTTAAAAATAATATAGCTACATACCTATCAAACCATAGAATGTTAAATGATTATATAATAGTAGGTTCCGCAAAAGTAATAGATTTAAGTTTTGAAATTGATTTAATTTTAAATAATGATGTAAATCAAGGTGAAGTAGTAACAGATGTAATTACTATTGTGGGGGATTATTTTGGTGTTAACAAAATAGAGATGGGGCAGGATTTATCTTTAGGTGAATTAAGAAAACAAATAATGAATGAACCAGGTGTTATAAACATAGTTGATATTAGAGTATATAATAAAGTTGGTGACCCATACTCACAATCCGTTAGTACACAACCATATTCTAATGGAACCACCAAACAAATAGGATTAATAGATGATACTATTTTTGCACAACCTGATGAAATATTACAAATTAGATTCCCAGAAAGGGACATAGCTGTTAGAACTAAGAGAAACACCAAACCAACTTTCTCCTAAACTTTACTATATTGACCTATAACTTACTTTTAATTTTAATGGTGGAACTATTTATTTTATAAACACCATAAACCTTTTTTGGGTTAATATATAATGTAAAAGATGTCTAAATCTATTAGAGTAAGAACACAAGTTGGAAAAGACCAAAAAGTAAGTTTTGAGTTAAACCAAGATTTTGACTTATTAGAAATTTTAAGTTTATCTCTCTCACAAAATGAAGTTTACACTAGGATGTGTGCTGATTTTGGTGTTGTAGTAGGTAGGGTTATTTCTAACGGTGGTTACGGAATACCAAATGCTAAAGTTTCAATATTCATACCGATAGATACTGAAGACGAAAAAAATCCAGTAATAAGACAATTATATCCCTTTAGACAACCTTTTGATACTGATAGTTCAGGAAAAAGATACAATCTATTATCTAAAGACCCAAACTTTGATTGTCATATTCCAGTTGGTACATTTCCAACCATAAACGAAGTTTTAGAAAAACAAGAAATAGAATACGTTTATGATAAATATTATAAATTTACAGCAAGAAGTAATGAATCAGGTGATTTTATGCTGTATGGGGTACCAGTAGGTGACCAAACTCTAGTAATGGATGTGGATTTAAGTGATATTGGATGTTTTTCTATGTTACCTGAAGATTTTAAACAATTAGGATTTCCAGACTCTGATTTTGATGGTACGAGATTTAGAGATGACGCTGCGATAGATTCTTTACCACAAATTATAGGTCAACAAAAATCTATAGACGTAAGGCCATTTTGGGGTGATGAAGAATTTTGTAACGCATCAATAACTAGAGTAGATTTTGATTTAGCTAACTCAGGTGTTAAAATACAACCAACAGCTGTCTTTATGGGTAGTACTGCTACAGATACAGACAAAGATTCGGTAAATAAAAGGTGTAGACCTAAAAAACATATGGGAGAACTGTGCAGTTTAGCCACTCAACCAGGTATAATAGATTGTGTTAGATATAGTCCCTTTTTTAAAGAAGACGTAACAGCTTTTCCTCCTTGGCCTTATGATGGTTCTGGTACAGGTGGGGGTCAAGTACCGGTATTAGAAAGATTTTATTTTGAAAATGGTGGAAGGGTTATAGACGAAACGGGTTCTTTCTTAGTTCACATGCCTATGAATTTAGACCATGTCATAACGGATGAGTTTGGTAATTTAGTTAAATCTAACGACCCATCCTTAGGTGTGGCTACAAGAACTAGGTGTAGATTTAGAGTTAGACCAGAACAATCTGCTGGTACAGCTAGACAAAGAAGACGTGGGTCACATCTAGTACCACAAATTAGGGAATTTGGACCACATACAGATATTAATGGGGATTGGCCTGAAATAGGTGAAAATTTAGTTGATGGTGCAGGTAATAATAAAAGATATGACCCGTATTGTTTTTCTATTGAATATAGTGACTACCACCCATGGGCTCAGGCAAATTTAATACCAGGAGCGAAAGATGTATTCTATGATATGACATTTAATAGGGTATACACATACTCTCAATTTCATGACCATGTAAAACATAATGGTAGAAGACAATTTATAGGTATAAAAGAAATATTACCAGAACAAGACCAACAATGTTCTACCAGTGCAATGTTTTTTCCAATTAATAGTGCGGTTAGAAGAGCAAAAGCTATTATATTTTTAAACCAATTCATCTTATTTTTTACTTACGCTATATATCTAGCATTAACCTCAATAATAGGTATTATAGCAACTGTTTTTGGTATTGTAATGGTTGTAGTCGCTGTTGTAATGTCAGTAGTTTGTACTATTTACAACTTAATTAATGCTTGGAGTTGGTTAGCTAGTATGTTAAACTTTCCACCAGCACCAACCATCTGTTCCCAACTAAGTTGGTCTAGTTCCTGTCAACCAGCATGTACTGTTTTCGGAATACCATCAGGATTTATTTTATTCACATTAAGACAAAAAAAATATCCTGAATGTGAAGATTGTATGTGTAGAACAAACGCAAACGCAGACATGGCTGTGTTACAATCTGGTTATGGTTGGAGTAATGATGATTGTGGGGTGTCTACTAATGCTTTTGGTGTTGAAAGAGATGTAGTTTGTTGTCCTGATTCATATGGGTACAATTCGACAACTTCTAGCCCACCACCAAACGCGTTAGGTGGTTCTACAGACGCTGATAATGATTTAGCTGCTGGTGGAGGTTGTTATGTTAAACCAATTTGTATGAATGTAGCTTGTGCTGGATTTAATACTAATACAGTAGTAATAAGAGAGTGGTATAGAAGAGAAAGGGTATTTTCCGCGTTATGTAATGGTATAATGAATTATTTTTGGGAAAACGCTTGGGTAAACGGATTTTTATACCAATTCCAATTTAGAGCTAAATTATCTTATGACGCGGCTAATGACACTTATGATACTTCAGGTACGAGATATTGTAAAAAAGTAGTTTATTTACACCCTAACGACCATACTTTTTACTATAGATGTTCTCCATTTAGATGGAATACATCTACTACGGGTAGTTTTATAGGTGATACAGATGGTGTTAGAGGAGGTAACAATAGTTCTAATAATCATTCGGAAGGTGATATGGATAGACACTTATATTTCCCAACTACCATAGTTGATATGGGTTCAAGAAATCAATGCATTCAACAAATATGTTTAGACGAAGAATTTGCTCAAGAATGTTCAGTAACCGACCAAATAGGCAGTACAACGTTTCAAGATATAACAGATTTAGTTTCTGATGCTTATAATCTTAAAGCTTCTGAACCTAATATGAATTTAGGTGATTTGTTTGCTAGACCAGAAGATGAAATAGGGGGTGATATGGCACAAGCTTTAATGCAAAATTGTATGTTAGGTGTATTTGGTTATGAAACTAATACCACAACCACTAATTGTGATTGTACTGTTCCACCAGGAGCACCACCTCCAGGAGGACAAATCATAGAAGATATAGAATACCCAACACCAAACAGTTACGCTAATAGTGGTACTTATGTTGATTATGCTGTTAATGTAAATCCAGCATACGATATACAGTGGAGACCACATTTATTTACAGCATCCACACCAACAATTATGACTGGAGCAGATTTAATAGATTGTTTAGCTTATGATTTATCTGGTAGTTCACAAGTAATACCTTTTTATACTTGGAGAGTTGATGGTTCTGGTGGTTTTGGTAACGAAAACAATGATTGGCAGTTTACTACAGGACCATACCAATCACAAGGAGATGATTGGACAGTTCCATCAGGTAATCCACCAACTATAAATTCTGGTGACTATCAAGCTAATGTAGGTTTACTAAATAGTTTTCCACAACCAGGTACTCCAGGAGACGCGTATCCACCAATGACACAAAATACAGGTCCATCTATGTTATTTTCTCAACCATTATTTTATTATTTTGGTTTAAGACCAGGAGAAACAGCTTATAATAAATTCATTAGATTATATGTTGATGAAGAACTAGCAGATAGTGTAATATAATGAGTAATAAAAAAAATATAAGAATTGTTAGGGGTGAATCTAGATTTGCGGGAGCTCAAAATAAAGATATTAGTTTACAACCTTTTTTAACAGCAGAACAACGTGCTATGATAGAGGGTGATAGAAATTTAGTTCTTAACCTAAGAGACCAATTTGATTTTGAAAGAGAATACTCCACAACATATAGACCTTATGGTAAAATAGATATATTATATAGTAATCAGATAACTGGGGTAACTAACGATAGTAGAGTTTTGGAATACATGTATTTTACACCGGATTATATCGGTTGTCCAGACCCCGCGATTGCAAGTCCAGGTTTAGGTTATTGGACAGGACCACCATGTGTTGGTTTACCACCATCAGATTTATTTACTTTTATGCCACCATATAGATATGGGATAACAACAGCTTCACAATTTAGTAGTTTAGATTCCTACCAAGATAATTGGGTAGCTTACATATCTTATATTTCAGGTTGTGATACAGGACAAACTATGTCATTTAGTATGGGTGATGGTACAGATGGTATTAATTTTAATAGTGGGGATGGTATACCAGCTCGTATACAAGTAGTAACGACAGATGGAAAAGAAACTATAAGAATAACAACAGCATCTCCTCACGGAATATCTTCAGGTGAATTTGTAGAATTACAAAGTAGTGTGTCTATTAATAGTTTTGGTGGAGCAAACCTAGTACCAACCGTACCAATTACTTCCGATATAAATAATGTATCAAATACAGTTAATCAAAACATATTCAAGGTAGATTTTCTAGGTAATGAATTTGCAAATTCAGAAAGTTATGTCCTAAACATATACACTAAAGGTATAGACCCAGCAGCCGTACCAACAAATTCCTTTTGTGTTATAAAACGTATAATAAATTTAGATAATATTAATGAGACACGTTCTACTTATTGTACCCATATTCATAAATTGATAACTAATTCATCCGATTATACATTAGATAGAACTGGATTTGAAAATGGAATATATAATAAAAAAGGTAGAGTTTATAAATCTAGAAGAACTCCTGATGGTTACGGTGATAAAACAGCAATTATAGAAGATTTTAAATCTTTTTTATGGAATATAAATCTTGATATAGACGTGGAAGAATTTTCTGATAACCTTAATAGACCTTTGACAGAATTATATCTAACAATTTTTCAAACAAATAGAAACTTAATGTGGCATTATGAGGCTCCCGCTAACTCACCAACTGGATATGGGTGGGAGTGGAACTTTAGACATAATGGATTCATAGACCCATTTGTCGATAATAATACAAACCCCACAAACCTATTTCAAAATAATACTAATGGTTTAGACCCACTACCTTTAAGTGGTACTACCTATAGAGGTGCTTTTGTTGAATACAATGCCTTTGAGTTAAAAGAAAGAGTAATTTCAGAAATCAAACACTCTTTAAAATTTAATAGAGATGCTATGTATGAATTTGCGGGATACCCCAATACCTCTATACCTAGTCAATATGTAAAATCAATATATAACTATCAACCACACCATAGAATACCAATACGTAAATTATCCACAACTATAAGTTATGAAGATAGTCTATTTACAACACCCCCATACGCTACTTATTCTTTATCAGAAGGTACCTTTAGGTGGAGACCTATCTTGCCTATAGATTTTTTTGAAGATGGGGATAATGGTGTTAGTTATCCGTTTTTAAATGACGCACATTACCCTTATTTAAATACAGAATTTAAAATAGAACCTGTAATGTTTGGTTATAGCTCTAGTAGCATAAATGTAGTTTCAGAATTTGTAGATGTCTGTGAATAGAATACAAATAAAAGCTTCTTCGGAAGATAAGAAAGTAGTTGTACCTTTAGGTCAAATATTTGATGAAGTTGGTAGAGAACAACTTTTAGAAATGTATGATGAAATTGAATTACAAAGTAATATAAATTTTATACAAGATTATGAAACTACTAGATATACACCTAACTACCCACCCAACTTTGAAATATATTACGAGTTTGAATTTTGGGATAGTTTAAATACTACTTATGTCAATGATTTTAATATATTAGGTTATACTAATGGAGAGCTGGCTAGAAATTCACAATCATTTACTAAAAGTTTTTTTAAATTTGATTTTTTCGATGTACCAGTAAGAGAAGAACAAAAACTACTCTTCTCAACAATAATGCCTACTAATAACTGTAGAAAACAAACAGTACCCGTAATTTTAGCTGAAGACCCTGAAGAGTATTGGAGACAAAAAAGTCAAGGTATAAATCTACCATTGTATGATGTATATACACCAGCTTTTTCTGCCGCTTCAGCACCAGAAGGTGCAAATGAAAATTATTATTTACAATGGTTAAAAGATAGAGACTTATTTACAGCTAACACATTTTACATGACATGTAAATTTTTTAATGCTAGAACTGGTACTGTAATGAGAATGTTAAATCAAGAACCGACACCAATACAAGGACAATACAGTTTTGAAGATTTTTTCTACTACCAAGTAATTTTAAATATAGAAACATACAATACAACACCTAAATATAATTATACTATACACCCATATAATTCAGTAGCTGGAGCTACGGGAATTGTATTGTCACCATTAGGTGAGACGGTCAATGGACCAATAAAATTTTATGAATACGTAACAACATAGGATGGATATACAAAAGTTTACAATAAGAAGAAGTACCCCAGATACTGGAAGTACTTGGACAATGCCATGTACTGGAGGAACAAATTTTTATCCAATAAACCTTAGTACAAATTGTTCTGGGATAACCATGTACAACTCAACAGGTTCTCAAATAATGAATGCTATAGATAGTAGTGTTATGTCTAGTTTTCCAACCGAATTAAAAGATTGTTCACCGACTAATCCGTGTGTAATTCTATGGGACCAACCGTTAAGTCCAAACCCAACTAATTGCTTCAACCCAGATGGATATAGTTATGTTCAGTTTAAAGGTTTAGTACTTACTTCAGGTTCAACTTTTTATACTGGTAGTTATAATGATTTAATTACAATATATGACGTTACTAATACAAATATAAATCAGTCATTAAACTCACAAGGTATTAATGCGTTTTGGGGTGAAAGTGTAGAAATATGTAGTTGTTTAGACCCCTTAGATAGTATTTTATATAAACTTCCAGTAACTTTAACACAAGATTATAACGATATAGGACATTATAGTATTTGGGACGGAAGAATAGACCAACAACAAGTATTTTCTAATTTTAATTTTACAGCTAATACAACAGGTAATGGGATGAAAATACAGGTGTATAACACAACAGATTTTGGTTCGTATAAAGAATTTCAAAAATCATCATATAGAATTGATTGGGGAGAATGTGACTGTTCCGTTCCCTTCAATGCAAACGGCTATCCATGTTGTGAAGATTTACAATATCCTTCTCTAACTAGTGAATACGAATATGTGAATCCTTCACAGTACAGTATTAGTATAACACATAATGGTCCATGGGGACCAACTTCAGTTAGTCAAATAATAACAGTACCTAATCTAACGTATACACAAATATTATCTCAACCCTTCTCTACAGCCCCACCTACTGGTGCGGGTATGGGTGGTCCTTTATCACCTAGTACACCAGGAGGTAATCCATATCAAGTAAATGTAAGTGGACCTAACCCAACACCTTCTGTGTTTCCACCACCATTATTTACATCAACCGCGTATCACGGTACTTATGGGACCATAGGAACACCTAATTACTATCCATTGGATTCCGGTACTAATATAAACGAATATAGTGGTACTAATATAACTCCATGTTTTGAAGTTACTGGTATAACAGAAAGTACAGTAGGTATATTTGCAAGTTATAGTAATGCACCATCTACTTTAGCACCAGGATTTTTACCTGATGGTTTTGAATTATTTACTATAGTACCAGTTGGTGGTGATGTTGTTGACCCACTAACAAATACTATAACAGCAGGTATGGTTGGAAACATATTTGCGGCAAATGTACAATATACGGGATACACGATATCTTCAGCTAATGGACAAACACCAATAGATTTTTACGATTTTAGAAATGGAATAACTATTTTCGTAGCTACTAGTTGTGGTTTAAATTCTTTAGCTTTTGGTGGTGAAGATTGTTTTGAGTGCCCTGAAGAAACTTGTGAATTTTGTTTAACAAAAGATGAATATATTGACAGAGTTACTTTAACTGTAGAAACTATAACAGCTAATGCACCTGCTAATCCACCTAATTGGTCACCATTTGTAGATTATGTTAAAGGAGATATAGTTTATGATGTTACACCACAATCTTGTTGTTGTTATATAGCAGTAACAGATATAGTACAAACAAGTAATGTGGGCGGTAATAGTCCATTTGCTGGAATACTACCACATCAGTTATACCAAGGAGTTTATCTTAACCCTACTGGGGGTACAGATGTACATGTTTGGGAAGCCTGTACACCAGACTGTGTAACTTGTCCTACAGGTAGTGCACTACCATGTGCTGACCCATATAGTCCATTCAACGCTTATTCACCTATGGGTGGTATTGGTGTAGCGGGACAATGGGATAACACCCAAACATTTAATACAGGAGAGTTTATATATGGTCCAGATGGAAATTGTTATAGAGCTTTAACTAATGTACCAGCAGGTATAGTACCTACAGCAACTACTAACGTATCTTATTGGGATTATGTAGGTTGTGTAAGTTGGGTATGTCCACCAGATTTGAACAATCCAGGTCCTTATGTTTGTGAATTAATTTCAGGAAGTACACCTAATAGTTTTACTTTTTACGCTGGTCCTGGTGGTTGTTTAACAGAATATAATAATGGTAATTGTCCAGTCGATGATAGATGGCATTGCCCAAACCAATATAATTGTGACCAACCAGGGTGTATTCAAATAGATTATACACACCCAGCTTACTCAGCAGCCACATATCCTTTTTCAGTTACATTCTCTTCAATGACAGATTGTGAAGATTGGTGTAATCCAATAGCTTGGTCATGTACAACACCAACATCAACACCTTGTTGTTCTGAAGTATCATGTGCAGCTTTACCGGATGCGGACTATTACGATATAATGACAAATTATATTCTAGCTAACCCACAAATAACAGCTAATAATAATCAGTTATTTTTAGACCCATTTTATACTTTAAATGATTGTGAAAACGGTGTTCCAGGCCAAGGAATATCAGCGTGTTGTGATTTTACAGCTTGGGAATATTTTTGTGACCAAGGTTGTGTACAAATAGTTGGGGGTACTTACGCTACTTCTGGTGATTGTGCTAGTGACCCAAATAATAATAATGGGATACCTGGTCCTTGTGCTTGGCTTTGTTACGACCCATGGGTACAACCTTGTAGTGGTGGTACTGGTTTTCCTGGTAGTAGTACATGTATACCTTGTTTTACACCAGGTTGTGGTCCTTATACTACATCAGCACAGTGTTGTACTTATTGTGTACCACCATTAACTAGCTGTTGGGTTTGTTTAAGTGGTGATGCCACACCCTGCCAACAATTATCACCTTGCCCTACACCATTACCAGCTTGGGAAGCAACTTGGGCTATTAACCCAGCAAACGTACCTTTAAGTGGGTTCGGTGCAAACCCAAATCCTATAGACCCAGGTTTATTAGCTTTATACCCAAATGGAAGTTATGCCACCGCACAACTTTGTGACGACAATTGTCCCACAGATGGTGGGCATGACTGTCTTGTTAATTTAACAGATGGTAGTAGCTACGGTAACTGTCAAAATTATTCAAATCCAGCAACATTACCTAGTGGTTGGGGTTGGTCACCTGGAGGTCCCTATGATTCTTTTTCAGCTTGTTGTATGGCAACAGGTTGTTGTGATATAGAATGTGATGAAGATTCACAAATATTTAATCCAGCAAGTGGTCAGTATGACCCATCTTGGCCATACTGGCCTTGTGTATATATTTCGGTTGTGGGTGCTAATCCACCTTGTAGCCCTCTTGGACCTATATATTGTAACTTTACACAATGTACTACAGATAACCCTACTGGGTGTGTACCTGATGAAGTAACTTGTGAATGTGCTTGTGACCCATTTACTGGAGGTATTGGTGTAGACCAAGGAGAATGGGATAGTGTATATAATGCTTATGAGTTATATGATTATGTATCCTGGCAATTAGGGTCACCTGATGTGTGTTGCTATTATTGTGATACACCAATATATAGTAACCCTTATCCAGGAGGATTCTATGATTGTAATTATTTTATACCGGGAGGTCCAGATGCACCAAATGGAACCCCTAATACGTGGATAAGTTGTGGTAGTACACCAAGTGGAGCTACTGCAGGTATAGGTTTTGGTTGTGACCCATGTCAACAAGTATCTGGTGATACATATAGTTGTGACTTTTTTAATGGTTGTACCCTTAATGTTGTACCTTGTAATTATGTTTTCGGTCAAGAGGCCGCGAACAATTGTTATACAGCAAGTACATGTATGGACCATTGTAAAGCGGGTTGTTTCTGTGATGATAATGGTACACCTGCTGACCCAACTGATGACTTTACAGATTGTGTTATGTTACAAGATGTTATAAATGGGGTGACAACTAACACATCAAGTTGGTATGGGTTTATAAGTGTATTTCAGTGTCAACAAGGTATATTAGCACCACCACCAAATAATTTAGATTGTTGTTCTGGAGCAACTAGTAAATTTCATTGTGATGATACAGAATGGTGTAGTTCTTTATCACCTTGTGTAGCACCTGATGGTTGTGGGTGTATAGAAGTTTTTCCAGGGGACCCACTATATCCATCTGCTGCTTACACTACTTTAGCAGACTGTCAAGAAAACTGTAAATGGGCATGTGACGCATCATCAACAGGAGGACAATGTCAGTTTGTGGGTAGTAACCCATTAGGTTTATTCCCAGAACATACGTCAGCTTTTGATTGTTGGGCAAATACAAATAATTGTAATTGTACAGCACCATCAGTTTACTTTTGTGATACTAATCCGGGACAGTCAGCTACAACAACAAATTGTTTTCCAGAAACAACAATTCAAGGGTGGATTACAACACCACCTTTCCCAGGTTGGACACAAAATCAAGTTTTCGGTCAACAAGGTAATGCTACACCGTATCCAGCGGGAGCTACAGGATTTGCTAGTCTAAGTGACTGTCAAGCTGCTTGTAGATTTTGTTGTGATACAACTGTTAGTTGTTTATGTGACTTAAATCCATATAATTTTAGTTGTGCGATATCAATAGGAGATTGTATAAGTTTACAAGCTCAATACCCTTGTTGTCCACAATCAACAGAATATTGTTGTCACGCAACGGATGGTTGTATAAGTTTTGTTGGTACCATGCCATCAGATTGTGTACATGGACCTTTTTCAAACCCAGCAGATTGTCAAGATGAGTGTAACTTTGTATGTGGAGAATGTAAACCAGATTTAGGTGCGATAGCTCAACCAGACCCATGTCATTGTAGTCTTATAACTATACCATTTTTGACCGCAAATCCGCCTTATTTAGGTTGTACGGCTTACAATACTATGTCGGCTTGTACCACAAACTCTTATCCATTAGGTGGTGTAGGTTCAGACAATACAACTTGTTGTCCATGTAACGATTGTTTAACCGCGGGTAATGTTACTTTCCCTGTAATTGATGCAAGTGGTAATTGGTCACTAAGTTCCGTTAACATCCCAACTCCAATTGTAGGTAGTACTATTAGTGCACCTACTTGGACACCTGGTGTTATGTATAATATAGCGGATGTGGTAACACATTGTGATTCAGCAAACACTTGTTGTTGTTATGTTATGGTATACGACCAATATGACCCAGCTTTACATAGTGGTATGAACCCATCACAGTGGTATAACGAATATTCAAATTTCTTAGCAGCTAATGTACCAAACACGTTTCCTGGTGGACAAACAAATGGTGGGTACCCAATGTGGGTACCATGTGACACTTCTTGCCCTACCACAGCAGCAACAACTATGTTTGAATGTATAGAAGGTGGTAATTTAACAAATTCTTGTGTCACGGCCGGAAATTATTTTTTAACTAATGCTGATGCTATTAGTGTAGGTACAACGCTACCTATGGCCAGCATGAGTTTTTATATGATGTGGATAGCAGCAAATCCAGCATACCACAATGTACCATTTACAGGGATTAAAGTTGAAGGGAACGGTGTTGTTGGAATATGTATCACACCAAACGGACCTGGTACCTCATGGAGGTCCGTAGGATTGGCACTTGGGGGGTGTCCTAATGATGCAGCAGTAGATGCAGCAATTGGAGGGGGTATAATTACAACTTCTTACGCTGATTGGGTTGCACAATCAACAGCTGTAGGTGTACCAGGAGTAAGTTTAGGTAATTCACACCAACAAAACTCTACAGCTTGGCAGACTCATTGTGGTGCGTCTAACACAGAAGGTGGACAAAATTGGGGTGGAACTATGGGTGGTTACAACTACTGTTGTCCAGAATACTGTAATTGTACAATAGCTCCTTGTTATTGCCAACCTTGTGTTACTGGACCTAATTGTATTTATAACGATTTATTTACTTGTAATATTGCGGCAAACGCTAATCCTTGTTGTCAACCCCCAACAACTGGTTATTATGTTTGTAACACAGGAAATCCAGACCCAGGTACAGGAATTTGTCCATGTATTTGGGATGCAAATGCTACTGTTGGGTATAATACTTTAGCTTCGTGTACCGCAGATACTACTACATGTTGTTATATACCAGAGACTTGGTCATGTAAGGGTGATAATACAGTATCATCAGCTTGGACAGGTTGGAATATTGGTGTCGGTTCTAATCTTCCATATGTTAATCAACCAAATGGACTTGGTCTAACCCAAAGTTATTCAAACGCATTTACCGTAAACCCTTCCGACGCTTCATTATTACTTCCTCTAGGATATAGTAACGCTCAAGTTAATGCTATTGTAAATGCAGGTTTTTATTCTAATGCTGGTACAGCTTTACAAGTATTATTATTAAAACATAGAGCAGCAGGATATAATGTTAATAATAGCACTAGTATACCAGGTACAAATTGGCCAGCATATCAGACTGATTGGGTAAATTTTGTAGGTGGTACACAAGTTGACCCTTACGGAGCTAATCCTGGATTGGCGTTGACACCAGGCTGTTTTGAAGAAACAAATTTAAATGGTCCTGGTAATACATATCGTCTTAAAAAAAGTAAAATAGAATTTAGTCATCCAGATATGATGTCTTTCACGACACCTAGTTACTACCATTTTATGTGGAATATCGCTCAAGGATGTGTTACACCACCAACATGGAACGACCTCTATAATCCAGCTCAAGGTGCGGCAGGAAACCCTGCATATTCACCTGATGGTTTTTTAATTAATTTATTAACGGTAAGTTCAAAAATAGCTAATGACCCTAATACTCCTTGTAACAACGCTCCGGGTTGTAGTAGTAATTCTAATCTGTGTATAGATGTAACCTCTAGTAATATATGTAGACCCCCTTGTCAGTGCGCACCAGACCCTTCAGGTATATACCCTAGTCTTTTAGATTGTCAACAAGCTTTTAATTGTTGTGAGGACCCAACAATACCAGATACTTTTGATTGTGTTAATTGTCCGGGTCCATGTAATTGTGTAGACCCAGGAAATGGAATGGGACAATATACGGGTCCAACAGCTCTTCAAGACTGTCTTGCAGACTGTGTAGACCCACTTTTAGGTTGTGATGATTGTGATGTTACTTTAGGTAGTTTGTTAACTGGTCCTGTAAATTATTTGGGTCCTTGGAGTCCTGCAGCATTATACAATATAAATGATTGTGTTTTTGACCCTACTGATGGTGATTGTTGTTATTGTTGTGTACCAGCTGGACCAAGTCCAGCAGGAGCAAATCCATACGCACCTGAAAGTTTACAAAGTTTATTATTCTCGGTGAGTGCACCAGCACGATGTAAAGATGGACAACCAGAACCAAGTAGTATAGTTGGACAGAATATTGGTGGTGGTATGTGGTTACCTTGTAATGTTGATGCTAATAACGACCCGTGTGTACCTAGTGTGAGTACTGAGTGTGAAGACTGTAATATAACATTAAATGGTTATGTACCACCAACTCCAGTAACCTTTCCACACCAATCAATTAATCCAGCATATACTAGTGTGCCGTTCCAAGTAGGTGAATGTATATATAATGTAGACCCGACTAACATTAACGAAAATTGTTGTTGGTGTTGTGCTTGTGAATTAGGGTGGGATTCAGTATTAAATAAATGTAAAGACCCCGCTCAACCTGTTGCTCCAGGTGGAACAACTCTACAACCAGCTAATTTATCTGGTTCTATGCCACCACCTTGTCAAATTGTAGGTATGGACCCTGGTACTGGTGACCCTAATAGTGGACAATTTATAGTTAATAATGGTACTTATCATAGTATGTGGTTACCTTGTGGTGTCAATAGTCTTAATACACCTTGTGGTGGTGCAAACAGTTCTTCCTCATCCTCTATACAACCGACATCATCTATTGACCCTTTTATTCAAGGACCTAATTAAATAGTATTAATTTAGAATAATATGGAATGTGGGAAATACAAAAAATATGAAATAGGATATATCAAAGTAGATAAAAAAATTTATATGCCTACAGTAGAAAGATTGGATAAATGGGTTGATATAGTGTCTAAAAAAAAGTGGTATAATAATTTTGAATTTTATATTACGGGTTCTTTTACAAGTCACATAATGAAAATAAGACCTTTTTGGCCTACTTGGGATGTAGATATGATTGTAACACAAGAAGAAGGCAAAGAATTAGAGTACGATTTAATTAAAAAAGTTTTACTAGAATCTATGGAAGTTGCTTTAATAGATTGTGATTTTTGGATGGACATCAGTTTCCAAAGGAAAAAAGATATATGGGGGTTAAAACCAGGTCAATCACTAAATAAAGCGGATACCCATATAGTAAAAGCTATTAAATATAGTGATAAAGGCAACGTAGAGTTGGTTAAAGATTTATGGGAAATACATAGAAAGTTTCCCTTAAAAAAACATATAGCAAAAAATAATTTTGGTTTTAAGTATGGCAAACCAATTTCAATAAAAGAATATAAAGAAAAATATTATAAACAAAATGTGTCAGTATAAATTATTACTGGGATATTTATAATAAAATAATAGATGGGATTTAAAAAAATTTTTAGAAATGGTTGTATACCACCTTTAACAAAAGAAGAGGTTTTAATGAATGTTTGTGAAAGACCAGAAACTAGGTCCAATATATTTATTGAAAGAGGTAAAATAACCGTCTTTGAAAGACCCCAAAGACTAGGACAAACACCAAATTTAGGTGAATTAGAGTTACATGGATATGGGTTTTATAAAATAAATAAACAACCTTAAAAGATGGCATTAGGAGCATACGGAATAAAAAGACCAGCTGACGTACTTCCAGATGATGTACAAATTATTGTACACTATACCCCTAGTAGGGATGCTACTTCTAATTTTGTGGTCTCGCAATTACCAGCTACCACCCTACTTACACCTCACTATCACCAAAACAATACTGGTGGACAAAATGGTGTTGAAATTTTAGGTGGTTTATATGATTTACAATTACCATCTAATGTTTTTGCCGCAAAAGGTATCTATACAATCTATATAAGACCAGTAGAAATAAGAACCACTATAATAGATTGTGGTATATTGGCATCACTGCCAAACGTAAAAGGACTGGTATTTGATTTAAATAATGTACCAGCAGCATATAGAAGTAGATTTAAACCACATTCTCTAGTTGGTTATAGAATAGAATATTTACAAGCAAATGGAGAAAAAATACATAACTTTTTTAGAATAGTAACATCTAATTTTTATTGTGAACCAGTAGCAGCAAACCTAACAAACCCAAATCAAATAGCACCTAGATATGTCTACACTAATACCGAAACAAATTTAATATTTTGTACACTAACACCAACTAGTGCACCTTCTAATAATCCTAACGCGATTCCATTTATAGGACAACCAGGTCAAAATGTTATAATTACAAATACTTTCTTTAACCCTATTGTTTTAGATGTAGAAATGGTAGACCATGACTTTGATACTTTAGCAATTGCATTATACGGTAATCAATCTAAATCGATAGACGACGGAATCTACACCCTTTATGACTTTAATCAAAATATCTACCAACAGTACGATTTATATGAAGTCAGAGACCAATTTAATGACCAATTATACGAAATTAGAGCAAATAGGGGTAACAACATAGATTTTAGTAAGACATTTAGTACAATAAACGTTTAACAACTTATGGCTAGTAATAGATTTAGATATCCACCAGCACCAGGACACGGAGGAGATACCTTTAGTGATAATTTAGTTGGTAATCAAATAACCGATGGTTCATCACAGATGACTATGGGTAATTTTTCTATAAGTCAAGAATATACTAGAAGTGTAGCTACTAACCAAGTTTTAGAAGGTTTTTCTAAACCAATTACATTGGAATCTTTAGATTTTAGTGATTTAAAAACAGCACAATCTTTTGCAAAAAATAATTACCAAGTATACATAAATACTGATACTAGTAATATAGCTGAATTAGTTTTATATGGCTCATTAAAAAAGAGATTAAGTGTCGCAACTCAAAATATAATTAATTTTTTTCCAGCAGCTTTATTTATTGACGGTGTAAATTCATTAAACCAAAGTGGAAATACTACAGCTTATAATATAAATTACGACATCGGTACGAATCAAACTACATTTAATGTTAATGTAGACCACATATCAAATCCATTTGTCATAGAATTCACATCAAATGGTGAGTTATTAAATACACCTATTAGTAAAGAACAAATTTTAAATAATTTAGAAATGTTTGGGTATGGTTCAGATACCATAATCAAAGTTGCTGATGGTACAGTATCAAAACTAAGAAATCTAACCACGGAATATAAAAATTATGTTTTAACTTTAGGGGGAGAAATAAATGCACTAGAGTATAAGATAATAGACTTTAAACCTCAAACAGTAACTACAGGGTTTTTAACTTTTACAGTAGAGGGTAACCCATTTATAAATAATACTAGTACAACAGATACTTTTTTTGTAAAACCTAACAAATTAGAAAGTGATGACGTATTCAAAAATTTTGATTATGTAGAAAGATTTTTAATGAATAGAGAAGTTGTTCCAGAGTATACAGCTAATTTTAGACTTATAAAAGAATCCAGCATGGGTGGAACTTTTTACAGTGATAATTTAGTTACTTGGACTAAACAAGATGCTATTAATATTGATGTTACTACAAATGCATATACTGATTATTTAACTAAGTTATCAGATTTAGGTCAAGAATTAGATATACAAAAAACTAATTTAGTATCTAGATTTTTAACATCACCAGTACTTAAAGAATTTGACACCTCCGACCAAAAAGTAGAAAAAACTTTACAAATATATGGAAGAAGTTTTGACGATATAAAATTATTTGTTGACGGTATAGCCTACATGACTAATGTAACATATGATGGTAAAAATAACATACCAAATGAATTAATTAAAAACTTTGCAAAAACTTTGGGTTGGTCAACACCAAATACTTTAAATAATAACACATTTTTAGATAATGTATTAGGAGTTTCTGTTCCAGAATATTCAGGAACTAGTGTTAGTATGACACCAGCAGAACTAGATATTGAGTTGTACAGAAGAATATTACTTAATACTGGATATCTATTTAAGTCGAAAGGGACTAGAAAATCTATAGAGTTTTTACTTGGATTGTTAGGAGCACCTGAAGCTTTAGTTGAATTTAATGAGTACATAGTTTTAGCAGATGCTAAAATAAATATAAATAAATTTTATGATAATTGGTCATTTATTTCAGGTGGTACCTACGAAACAAAAACCATTAAATATAGTATACCATTTTCATCTTTTACATATGTTACTGGTACAACAACACACCCATTCACACTTAGTGATTACCCTATAACTAGTGAAGGTTACCCCAAAGTTCCTAGAATAACAGATAATTTCTATTTCCAAAGAGGAGCTGGTTGGTTCGAAAGAACTGAAGAACATAAATCAGACTTAATTATAAATCAACAAGACTCAACGTTAAGTGGTTGTAATCCTAGTGTTGTAACTAAATTTAGAGAATTTACATGGGGTGGATTTTGGACAACAGGTCAATTTTCAAATGACCCAAAAGCTCCTTATCTAGACAGATTTAGAAGATTCCCACATATGTATTTGGGATATAGTTTAGAAAGGATTATAGACGATAAAAAATCTTGGGTAGAAATAGGACAAGATATATATAGACCAGATATAGAAGCTGATATCGGTATTTTTTCAACTTCTGGTAATTTTGAACAAACAGGTTTTAAAAATAAGGTATTTAGATTTAATTGTGGGCAATTACAGAGTCAAAAAGAAAGATTAATTGAAAAATTTGAAGAGTTAACCGCAGCACAGACACACCCGAAATGGAGAAAAATGCTTATGGGTAGAATTAGGTACATTGAAATGTTCCAAAAAAATAAATGTATTGCGGAGAATGAAACGAGAAAATATAGTTTTAATGATAGGTACTGGAGAAGTGCCTATTACCAAACTAGTAATGAAAAACTAATTCTAAATGTTAAAAATGTTGATTTAAACCTAAACATAGGACAAGGATTGACATACGATGTTTGGAGACAATCTAGTCTTTATAATTGTATGTTTAGTGGTGGAACATTACCACCACCATACCCAACAAGTGGAGGTACTTGGGATGCTACTAACCCAAAAATAAACGCTAAAAAATTAGACTTTAAATTATTTAGAGATAATTTTTGGAAATATTTTATTGACGTTAAATGTAGAATGACCATTAATGATGGTAAAACAGGTGGATATCCCGTATTACAACAGATGTATTTAGATTATTTAAATCAAAGTTGTGGTGATAATAATAAGTATACTTACACAAAAATGGTGGATTATGCTCAATCAATGGGGGATTATTGGATAAGAATAATTGAACAAATGGTACCAGCTACCACTTTATGGACTAGTGGTGTTAAAGTAGAAAATTCAGATTTTCATAGAGACAAGTTTGTTTATAGATGTTACTCAATGTCCGGTACACCACTTAGTAGTATTCATACCGGTCAATTTACAGTAAATCCAACAGGATATACATCATTCCCAGCACCTCAATTTCAGGCAAGAATGATGAGTTTTAACGCTCCTCCTGCAGCCCCCCAAGAAAATACAACTTATTACAATAACATACTTACAGGTAACACAACTAATCCAGTATCAACATACGCTTCATCTTATGACATAAATGAAAGGTCTTTAATTTCAGGAAGTCAATTAGTGGTTAAAGAAACAAAAATACTAGCTCAAGAATTTAACACTAATAAAAGAAAATTTCAATCAAAACCAACCTTTACAAAACAAGGTAGTACGAATAATCTTTTATGTATATATGGTTTAAAAGAATTTGGTACCAAAGGATTGAGTTGGTTAAAAACCTATAATTTAAATAGTAGTGATAGTCCTATAACCCCATCGGCACCAACTACTACATCATCATCACCATCTGGTGGTGGTGCAGCGGGGATAAGTACACCTTCCACAACTAGTTATTCATCTAGTGGTGGTGGTACGTCAAGTGCTGGTTCTTCATCTAGTGGTGGTGGAGGAGGTTCTTATGGTGGAGGAGGTTCCTCAGGCGGTGGTGGTGGAGGATATTAAATAATAATATAGTGGAAAAAGTATATAGAACAAAAGTAGATTTAAGGGTTTTAGGTGATGAAATAAAATTTGTTTTTTTCATGTCTGGAAACGTTAATAGTAGAGTGCCCTCTGAAATTATTAACAAAAGAGCATCTTTTCATTTTATTTATAATACTGATTACCCAGTAGATGTTATAGTAGAAGTTAAAAATGGTACACAAAGAGTATTTTTATACTTTGATGAAAAATTATTAAAATTCTATAATATAAATAAATTTATAGGTTTAAAAAGAACACCTATAATACTAGAAGTTTTTAGAAATTCTAAAGGTAATTTTGGGTTTGAAAAAATACAAGGAGGGATGGCAGGAGCTTTCCTAAGCCACAGAAACTATTTTAGTACAAACCCAAATAGTGGGGGTATTAAATCATTTGGTAAAATTGTAGGTGGTAAGGCTCATGCATTACAAATGATAATTCCAGGTATTGCATTTAGAAAAAATACAATACATAACCTTTCTTTTGATATGGATATGTTCATAGAGAATTGTGGACAATATGTACATTCACTAGATTTTAAAGTTAATTTAGATGAGGATAAAATAATAAAAGGTGACATAATAAGTATAGAACCAGTAAAACAAATTACCACACCACCACAGGAAATAAAATTAGAAACAACTTACCTAACCCTACACCCAAAAGACTTAGCTGATAGAGAATTAATATATGATTACAAGAAACAATTAACACCACAAAATTGTCTACCTGAAACATTAGATTTAATTAGTAGTAGGGTTTACGCCGTAGAAAATCCATTAACACCTAACGTTAATTTGGAAGATGTAAATTTACCTAGTAATAATTTAATAGAAATACCATATAATGTTTCTAGGTTTGTAGAAAATAATGAAATTAAAGAAAGTAGAAAAGTATTTAAAAATGGTAAATACGTTTTTCCACTAAACTGGGCACAAGAATTACAGAATAATGAACTTTTTGTAGATGCTGATAAATGCTACTCATTAAAATTTGCAACAAAAACACAACTAAAAGCATTCAGTGAAAAATTAAAAAACCAACAAATAGGTAGTGTTGAAACTTATCCCACAATTAACAGTCAAGGACAAGTACAAAATATTCCTAGAACATACTCTAGAATTTCTCAATGGGTTAATAGAAGTTCTTTAAATACATTTACAGATGTAAGGTTTACATATACTGTCGATGGTGATATTAACACAATAACTATTTGTCCTAGTAAAGAATGTATTGTAGGCCCCACAAAAATAGGTTCGGAAGAAGGATTATATACATCAGGTAATGAATACCTACTACCAAACGGAGAAGAATATGTAGGTTTCTACCATGTACACCCAGAAAAAGGTGCAATGGTTGGAGCAAAACATAGTCCTAAAGCACATGACCTTCTCACAGCTCTGTATACTATAGCACCTATTAGTGCTAACACTGTAACAGATTTTTGTTTTACAACATACGATAAAAAAGATGAAACAGAATTATACACCGGATTTACAGCTACGACCGATGACCCTAATATAACTAATAAAACCTATGACCTACATTTAAGTGGAGCTTCTTTTTCAGCTAATACGATAATACCTATTAGTAATATAGAGAGACAAACAAAAATGAAACTAATCGGTGATACTACTCTAGAATATAGACCATATACATTTAGTGAGGCTTATGGTAGGAATAATGGTACATTAATTTTTAATGAAACAGATGCGGATAATTATTTAACTTATTCAGCGATAACTAGTGGTGTTTATAGGTTTACATATAAAGGTTATTTAAATATAAAATATACCGATAGCCAATGGTGTGAATATCTTGAAAAGGCATATCCTTCAGGTTTTACAGGAAACTATCCAAGCAACGATTACGAAATAAAAAGACTTATAAATACCTCAATAATTCAAGCGGGTGACGGTGAAAAAGAAGTAGTGGCTACCGATACAGATTTTAAATTTAATGCTGGTGAAAAATATAGAGATTGTAAATCAGGTAGAGAAAAATATATTTGTGGTGATGCACCGGCTAATACAGGTATTTTAAACTTTAACTTTACAGCTTCATTAGTACGTGGTTCCTCTACAGGTGGTACAGGTACAACATTAACACAATTTAAGGTTGTTAGAAGTAGACAAACAGACGGTTTTGCAAATGCATATCTAACATTAGATGTTGACAAAAATGATATGACAACTAGTGGTACAAATAGTTGTGTATTAAGTTCTATGACATCATCCACAATATTCCATAAACAAATACCTGTTACATTAGATACTGGTTTAATAAATTTAATAAGTGGACAAACTATACAATTAAAATATGAAACAGCTTGGAACACAACTTCTAAAGGTGGATTTTATTACTTAACTGGTGGTGCGACAGCAATAGATATAAATTTTGGACATAGATTAGATATGAGTGGTAACACTCTTGAATCACCATACTACAGAGGTATTAAAGCATCAAATGGTGTCGTTAGTAAAAAATTATTCTTCGACCCAACTAAAAAATCTTTACCGTTTGATTATAAGGTAGGTGATATAACAAAAACTATAGAACTAGATGGTAGTTTATATCTATCAGATAGCGAATGTGGTAATATACAAATACCTTTTGTTAGTACAAATACTTTTGGTAGTTTAAATTTTGTAGATAGTAATGCACCAGACAATAAATTAGTTTGGAACATAACCACAGAAAAACCATCTAATAATTGGCAATTAATGATTGAAGACAATACAATCAAAGATTATGTTTTAAGTGATAAGTCTAAATCTAGTATGACACAAATGAAAGAAAATGGAATATTTTGTTTCTATATACCTACATATAATAGTCATGAATATGGAGCAAAATGTGATTTTAATTTTCCACAACTATCACAATCATATATTATAGTTAATAATTTTAAAAATTATTATGGTAATACTTTGTTACATTATATAGTTGTTACTCCAGATTGTGGTTTCCACAAACCTTGTTCTGGAACAAAAGTAGCTAGTACTTATGATATTATACATAAAACTACGCCAGCAGATTGGAGAGTAGTTAATTTAAATAAAAAGTTAAATATAAAAGGAAAAGAAGTTAATATTGTTTCCGCTTTTTCACATTACAACCCAGAACCAGAAGTGGTTTCTAATAGTACTAAATGTAAATATTATTGTCATTGTGGACAAGAACTTTCGCGTAGTTTAGACTTAGACCCAATATACGGTATAACAAATATATTTCACGATTTAGAAACTAAAGAATGTAATGATTGTTTAAAAAATGCACAAGAATATTGTTTTTCTCTGAATAATAATTGTAGAGCTCACTTAGTTGGTGATTGTGCAGTAGACAACGTTTATATAGGACAAGTTATAAATAATTTAAGACCAGAAATTTTAAGTACACCTGCAACCAATACACTTTATGGTGGTGAAGAAGTATCTTCTGGTGGTGGTAAACCGGTAGGACCAGGTGGTCCAGAACCTAAAAAACCACCGTATGTAGAAGGAGAAGATAGAGGAGGTATAGAACCAAAAGGCAGACCTGGTGGTAGACCAAGAAATCCAGATGAATTAGAAGATAATGTAAACATTAACATATTTACAAATCCTGGTGGTGGTATTTATTACACAGGTGATGAGGGTATACAAACTATAAGATATAGTTGTAAAGATGGTTTATGTTTTGAAGACCCAAATGGAAGATTTACCTCATTTGAAGAATGTGTAAAACTTTGTACCCCAGCAGTAATTAATGAAGGTGGTGGACCAGTTAAACCACCAAAATCAGACCCAGAGGATGAACCAGGAAGAGATTTATCCGATGATGTATATGTAGAGGATTATGATAAAATTAGTAAGTTAGAATCTCCTAGTAGTAAGGATTCAGGTTTGTGTAAACCTGGTTATTATTGGTGTGAAAGTGTGGGTAAATGCATAAGTGAAAAAGAACCTTGTAAAGGATAAAATAAAAAATAGTAATGGCAATAGCAACATCAAACGGAGACATAATGTTAATTAACTATAATGTGGAACACACATTAAGTAGTAAATGTAATGGACAAATATGGTCTGTTGACGTTTCTGGTAATACAAGTGTTATACCACCATATAGTGTTAGTTGGTCAGGTAGTAGTGGTAGTTATACTGCTGATACTTTTGATATTATAAATCTTTGTGAAGGTTGGTATAAGGCAACCATAACAGATTCTATAGGTAATACAGGTAGTACAGAACTACAAATAAGTGGATTTACAGTCCCAGTTATTGAAGCAAATCTATCAAATGATGACTGTGTTTTAAACACTAATAAATTAGGTCAAATAAGTGTTATAGATTCTACCACAACAACGTCAAGTTTTAGATACGAATTAGTTAAAAATGGTAGAGTTGTGGACACGCATTATGGTACAACAGCAGATACGACACATACATTTTCTTCTATCACTAATGGTGTATATACAGTTAGTGTTATTGAAGATAGACCTATGAATACAAATCTTGCACCAGACAACAGTGGATGTACTCCATATAATTATAATGACGGTAATAATGGAATGAGTACGGCCGGTTGGAATTTAAATACACTATCCTCAACAACAATATCTTGGGTACCATACGTACCTAACGCTCCCTATGACCAAGGATTTCTTGCTGGATGGGGACCAAATGGTGGTGGTAGTGCTACAGAATATTATGATACTGGTTTAGCTAAAGATGGTAAAGTTTATAGTAGTAACCCATATGTTTGGTTTTATACGGGAACAACAGCAAGTAGATTAACTGATACAAGTGCTGATTGGTATTTAGGTGAAGCAGCTATTGATATGACAGAAGGTGGTAATTTAGGTCCAGTTACTTTAGCATCAAGTGCAGCTAATATAGGTAAATTTTATTATAATACAGTAATTGAAAAATATCTATACTGGTGGCCAGCACAAGGAGCAGGATATGCCTGGAGAACATTAGACCCTAGAGATGATTATGGTATATTTGGGAGTCCGGTAGCTGTGAGTGGTTTAACAGGTATTACATATGGTGTAACTATTGAAGATGTCACATCTAACGATTTTTCAGTTAATTCAGGAGGTACCGTTGCTGTTGCAACTGGAATAGTTTTAGAAGGAGGTTCATCCCAACTATATACTACTAGTGGTAATAATAGTGCTCCTGCAGGTAAACAAAGTTTATGTTCTTATTATAACTATAATTGGGAATTTACTTTTAGGTCAGGTGCTGGAGATGATGACACAATAGCGTTTACAATAGCGTCATTTAGAGATGATAGGGGTAAATATGGACCTACTGGTGTTACATATACTATAGACGTTGTAATGACAGCAGGTAGTGACAGAATAAATGTTGTCTACAACTATGGACAAGACGCTTACGCTTGGAGTAAGTATAAAACCCCTAAATTTAGAAATTGTAATGGAGGATGTCCTTCATCAGCACCAGATTTTGGTATCACAACAATTATCAGTAATACAGGTGCTAAAACACCATTTACTAGTGGAACAAATTGGAGTTCTATGGGAGCTACTAGAGTAAGGTGTAATAGGTACGGTGATTACGGCCAATTTTTTAGAGTAGAATTTACCGATACAATGGCAAATGTATCTGGGGGTGCTATTACAAAAGGTAATGGTGACGCAAATCCATTTAATTCAGATTATACTATAGATTTTAACTTATTAGATAAAACTACATGGGTAGGTAATAATGACTCTGCACCAGAATGGACAGATAATTATGGACTATGTAAATTCCTAGGTTCAAGAAAAATTGGTTTTTGGAGTAGTTCCCAAGACGATGCAAGATTTTATCACATGCAATTTACAGGTAATTCATTTAATGAATATATGGAAGGACCTATATGTGGTGTAGATAATGGACCAACTACTACTGTGGGAATCACAGCTTCAACAGCAACTACAGTAAACATAAATAATACAAAATGTAGGCCTAAATACAATACCACCCAAAAAGGAGTACCACAGGTTAGACCAACAGTTAATGTATCTTTACAAACTATGCCTAATCCTTCATTAACAATTAATGGATTAAGTAGACCAACAACCACAATATCTACAGAAATAGGTGGAAGACCAGCTTTAGAAGTTTATAATTTAGAAAATGATAAAGGTAAAAATATACAATTTTATTTTGGTGGTAACAATCAAGATATGATTTTTGAAAATATGTATCCTAAATTTAGGGTGTATCCATATATATTTGAAACAGAACAAGTTGCCCCATTAGCGGACTATGAAGCTATATTTGATACGATGCCAGCTTATATGGATAGTGACGTTAAATCTATAGTATTTAGTGCTGAAACCTTTATGCCTTTCTCAGGTTTATCCACAGATAGTTCATGGGAGTTTATTATTAGACCTAGTTATTTATATAAAGATAAAAAGTCAACAACTGATACGTGGGTAGATACAGCAGAGTATCCAACGGATACCGACATAGATGCTGGTAGTGATTTTTATATGGTTTTAGTAAAAAATCCACCAACACCACAATTATTTTTAGATAGTTTTAATGTACCTGTTGATAGCAGACCACCAACATTAAGAATTGAAACTTACAAATTAATTAGTGGTTCAGGTGATTTACCAGAAACTTCGGCTAGTACATACAGTTCATCAACATTCTATTATAATTTACAACAAAAACCAGCTAGTAGACCATTAGTTAGTGTTAATGGTGTAATTTTAAAAGAAGGTAGAAGTGGTACTACTATACCAGATGGTTATAATCTCGGGGACCCAGGCCAAATTGATTATGGTGACTATTATTTTTATGAAAATACTAGAAGTGTTATATTTCACCCAGAAACGGTACAAAACGGTGATGATTTACAGTTTTTATATGACACTAACGGTGGTGTCTTTTCACAATTTGTTACAATACCAGAAACGGTTAGTACAGATACAACAGAAAAAATATATGAAGAAAATGAATATTATTACATTAATTTAGATAGACAATCTATAGGTGCAATTACAGTAGCTATAAATGGTGTTTTACAATATGACGAAAAGGATTATGTTAAATTTAGTGATAATAAGATACAACTATTACACGAAACATCGACATATAGTAGCGGGGACACAATTGTTCTATTTTATAAAACAATCTATCAAGTAATATCATCACCAATAAATAAAAATCCAATATTACCTGTTACTTATACAAAAGATAACAATTTAAAGGAAGAAATAATAGTTAAACTTTTTGACTCCACCGGTAACTTAGTTCAAGAACTTATTGAGGTAATTGATGTTGATATTACAGGTAATATATTTAAAGAATTTACATTACTACCACCTAATGTAGATAGTTATTATTATTATATTATAATAAGAAGATACTACCCACTATTAGGTGGGCAAACAATTACAACTGAGTCACAAACTGACATGATAAATTTTGTCATAGATAGAAATGTATTCTATTCACCAAATAGAAATAATACTTCAACAGGGATAAATCGTAGTTTAATTAGTGGAACTATTTCTTCAGATGGTGGAGGCGGCGGTGGATATTAAAGTAGTAAAATGAACAAATTAAAATAAAAGGTATTTATGATTAAAGAGAAAAATTATGAGTTATATAGTTAAAAACAGTACACAAGGAGCTATCGTAGCTAGACTAACAGACGCTGGTAGAAAAAAATTATCAGAAGGTAAATTAAATATAGGGTTATTCCAAATCGGAGACAGTGAATTTTGTTATGACTGTTATACAAATTCATTACCATTTGCTAGGGGCACACATATTTTACAAGCTGAACATAACGCACAAAATCTTTTAGGTTTTCCAGCGAAAAATAAAGGACATGTTAAATATCCATTACAGGATGGTATAGCTAGTGGTGATACGTTTGGCCCAACAATACCACAACCAGGATTTGAAGAGGTTTATAATACAGCAGCTCAAAGAGGATTTTTTAGTGGAACAGGATGTAACTTTGGTGCGGAGGTAGGATTCGAGTACGTACTAAATTCAAATTGGGTAATACCAACCTCAGCTATGACAGGAGGAGCAACCATGCAAATTTTAAGTGCTGGTACAACAAGTCTTTTTCCTAACGAGTGCTATTCTTCTAATGGTATAGATTATACCCCACAACCAGGAGATTTAATTTCTGTAACCTACCAACTATCGGGTGGTACAAGCTGTTTTGAGTTAAACTGTGACGCACCCTCACCTACACTGTTTTACCAAGTTTTAGATAATGGAGGTGTAGCAGCCGACCAACAAAGTACTACTATAACACTAACGGTAGATAGAGATATAGCTGATTTTAATAACAGTGCAAATTTAGCATTTCAATCATACTCCGCTGAAACTTTTGCTAGGGTAAGGGTTTATCCTGGCCTATCAGCTGACCCTATGACAACTGATAGTATATATGTTACAGCTAATACATCAACATATTGGTGTGACGATACACTATCTTTTAATAGTTGTTGTGATGTTTCACAATTTGATGCACAAATATGGAATATGAATATTAATTGGACACACACTGTAGCTGGTGTAGATACTAGCATTTATGAAGGGGTTAATGAGTATGGTTCTAGTGGGTATTCAGGTTCTAAAGAGTATTTTGGTTTAGAAAGTGACAATGGACAAACATTTAGTGATACAGCATATGACGATTATCAAGATATGTTTTGTGGTACTTGGTATTATGATTCTTTTAGTAATGTAAGAGGTGTTAAACCATCAGAACAAAAATGTGCTGGATTTATACATTATACAAATTTAAATACAACAGATTTTTATGGTGAGAAATTTGCTTTAGAAGCTCAAGGATATAATCCAGCAACCACAATAGGTGAAGCACGTAATTTTGAAATGCATTTACCTTGGTTAATGTGGCATAAAAAAACAAGTACTACGGGTTCAGGTGTTGGTACTGGTATGGGTGATGAAACGGTATACGGTCAAACTTTTTATGTTGACCCAGCCGGATTCAACGTTTTTCCTGTTGGTGCACAACCACATCTAATGCAATCCAACTTAAACAATAACATGAATGATGATGGATTAAGGTATTATCATTTATGGGACGATAATTCTGGTAGTGGTACAACTAGACCTAATAGAGTTGGTAAAGTATTCCCGGATTATAAAATGGTTGTAATTGATGATGAAGAATTATTAGCAGCAATGTCGTATAAATCTAATAGAAGTTGGACACTACCAGCTCCTAAAACAGAAAAATTTCCAGCTGGTACTATGTGTACTACAGGATGTACTAATGGTGCCGTACAATTTGATGGGGATACTCTTTATATAACTTATATGTTGATTAATACAGGTATGACGACAGGATTACATTGTAATTACTATGTTAAAGAAACAAAAGAACCAGGAGAAAATGCTTTTGATGTAGCTTTTACATTAGGTAGAGAATTTCCTTATTTAATTACTGATGAGTTGGGTACCGGGTTTACAGCGACAGAAGTATATATACTAACACAATTAGTTCCTAATGGTAACACACTAAACCCAGCAAATTGGTATTACAGAGATGTGACAGCACAATTAACAAACCATACTGTAGGTGATAAAATTTCTGCTTCACAACTAGTAGGTCACACGTTTTATATAACTGAAGATTACACTGCAGGTAGTACAGCAACTTGTCCTTTTTGGTCAGCGATGACTTCATATAACTTAGATAATTTTATAAATATTCCTAGTTCGACACAACCAACACACTTACAATTTGGTGATGAATATTTCTTCTACGGTAGTTTAGCTACTGATATAATGGCAACAATATATGAAATGAAACACGTAGTACAGTTAGGTAATAATCAGTACACACAATCAACCAATCCTACTTGGGTAGATTATAATGCAGCAAATCCTAGTTTACCAGCAGCAAACGCTAGAATAACGGAAATTGGTTTATTTGATAATGAAAATGGGAATCCAGATTTAATGGCTATTGCTAAATTGCAGTCACCTATTACAAGAACGGGGACTCAACAATTTACAATAACTATTGATTTTTAATGGCATTTTTAAACATACATAACAATTCTTTATCCGGTAATACGATGAGACTATATCTATCAGATTACGGAAAAGCAGTGCTAACATCCCAAGTTAGTCTATTAGACGCCATTCAAAAATTTGGATTATCAGATTCAGATATTGATTATCGTAGATTTGTGGGTGACGGTAGTTGTGTAGATAATATATCAGTTACAGGTGATTGTGGTGTAACAGGGACAAGTGTTAGTGCTTTAACTGGTTCTTGTTTCTATGATTTACCAGATTCTAGAGGTGGTAATCCTTTAGTACTTTCAGGTGATTATGGAACTCTTTCCTCTGTAATGAAAGGACCTAAATTTGAAATAAAGAAAGGCAACATTAAATTTTATAATAGTAGTATTGGTAGTGACTATGTACAATCTACTTTGTGGTCAGCATATAAACCACCCGTAAAATACCAAGAAGTAGAAATACCGTCTTCTGGTATGAAAAGTAGTTGTTGGAGTATGGGTATGTCAGTCACTACTTATTTTCCTTCTTACTGCACTATATGTGCAGATTTTAATCAAGATGGGTATGTTGATATAAATGACTTTAAAACTTTTTTAAGTTTAATGGGTAATAAAAGTACAAATAATGAATTAATTGGGGATTTTGATGGTGATGGTATAGTGGGTGTAAAAGATTTAAATAGTTTTTTAAAATGTTTGGGTAATAACGGAGAAAACATATTTGAATATTGTAAAGATGAATATGTTTTTTGTATGTTATGTGAATATATGGGTAAAGAATCACCTTGTAATGGAGATTGTATGACTTGTATTTAAATTAAAAGAAATCGTTTAACGAGATAATTATATAATAAGAGAATAAAAAAATGGCATATATAACGAGTGCAACAACAACGACATTAGAGTTACAATTAACTGATGAGGGACGTAGACGGGTCTTAGAAAGCAAGAGTTTAACTTCATTATTTGAAAAATTTGCTATTTCAGATGCTGACATAGACTACAGAAATTCCCAAAAACACGCAGATACTAACGCTACGACTAATGATTCTGCACAATTAGGCTATATTCCATACCCTACAGGTAATCTAATAAATTTTAGAAAACAAGTTAACAATGGTTATAAACAAAAAAATATAATATGGGCAACACCTGAAACTAATGCTATTAACATTAGAGGTAATGAAACAACATATGTAGCTGTAGGTGTTAAAACAACAAATGGTAGTGTTAAATATTATAGAGATAATGTAGAAATAGATGTGTATCTTCACGACTATTTTGTATTAAATAAATTATTAGCTTCGAAATATATAGCAGACCATAAAGACATACTATCATCCAACCCAACAACTATTGAGGAAAGTCTTAACAATTATTTTAAAGATACTTTAAATGTTTTAACTAATTCTGATTATGATTCTTTTCTTAACGACTTATCTGAATTCGGTATTAGTCAATACTTAGATTTTTGGGATAGTGTCAGAGTATATACTGGAGCAGAATTTAGAAGTGAAGATGTAAAGTTAGTACCAATGAAAGACTATAGTTATTTTAATGGTTTAGCTTTAGCTGGTGGAGCGTTTATGACTAGGGGTGAAAATATGGGTATTAATTTTAATGGTACCTACCTAAAAGGATTAAATGTAGCATCTCCATTTTCTTTAGTATTTTCACCTTCATTAAATAATGAAAGAACTAGATATACAAAAGGTTCTGGTTCTGCAGGTATAGGTTTCGAAGCTTTTAGTATGGGTTATTTAAATTGTGGTGGTATAAATAATTGGGATGAAAGTAGTGTAGCACCGTACCCAACATTTGATATGTCTAATAAACAAACAGGTTGGGCAACTGACATGATAGACATCACAAATACTTTTATGGGGTTTGTTTCTACTGTGGATATGGAAACAAGTGTGGGTACTGAGAACTTAGAAAATGAGGGATACGCTAATATCACAACCACATTACCTACAGCAAGGTTAGTATTAAACATCAATAAAGGTAATGACGTATCCCCAACATACTACCCAATAAAAATGAAAAGATTAAGTCAAGAAGAAGGTAAATATATTGAAATAAATGGACAACAAGCTAAAGGTATTAATATAACTAAAACTACTCATCCTTCAGATACTTTTGGATTATTAGTTGGTGGGTTAGAATACACATCCAACTGGAACATAAATCAAAATGGTTTAAGAGGAGCTAGTCCTTATTTTAGTATTTTACCATCTAAAGATAATGCAATAAGTATAGATTCTGGAAGAGTTGCTGCACAAACTGAACCTTACTACACCCTAAGTACACGTATGATGAAAATGGCTGACGAAATATTCGTTGGTGTAGCATCACAAAATAACAATTTTTGGAGAACAGACACCTATAGTGGTGGTTTTAGAAGTGGGTTAAGTGGTTCCAGTCTTAACCACTACAATATATCTATACCAGTAACATGGACAGTATATTCTCAAAACTCACCTAGTGCAGCACCTTGTAAAGTAACCGTTAGATTTAAATTTAATAAAGAGGCTGTTACTGACTCAGTATCGTACAATACTGTTTCTTCACAAAATTATTATAGAATATATGATGACGCAGAATTTAAGTTTTATGGTGCTGCAGGAGAAACTAAGACATCATTTTCACCAGACCCTAGAGGATTTGGTTACGCTTCAGGAGCTTCCACTACTTGGACAACAAGTGCGGGGGATGCTTTATTTAGGAAAGTAATAACAGGACAAGAAATTTAAAATTATGAATGTAAAAGCATTAAATTGGTACAGACAGAATAGTAATTACACTGAAAATAGTGGTAAAGTGGGTAAAATACCCATTCAATACTTTGACATGCAAACTATAAAAGGTGGTAGAAATAGATACCAGGATATAGTATCTACAGGAGGGAACGGAATGGATTTTTTTGGTACACCTGGTGAGTATAGTGCTAGATTTAAAACATCTAAATATTTATCAGTAATGAGTTCACCTGATAAAGGTAAAATAATGTTTGTTGATTACCCTAGTAATGGTAAACTAACAAAAAGAACAGTTTTTCCTGGAGTACAAAGTAATGGAAATAATATGGGTGAAGCTAGCCCTTTTCATATGATAAAACTTTACTTTCCAGGTAGAGCGTCCTTAGCTTTAGATACAAACACTAATTCAGCTAATTATAAAAATTGGAATTAAAATGGGAAAACTTAAAAGAATATCAGCAAACGAAAAATTTATAGAAACTACATTAGTTCCTTGGTCAGGGAATGGATGGACTACTACAACAGGTACTTCACTAACATTTACAGCAGTACAACGAGACCCTTCTAATGGGAGACCCTTTTCAAACTTATTCTCATCATTTAACCTCCCTACAACTTCAGCACAATGTGAAACATTTGAGTCTTCTTGGGTAAGAAGTGGTTTTAGTGGTCTAAGTCAAGAGAACGTAGTTGTTGTTGATATAGGAGTTAACACCTATGGTGAACTTATAGATGGGAGAACAATTAAACTAACATTACCTATGGGTGGAACATACCGTGGGGGTGAAGTTGGTAATACCTTAGATTTCTATAGTTCTTATTACGAACCAGAACCATTTTCATCTGATAATTCTTTAAATGGTGAATATTTTGGTAACCCATCTATAAGAGATGAAAATGTGAAAGGTGACCCTAGTATGCACTCCACAAATATAGCATTTTTATTTACAGATGAAATTTTAGGCCCACAATTATCCTCTACAACAACTACCATAACAAGCTGGTCTAGTGGTTGGCAAGAAGATATAATACCTAACGGATATACTGATGGTGGTGTAGATAACTTTAGATTTACCGACACAGTATCTTCATCTAACACACCTAAAGCATATGCACAATCACAAGATATTCCAGTAGGAATTTGTTACTTAGACAAAGGATTTATAGTTCTAACAGACCCAACAATAGTACAAAATTTCTTATATTCTGGTTCAGCTTCTGGTACAAGTGCAACTACAATTGACTATGGTTACACTGGTGCAGAATCAGCATTTACCCAAGTATTTTTTACGGCAGATACATCTGGTTCTTGTACTTATTATTCTTTTGAAAGAGAAATATTGTTAACTATTAATGTTGTCGCCAATTCCGGTGAATTCTTTATAACAGAAAACCAAACGGCAGCAAGTGCAGATGCACCTTATTATGGCGCTGGAGGTAGTGATACTGGAATACAATTTATGACACCTTTTGGTGAAGTAAATCAAGTATGGGATTTATCAGATGTAACATCTACTTTTATAACAGAGATAGGGTTATATGATGCACAAAATAGATTATTAGCTATAGCAAAACCAGATAGACCAATTAAAAAACCTAAAAATACACCAGTAACCTTGACTTTGAAGTTAAAATTCTAATATTTTAATTATGAAAAATATTGGAAATAGACCTAAAATTTTAGGGTTAGATATATCTACAAAAACTATAGGGTGGGCTTTATTTGACTTACAAGATGGACAACTTTTAGAGTTAACACATTTTTCACCAAAAATTAAACCACCTAAAGATAGTAAAGTAGAAGAAATGTTAGAAAAAACTAACCACTTTAAGAATAAACTAAGTGATTATACTAAAGTTGGCATAACACAAGTAGTGATAGAAGAGCCACTAATTAATTCTAATAACATTAGAACTGTTGCTACTCTAATGAGATATAACTCATTTATTACTAGAGTAATCTATGATGTTTTAGGTATAGTCCCAGAATTCATATCAACATACAACTCAAGAAAATTTGCTTTTCCTAGTTTATTTACAGAAAATAATAAAGGTAGAAAAGTATTATTTGGAAAATATGAAGTAGGGTGTGATAAAAAACAGATAATTTGGCAACACGTTTCAGACAGAGAACCTCACTTAACATGGGCATATACACGTAATAATACACTTAAAAAAGAAAATTATGACATGGCAGATGCTTATACTTGTGTGTTAGGTGCTATGAAACAAAAAAACATTTGGTAATTGATTAACCAATAAAAATTCCATACATTTACTACATGGAAGATAACCCACTACTATTAGAACTATTACAAGATGTTTTAGGTGACATAAATTCACACTACCCAAACAAAGGACAAATTTCATTTGATTGTCCAGTATGTTCGTATGACATAAAAGGTTTAGACAGGGGTGATGGTAAAGGTAATTTTGAGGTAAACTATCATCAAGGGGTCTATAAGTGTTGGGCATGTTCGGAGACCTACGGTACACATGGTTCTTTAAATAAATTATTTTTAAAGTGGGGTAATAAAAGAAATAAATCTACATGGAAATTAATAGGTGGTGATTTTATAAAAACACAAAAAAGAACCTATAAAGATGTTACTTTACCTAACGAATATATATCTTTTACTAAGGGTAATAAATTAACTATACCATACAAAGAAGCTTATAATTATTTAAGAAAAAGAAATATAAGTGATGAAATTATAACAAAATATTCTTTAGGATATACTACCGAGGGTAATTATAGAGGTAGGATTATAGTACCTTCATTTGACGAAAGTGGTGATATTAACTACTTTGTTTCTCGTTCATATGTTGGACACAAAAATAAATATAAAAATCCAGAAGCAGAAAAAGACAAGATTATTTTTAATGAACACCAAATAAATTGGGAAGAAGATGTTTATTTGGTAGAAGGTGTATTCGATATGTTTTTCGTTAGTAACTCAATACCAGTTTTAGGTAAAAATGTTAGTGATAAATTATGGAATAAACTATATGATAATTGTAAAAAAAATGTTATAATTTGTTTAGATGGTGATGCGTGGAATGACGCAGAAAAACTATACCGTAAATTAGATGGTGGTAAATTAACAGGTAGAATTAGATTAATAAAATTACCTAAAGATAAAGATGTTGGTGAACTAGGTGGTTTAGAAGGCCTAAAAGAAATAAAATTATTGTAAATGAAAATTATTAGAGAATTAGCTAAGTTTAATAATATAAAGTTTCATGATAAGGAACACATATATTATCTAGATGGTGTAAGAACTAAATCTGTTACATCTGTAATATCTAAATATAAACATCCATTTGATAAAGATTATTGGTCACAAAAAAAGGCAGATGAAAGAGGGATTACAAAAGAAGAAATATTAAAAGAATGGAAATATAAGGCAGACTTTTCTTGTGAAAAAGGTTCGGCTTTTCATGAATATGCTGAAAATTTTTTAACAAATAAATTATTTCCTTTTCCAGAACATAAAATTACAGAAGCTTTAGGTAGTGTAGAAAATATGTTAGAATGTAAACAAGCTGTTAACAAACTAACAAAAATGTTTGGTGAGTTTTATGAAAAATCTTTTGGTAAATTAATACCAGTTAGAGCAGAAATTGTAGTTGGAGATAAAGAGTGGGGTATTACAGGGATGATTGACCAGTTATTTTATAATGAAAAGTCTAAAAAATTAGAAATTTGGGATTGGAAAACCAATAAAGAAATAAAAAAATATAATAAATGGCAACAATTTAAAGAACCTTTATCTCATCTAGATGTTTGTGAATTGAATACATACTCTTTACAACTATCTTTTTATAAATTAATAGTTGAAAGAAATACCGAATTAGAAATAGGTGATTGTTATATTGTTTGGTTTAATGAAAATAATGAAACTTATAAGATTATGAAGTGTTACGATTTTAGAGATGAAATTTTAAAAATAATGAATAAGAATGGGTAAACAAAAAATAAAAGTAAAACTAAAAGATATTAAGACCATAGGTAAAAGAACAACAACATCAATATTCTATAGTTGGCGTAGACTAAGAAAAAGTATAAAAACCCAAGGCTATAAACCAGAAAATTTTTCATATATTCTAGTTTATAAACAAGAAGAAAAATATAATGTAATAAATGGCAATCACAGAGTAAAAGTTTTAGAAGAAATGTATGGTGAAGATTATGAAGTAGAAGTTATTTTACAAGATGCACCTAAAACTTCATTAAAAGATTTATATGAGAGAATGTTAAAACCTTTATTTAGTAGTAATCAAAAAAAAATAATTAAAATAATAAATTTTATATTATTTGCTATTATTATCTGGTACTTTTTTATAGATAACTTTTTAGCTACCGTTATGTTAGGTATTATAACTTGGTTCACTATAAGATATTTTCCTGAAAATACCTATTCACTACCAGTTTATTATGAAGGAGACCCCGACAAAAAAAAGTGGAGAGATAAATTTCCGTATCTTTATACAATTTGGTTAAATTTATACAAAAATATGAGAGTAATTATTTTAATGTTAACTGTTTTAGGTTATATAATTTATATAGCTTATGGGGGCTTTATTAAAATGGTAATTTGTATGTCTTTAACAGCTTTATTTATGCATTTAAAACAAATTAAAAGTTAATGTCTATTAAAACTATCATACACTATTCAGATTTACACTTAAAGTTATATAAACAACATTTAAGGGATAAAAATATATTAGAAATTGCACTTAAAGAGTGGAAAAAATTATCACCAGATAGAATAGTTTTTACCGGTGATTTTGTTCATTCTAAAAACCAAATGACACCAGAACTTATAAATTTAATGTCATGGTTTATGACAGAAACCGCAAAAATCTGTAAATGTGTTTACATAATTGGTAATCATGATTTTTTAGAAAATAATCTAGATAGGATGGACGCTATATCTCCAGTAGTAGAAAGTTTAAATAATCCTAATATAACATACTATAAAGATAAAGGATGTTATAAAGACAATAATATATTGTGGTGTGTATACTCATTATTAACACATAATACTAGACCTGAAATTCCAGAAAGTTGTAAAGAACATAAAATAGGTTTATTTCACGGACCAATAATTGGTTTATATACTGATATAGGTTTTGAATTTGAAGATGGTTATAGTGTTGAAATATTTGAGGGGTGTGATGTAGTATTAGCTGGAGATATACATAAAAGACAAACATTTAAAATACCAGGTAATAAAAAAGCTTATATGGTGGGGTCAATGATAAATCAGAATTTTGGTGAAAGTATAAAAAATCACGGATACGGATTATATAATGTAGAAACAAAAAAATATAAGTTTTTTAATATTGATAATCCCCAACGTTATCTTAATTTTAAGATAAAAGATATAGAAGATATTGAAAACGGTAAAGAAATTTTAACAAATGCTTAGTAAAACACAACAGAAAGAGTTTAAAGAATATTGCCAATTAAATGAAATAGAAGATATTGATGGATTTATTGTTAAATGTGCTAAAGATGGGCTAACACTAGACAAGTACGGTATAGCACCATTTTTACCCAAATCACAAATACAAGAAGTACCAGTAGAAAAAGAAGTTATAAAAGAAGTAATTAAAGAAATACCGGTAGAAAAAGAAGTTATAATTGAAAAAATAATAACTAAAGAAGTAAAAGACACTCAGTTGATTGATGAGTTAGAAAAACTTAAAAAAGAGTTAACTGAAAAAAATAATATAATAAACGAACAAAAAAATAAAATAAAAGAACAAGATGATGTGTTAGAACATTTTAAAAACGTTACTGTCAATAGGAGAACTAAACACATGAGGTCATCTAACTTAAACGACACTTATTACGATTAAAATTATGGAAATATTTATTTGGATTTTAGCAGCTTATGGAATGTCAAACATATTAGTGTTTGGTAGTATTTTTGAAAACCTAAGAAATTGGTTAATAAAAAAATCAGAATTTTTTGGTGACCTAATACAATGTATGATGTGTACATCTACGTGGGTAGGATTCTTTTTCTCATTAGCATTTTTCTCACCAACAGCAGAGTTAACAAATATACCTTATACAAGTTGGTTTTTTGATGGTATGTTAGCTAGTGGTTCTGTGTGGGCTATAAACGCTATAGTAGAATGGTTTGAAGAAAATAGAATAGACAAAGGACCAGGAGTACAATAAATTGATTTACACTTTAAAATTCTTTATATTTTACATATGAAGAAAACTAACATACCACTGTTTAAGGTATTCATGTCACCTAATGCTCCAGAAAAAGTAAAACAAATTTTACAATCTGGATTTATAGGTGAGGGTGAACAGGTAAAATTATTTGAAAAAAATCTAAAAAAATACATAGGTTGTGATAATTTAATAACAACTAATTCTGCTACTTCAGCAATACATTTAACACTTCACCTACTTAAAAATAATATTCATGGTCACAAAAAATATAATTGGCCTTTTGTAAAAGAAGGTGATGAGGTTTTAAGTTGTCCACTAACATGTACCGCAACTAACTGGCCAGTATTAGCCAATAATTTAAATTTAAAATGGGTTGACGTAGATAGAGACACGTGTAATATTTGTTTAGACGATTTAAAAAATAAATTATCTACAAAAACTAAAATTATAATACTAGTTCACTGGGGAGGCAATCCAATAGACCTAAAAAAAATAGAAGAAATAAAAAATTATTCAGAAAAAAAATATGGATTTAGACCTATTATAATAGAAGATGCAGCTCATTCATTTGGTACCACATATAAAGGAAAAATGTTAGGAGCAATAAAAAACGATAATATAAAAATACACAGTTTTCAAGCTATAAAACACATCACAAGTATTGATGGTGGGTGTGTTATACTTCCAGATAAAAAATTAACAAAACAAGCAAAACTTTTAAGGTGGTATGGTATTGATAGAGATGATAACACAAAAGATTTTAGATGTGAAAATAATATTTCTGAGTGGGGATTTAAATTTCATATGAACGACATATGTGCAACTGTGGGCATAGAAAATCTTAAATATGTAAATAAATTATTAAAAGTTAATAGAAAAAACGCAGAATACTACTCAAAAAATTTAAAAAATAACCCAAACATTACTTTATTAAAAGTAGAAAAAGAAAATAATCCATCATATTGGGTTTATACAATAAAGGTAAAAAACCAAAGAAAATTTATGGAAAAAATGGATAAAAATAACATAATGGTTAGTAGAGTACATGAAAGAAATGACAAACATTCATGTGTATTCAGATACAATACAAAATTACCAAATCTAGATAAAATGGTTGAGGAGATGATTTGTTTACCTGTGGGGTGGTGGTTAAGTAAAAAAGAAATTAAAAAAATAGTAAAACTCATAAATGATGGTTGGTAATAAAAGCATTTCTTGTATTATTTTAAATTGTTTAAATGATTTATTTGTTAAGGAGAGATTGATACCTAGTATTAAAAGAACCACAAAACACTTAAAAGACTGGGATGTAGAAATTATAGTGGTAGATAATGGGCCAACTCAGGATTTTAAAATGGAAGATGTAAAAGTTATTAAATCACTACCATATCATATACCTAAAGCATATAATTTAGGTGTAAAAAACACAGATAAAAAGTATCTAGCATTTTTTCATGATGATGTAGATATATTAGATTATAATTGGATTTTAAAATCCACTAAAATACTATCAGACGAAGTTTACGCTGTTGGTCCAGATTTAAATACGACAGGTTTACCATATAAAAAATTTAAAACAAAATTTTTTTTAAAAGAAGCACCTATGATTATGGAAAGAAATAAATTTTTAGAAATAGGTGGGTATGATGAAGAGTATTATTTTGGTTATGAAGATTTAAAATTATCTAATGCTATTTACAAAATTGGAAAAAAAATTAAAAAGGTTAGAATGAAATACCTACATTTTGGTGGTACCACTAGTGTCCTAATGACCCACAATAATGAAACACAAAAAAAACTAAAAAAAGAAATATTAAAATTTTATAGTGTTAAGGAACATAATAATTTTTTATTAAAACACCCAGATATTATAGTGAATAAAAAAAATATATTTAAAAAATTTAAGTCTCCACTAATGTGGTTTTTAATGATTATAGTTAATAAGTCTATTTACATAAAAAATTTAAAAAAAATATCTGATAATTTAGGGATGAGGTACGTATATAATCACTGGGGTTTAGAAAAAGCACCTTCAGAACTATGGGAACTTTTATTACCTAGAACACCCAAAGAAATGGATTTATATTTACAAGATATTAAACAAAATAAAAATGGTGAATTATACGGAAAATTAGAAAAATGGAAAAATAAAAAATTTAAAAAATACGCCAACAGTAAAAAAAGAAAACTTGACGAAGTTAGTTTTAAGAATATTATTATTAAAAGTATCGAAGCGATAAAGAAAATTATATGAAAGCATTAAAAAATCTAAAAAATCCATTTATTAAAGTAACTTGGGAAGATATACCAGAAAATTTTACACAAGAAAGAATAAAAAGGGTTAGAAGTTACTTCCAAAATAAGTACAATTCTAAAAACGTAACAATCTTAACTAGAGGTATAGATAGAAAATCAGGTAAAGAACTAGATTTAGATTTAGAACAAAATATATTAGACACAGCATACCAAAGAAATTTAATGTCACAATTTGTAATGACAAATGATATGGGTGTCGATATAAATTTACTAAAAAGATTAGATGATAAGGTAAATGCAGAATTATCTGATGCTGTAGAAATAGATACAAAATATAAGAGAGTTTATATAAAAAATATTAAATTTTCTAATTTTTTATCTTTTGGTGATAATAATTATTTGGATGTTAAAAAATTAGGTGGGATAACAGTAATAGATTCTAACCCACCTAACTTTGGTGGTAAATCTGTACTCGCAGTAGACCTAATATTATTTTTATTTTTTAATACCACTACAAAATCTACTAAAGCATCTGAAATATTTAATAGGTTTAAAAAATCAAACGAAGTTTTTGTACAAGGTGAGGTAGAGATAGATGGTCGTGACTATATTATTGTTAGAAAAGTAAAAAGAAGAAAAACTAAAAAAGGTGACTGGTCAGTTAGTACAAACCTAGAATTTTTAGAAAGAAAAAAAGATGGGTCACTACAAAATTTTACTGGTGAACAAAGAAGAGAAACCGAAAAGTTCATAAAAGAATCTATTGGAACTATGAACGATTTTTTATTAACAGTACTATCAACAGCATCTAATCTAGAATCACTAATCGAATCAAAACCAACAGAGAGAGGAAATATACTTAGTAGATTTATAGGTTTGGAGGTTTTAAAAGATAAAGAAAAAGTTTGTAAAGAGATGTACTCAAAATGGTCTAAAACTTTAATTTCTAATGTGTATAATATAGAGGAATTAAAGGAAGAGATAAAAAAATATATTGAAGAAAAAGATAACTTAATAAAAACTAATTCAACAAATAACGATAATTTAAAAATTTGGGATAAAGAACTAAAAGAAAAAAATATCTCCAGAGATAAGTTAATAAGTCAAAAAATAAGTGACATAGATGTTGAAATACAAAATGTTAATCCAAGACTGGTTGAAAATACTATAGAACAAGAAGAAAAAGAATTAAAAGATTTAAATGTAAAATTAAATGTTTATGGTGATAAAGAAATACCAGAAGAAATAGATTTAGAATTTTTAAGAAAACAAACTAAAATTAGAGAAGAAACTAATATACAAAATATAAAAAATAAAACTAATTTAAAAAATTTAACTAATACCTTAAAAAATTTAAGAGAATCAGAAATATGTCCTATGTGTAAACAAACACTAAAAGATGTGGACCATAGTGAAGAAATATCTAATTTAGAAGAAGAAACAAAAAGCTTAAATTTAATTATTGAAGACAAAGATTTAGAAATAAAAAAATTAGATAATGAAATAGATGAGTTAACAACCAAAAAAATTGTTTTTGATGAATATGAAAAAGAACTTCTTAAAAAAGAAAGATTAATTTTAGAGGTTGGACAAAAAGAATTAGGGTTGGAAAAATTAAAAAATAAACTTACTAAATGGAAAGAAAATAAAGAAAGATTAGAAAATAATACAAAATTAGAAAAACAAATTTTAACTATAAATTCAGAAATAGACGTATTAAAAAATAAAAAAGAAAATATATTTAGGGAGGTTGAGTATAACAATAATAGAGTAGAAACAATAGAAAACTCAATAAATGAAAATCAAAACAAAATAGAAAAAATAAAAAAAGAAAATAACGTAGAAAAAATTTTTAGAGCTTACTTAACAGTATTTGGTAAAAATGGTATAATAAAAACAATTGTTAAAAGTGTTGTACCTAAATTAAATAATGAGTTAATGAGACTATTATCAGATGTTACAAATTTTATGGTAGAAATCAGAGTTAATGATAAAAATGAAGTTGAATTTTGGATGGTAGACAATCAAACTAATGTTGAAAAATTATTATCTACTGGTAGTGGGTTTGAAAAAACTCTATCTTCGTTAGCGATAAGAACTGTTTTAACAAAAGTTTCCTGTTTACCAAGACCTAATATTACTGTATTCGATGAGGTATTAGGTAAAGTTAGTAATGAAAATTTAGACCAAGTAGGGGTATTTTTTAGTAGGATTAAGGATTATTTTGAAAACGTTTTTTTAATCACCCACAATCCACTAGTTAGAGAATGGGCAGACAATAACATAACAATTAAAAAAGAAAATAATATTTCAAAACTTATTTAAATATTTATAATTATGAAACCTAGAGTAAAAAAGTATCTATTATTTATGTTTGGAAATTGGGAAACAATAGAAAGAAATGCCCCAATAATGAATAACATCAGAGATATTATGGAAACAATAGTTACTACACAAGAATTTACTTTTGTAACAGGAGACAAAGTTATTATAATGTGTATAAAATCCGAATTAACATTTGAAGACATAAATCAAATACTACAAGAATTTTTAGAACCACACATTTCTACTTATTTTTTAATGCCTAAACCTAGAAAATTAGGGTATAGGTTAGATGAAAATTTAGAAAATCACTTATTTGGTAAAGCACCTTTTCACCCACAATTAAATGTAGACCCTAGAGTCGCACAGGCTTTAGCAGACCAACTAAAGAATTTAATGAGTAACAAAATTAATAGATTAAAAGAGACTTTACTAAACCCTATAGAAAAAACAAAAACCCACCAACTAAGACCTCTAAATGTGGATAATGTACTGGACAAGATAATCGATGAGGGTATGGAAAGTCTAACACAAGAAGAACTTGATTTCTTAAAAAAATATAATAATATTTAATAAAATAAGTTTAAAAAAATATTGTTATATGAAATTTAATACAGCAGAATACAAATTATCATTATTCACAGAAGATGTGTGTGAAGACTGTCAAACCCTAAAAGAAATACTTAAACAAAATAACATCCCATTCACCAATCTAAGTATAACCACTAAAGTAGAATCAGAAAAACAAAAAAAAATTAATTCTGCTAATAGATGGGACTTTATAGACGCGGAAAGAGATACTAATGATGGACTTAACTGGTTTACACCAGTTATGATTGTAGAAAGTGTTGACGGGAAGACATTCTATATACCATCAGTCCAAGACAAAGTAAATTGTGATGAAGGAAATTGTATCAATACTATGACATCAGAAAATGTAAACAAGGTTTTAACACCATATCTAATTTAAAATTTTATCGTAAAATACATAATAATTAAAATTTATTTGTTATATTTGTACAATATTTAGTATGAACTGACAAAAAGTCAGTACTAAATTAATGGTACACTATTTGTAATAAAATAGCTATATAAACGTTTAATAAATAAAAAGTAATTATATGTCAAAAAATACATTCATAAATCAAACAGAAATATCCCAATACCTAAAAGACGTTAGAAAAAGAAAAGTTTTAACACCGGATAGAGAAAAAGAATTAGCTAAAATGATGTTAAATAATGAACTATCTCTACAAGAGAAAGAAAAAGTACATCTAGAATTATTAGAGGGTAATCTAAGATTTGTTATTAGTGTAGCTAAAGACTATCAGGGACAAGGTATGGATTTACCGGATTTAATAGCTGAGGGTAATTACGGACTTTTAAAAGCAATCAATAACTTTAAATGGGAAAAAGGTTTTAGATTTATATCATACGCGGTATGGTGGGTAAAACAATCAATACTACAGTCTTTAAATGAACATGCACGTACTATAAGACTACCAGTAAATATTATACAAGAGTTACATAGAGAAAGGAAAAAAGTTAGTGAAGAAATAACTAAATTGAATAGTAAGTTAGCTATGTTACCAACAACAATTAACTACGATAGACCAATAAATGAAGAAGGTGATACTTTGATAGATATTCTTATAAATAAAGATGCTGATAATCCAGAAGATGCTTTTGCTGATGAAGTAAATCTAAAAGATGAACTAACTAAGTTAATGTCAGTTTTAGACGAAAGGGAAAAAAATATAATAATAGATTATTATGGTTTACATAATACACCTATGACTTTACAAGAAATAGGAGACGGACTATCACTAACAAAGGAGAGAGTTAGACAAATAAAAGAAAAAGCCTTACGTAAACTTAGAAATGATAGCTACCAACTATTAGAATACCTAACAGATTAATATTTATCAATAAAAGGATAAATGAAAAAAAGATTGTTTCCATTATTAATAGCTTTATCCGCATTAGCGGTATCTGGTAGTGCAGCATTCTATTCGGTGTTTGGATTAAGTAAACTATTCGCCGGAGCCTCCACCCAGGTAATAATAATGGCCGGTTCACTAGAATTTGCAAAACTAGTAGTAGCTTCACTACTATACCAATACTGGGATACAATTAATAGAGCTTTAAAAATCTATCTTTCATTAGCTTGCTTTATACTCATATTAATTACAAGTGGGGGTATATATGGATTTTTATCAGGAGCTTACCAAGAGACAGCAACCAAATCCGAGTTATTAGACAAATCTTTAGCTATACTAAATCAAAAACAAATAAGATTTGAAGAACAAAAAACAGATTTAACTATTGAAAAAACTCAATTAAATAAATCAATTTCTGAATTAAGAGTATCCCTATCAAACCCAAGTTCAGTATCATATTATGATAAAGAAGCCGAACAGGTAATAACAACTACATCTAGTTCTACGAGACGAGCTTTACAAAAAGAATTAGAAAACACAATAAAAGATAGAGATGACGTTAACATAAAATTAGAAGCTGTTCTTGATTCTATAAATTCAACCGACGTATTATTATTAGATAAAGAAGTTAGTAACGAAGCTGAAAGAGAACTGGGACCTTTAAAGTATTTGGCGGAAACTACCGGTAAACCAATGAATGAGGTTGTTAATTGGTTTTTATTATTAATTATATTTGTATTTGACCCACTAGCAATTGCATTAGTTGTGGCAGCTAATTTTGCATTTGCACAGATAAAATCAAAAAAAGAAGAATTTATAATTCAAACTGGTGGAATTAGTCCTAAAGATGTAAAAATGTCAAAACCAAACGGGTTAGAATTTAACACACCATATAACATGGAAGAAGTTTCAAAAGCTTTTGCTAGACAAGATAAAAAAGATAGGAATATTGAAGAAGAATTATATACGGAAGAAGATGAAAAACGAATGAATGTTATAGGTCAAAATGGGAATGATGGAATACATTATGATAAAGAAGACAATTATAAAAATTTAATTACAACAACAAAAAATTTAACAGAAGAAGAGGTTGAAAATTTGAGTAAAGAAATAGCAAAAACAGAAAACACTATAGAGGAAAATCCAATAAATCCCACCAAAAAAGAACTTGAAAAATTAGCCGAAGCACTTAATATTAATTATAGTGATGAAAACGTAGATTTAGACAGACTAACAGATACGACACAGACATTAATAAATAAAGTTGTAAACTCTAAAGATGAAGAAAACAAAAATACACTCAAGTACGAAGGTAGAAAGTAAACAAATTCTTTTATGTAATACAAATAGAAATAGTCAAGATTTCTTAAATTCATTAAAATTTAGATTAAATGGTAATTACAAAAAAATACCTAATTATTTAATAGAAAAATCTGGAAAAATACATAATTTAAATAATCAAGATGTAACATCTCACTATTTAGATGGTTATACCCATACAGGTGTTGTTATTATTTGTTTGGAAAATTTAGGTTGGTTAAAAAGAAGAAGTCAAGACGGAAAGTTTGTTGATTGGTTAGGTGATATTTATACTAATAAAGTCCATGAGAAAAAATGGAGAGGTAAATATTTTTGGGATATTTATAGTAATAAACAGATGGAGAGTACTTTAAAACTAGTTAAAGATATTTGTAAAAAACAAAACATACCACAAGATTTTATAGGACATAATGTTTTAGTAGATGGAATAGAAAATTTTAAAGGTATTGTTTCCAGAAGTAACTATAATGAATATTGGACCGACATAAACCCATCTTTTAATTTTGAATTATTATGAAAAAAACTATTATTAAAAATTATACAGAGTACCAAAACGATAAATATGATGAAATGAAGTCTCTTTTAAATAAATCTAAAAGATTATTTGAACAAGTAGAGGATGAACAACAAATGCAAAGAGACGAAGAAAAAACAAAAGAATATGAAGTTTCTAGTGGTAAAATAGTGGTACACGGTTATACTACCACAGATATTACATTAACTGACGAGGAAAAAAATACCTACCAAGAGACTATGGACGACTTTATAGAACAAGTTTCTGATTTAGTAGATTATAATTCTTTAAACATATATGATAATAATGTAGAATGGTCTGGACAATTAGTAAAATTTGATACAGAATTCTTCTACACAGTAGGTGAGAGAAACGGTGTTTATATAACAGGTAGTATGATTAAAGTAGACGAAGAAACTCTTGAAATGTTAAATAATCTAAAAGATTATTACCAAATATTTTCAGCGAAATGGGCAAAAGTATTGGCTGATAGAAAGTCAACTAAAAAAATGGAAGACGAAAATAAATAATATGGAATTTTTAAAAAAATCATGGAAATGGGTAATTGGGGTTATAGGATTTTTTATAGGCTTTGTATGGTTTATGAATAACAACTCAACTAAAAAGGTTAAAAAAATAAAAAAGAGTATTAAAAACAACCAAAAGAAAACAAAAGAAGTTGATAAAAAAATAGAAAACATAAAAAAGAAAAAGAAAGTTACAAAGAAAAAAATTGCTGATGTAGATAAGGAATTAAAAGAACTTAAAACAAAAAAACCTAAAGTAAAAAAGAAAACAGGAAAACAATCCACAAAGGCATTAAAAGACAGACTTAAAAAAAATAATTAAAAATGAAAAATTGGACAGAAAAATCATGGGGACTATTAGTTATGATGATTGTATCTTTAATGATTATGGTACATGTATCTTGTAGTACCACTAATAAAACTATCACACATGGTTGTGATTTAATGAAAGAGGGTAAAAGATGTCTTCCCGACCATTCTTGTTGTAAATAAAAATGAAAAAACTAATAATAATATTATTATTGCTTACTCCAGTATGGGCCTTTAGTCAAACACATACTTTTACTGAAAAAGAGGTAATTGAAATGGATTCCTTGTTTCAAGTATACGAACAAAATGATAGTCTACAGAAACTAGAGATTAATTTACTTAAAACTCAATTAATAAATTATAAAACTCTACACACCCAAGATAGTTTACATTTAGCTTTTATGACGGAAAAAACAAATCTATTAAATCAAAGAATAGATTTATATATAGATTTAACAAAAGAACTACAACCAAAATGGTATAACAAACCCGTAGTTCACTTCTTTTTAGGTGCAGCAACAATTGTTACAGCTTCTTGGGTCGTATCTAATGTTAAGTAATATTTATAAGTAATGGCACTAACAAAAACAGATAAAGACGAAATTGCTAGAATAGCAAGAAAAGAGATTAAAGATTTTATGTCTAAACCTCAGTTTAGAAATGAAATTCAAAAACTTGTCGTAGACGAAATCAAAAAAGGTAGAAATACCAGAAATGAAATTGTAGATATAGTTAGTAAAGTTATGTTAGAGTTATATAAAACTTTTTGGTTTAGACGTAGTATGTGGCAATCAGAAATAAAAAGAGTAAGATAAATGGGGATAAAAGACAATTTCCAAAAAAGTTTAAATAAGGCTATAGAAGGTAAAGATAAAATGTTTTACAAATCTTTATTAAAAAATGCTAAAGATTTAGAAGAAAAAGAAAATATGAAAAAACATAAAGGAAAAACTTGTGAAGAAATTCACCCAGAAATAACTCACGAAGACTGGGAAAAAAATGAACAAAAAGAAATGGAAGAAGCTACGACTTCAGCAAGTGCAGGAGCTTTTATGGCTCCTATGGGGATGGACCCTAGATTCGCAGGTAAAAAGAAAAAAAGGAAGAAAAAAGAAGAAGTTGGTGAAGCTACAACAGCTGCTAGTTCTGGACAATACGCGACACCAAGGTTCTTAGCAAAAAATGAAAAAAATTGGAGAGGAGCATCAAAAACACAGTGGCCTGGTGGAAAATTTGTAAAAGTAAAAGATAAATGTAAAAAATTTCCTTACTGTAACCAAGGAGATATAAATGCTTTGGATTTATATGAAAATAAAAAAATCGCAAAGGCAATTGATGAGGTCGCTAAAAAAACAGGTAAAGGTAAAAACTATATAAAACAATTAGTAAAAAAAGATTTAGAGGAGATTATAAGACGCAGTATTTATAAATCACCTATAACTTCTATATTAGGTCCTAAAACTAAAATGAATGCACCAATAGGTAAAATTTTTACAATGGGGTCTAATGTAGGTGGAAAATACGAATAAATAGATATTTATAATAAAAAGAAATTATGTCAATCAAAGATACAGTATTAGCTTCAAGTCCTGATTTGGACAAAATTATAGAAAAATCAGTTAAAAGAATTGGTGAAAATCATTCATTAGCTAGAGATAATAAAGGTGTGGAGATGCGTCCAGCTGAAATAGAAGAAGACAGAAAAGAGTGGAGAGAGACCACTACAGTTATAGAGGAGTCTTTGAAAGCTGTTGCTGATGAAATGGCAGAAAAAATGGTATTAGAGAATACAATAGATAATATGGTAAAAGACGTTTTAAAAAACGAAAAAGATAATTCAACCAAAGAAGTAAAAATAGAAGAAGGGACTAAAAACACTATAAAAAAATTAGTTAAGAAAAAATTAGAAAAAACAAAAAATATTTCTGAAGGTAGTAAAGTACCAGGATACGATGCTTATGAAAAAGCTGTTAAAAAATCTAAAACTCAGAATGATGAAGCTATGAAAGAAACAGAAAAGAAATTTAAGGATTATGCAGACTTTGAAGGTAATTCTAACCCAGAATTCCCTAACCAACAAAATTCTACAACTGACACACATTCACCTATGTATAGAAACACTACTGAAGATGAAGAATTTGTTGAAGATTTTGCCTATCCAGGGTTACAGGATTTCGATGCACATAACCAAAATATGGAAAGATTAGCTGATTATTTAGAAGGTAGTTCAGAAACTGGTAATGCACAAACAGATGAAGACGGCAAAGCTGTAGGTAATGTAGTACCTAGTGATTTAGGAGAAAAAATGCTTAAAAATAAAAAACGTAGAAAAGAAAAGATAGACGCACAAAAAGCGTCAATGACTAATTTAAGAGGGATAACACCTGATGTACAAAAAGTAAAACAAGTTAAAGAAGGTGTAGATTTAAATATAGAAGAAATGAAAAAATTGTGGTCCTATAATAAAAAGACACAATAAATCTATTTACCACCCAATCTCTATACCTATCTTTATAATGATAAAAGATATGGAAAGGAAAAGATTATTACCTGAAGAATTTTTAAATTATGTAACTAAAAGAATTAGTTATGAAGAAATGCGCATGTGGGTTAAGGTCAATAATATTAATGTTGAAAAAACAGAATTATTTTTTGATTTAGTAATATCTTTATTTTATCTTATAGAAGAGACATATTTGGGTAAAGATGTTATAAAAACTGAGGAAGACAAAAAAGGTCATTTTGATTGGTGTTGGAAAATAACACTTGATAATTTTGATAAAGAAAATATAAAATTTAATTATAAAGGAGAACATTATAATTATTTTTATCATTTTTTTTATGAAGGGTTTTACAATAATGAAATAGATGATAAAATAAGTAAACTAAAAAAATTTTTAGTAGAGTTGTTCCAATTATATAAATTAAAAACAGAATCAGAATTAGATGTATTATCAGAAATTTACAAGATATTAGAAAATAACTTGACTGTTAATGAATAATTTTTTAAAATTAAATCATGAGAATATTAAATATAATTAGTAATGAAATAATCATTGAAAAACAAAAGCTAGAAAATGAGTTGGAAAGGGTTTTAAATAGCCCCGAACTCCCAACAGAAAAAATGGTTAAAGAATCATTAAAATTATTAAATAAACTGACACAAGTTAGTAATACAATGTTAACTTGGGAGTCATACATAACTAAATATAAAAAAGAAGAATAAAAATATTATGGAAACATTAACACAATTAGAAACATTAGTAACATCTATAAAAGTAGATGCTGAGAAATTTTTTGATAAAAAAAATAAAAGCGCTGGAATTAGAGCTAGAAAATCAGCACAAGAACTTAAACAAGTTCTACAAGAATTAAGAAAAGAAATACTAGAAGAAAGTAAAAAATAAATGAATAGTTGGATTTACACTTTAATGTTTATATTTTCCCTACTGGTAATTGGGAGAAATATTTTTTTAGTTTTAACTAAATTATTTTCAGCTGAACCGTCAACCTATAAACTAAACTATAGAGAACTACTGTTATTAGGTATTTCTTTATCTTATTCATTAACATTTATTATACACTAAATGGGATTATACGAAGAAATATCAAAATTAAGTGGGTATTTTAATAGCCTTAGAATACACGAAGGTTTATTAGTAATAGACTTAAAACTACCTATAGATTGGAAAGTAAAAGAAATAGTGGGTAGTAGAGGAAATAAAATCCAATTACAAAAAGGTAGTGAAAGTAAAACACAAAAAATAGTTTCATTTTTTTCTTCTTTTGAGGAAAAGGAAAGTGTAATACTAGAAGAAGAAGTTTTAGCTGTAATAAAATGGAATATAGAAACGGAAGAAAAACAATTATTACTACAACAAAAAATGATTGAGTTGGAAAAAGTATTTAATGAAAATGATATAAATTCTTTAAGAAATTTAGATATAAATTTTAAAACAAATCTTTTAAATTTAAATGGAGAAACAAAAATTGGGCCGTTGGTTAGAGAAGGAGATGGAGAAAGACCAGAACGAGATACTACAACATAAAAAAAAGCTAATAAATCAAATAAAAAAAGAAGGGGTAACAGGAATTATGTCTAAACCTAAACCTAAAAAACAAAAAGGGGTATGGAAAAAAATCAAAAAGTTTTTAGGTATTTAGGTGAATGTGCAGAAATAGCTGAAAAACTAGAAAAAGAAAATCTATTCACCAACACAAAAGTTACTCTAAACACAAATCCCAAAAATTACCTAGAAATAATCCAAGAAATAGAAGAATTTGTTAAGAGTCGAGTAAATAGAAATCAATCAACAATATCATTAACTATAGGAAAAACAGAATTTATATTTAATAGAGACTAATAAGTAAATTGTTTCCTTAAAAATTCTCGTTTATAACCAACACCAACCAACAAATCATAAAGTTGTTTACGTTGTACAGTATTAGTATCAGACACAAACAAACAATCATATCTACCATTATCTAAAAAGTCTAACTCAATAATTTTTAATAATCTAGTTGCGTCAGAAATTGTTTTCAAACTAAAAAGATTAAATATTTCATCTTTTTGAATTACTAGTTTATTATTTAAAGTAAAAACTTGTTTAAAATCTTTAGAATTCAGATATGTTTGTATTAAGTCATTAAAATTTATTTTATTTTTAGTATGATGGTCATAAATCATTTCTTCCTTCCAGTAAGGTAGTAACTTAATTATATTATAGTTAGATTCTCCTAGACTAATTTTTTTATTTCTACCCATCTCATCTTTAACAAAAATACTTTCTTTTGATGTTTCAGTGGTTATAATAGATAACTCAAACATAACCTTTTTACGAGAAATATATTCTGTTATGAATTTAGGCTTTTTTTCTCCGATAAGTTTATTATATTTGTTTAAAATACTTTTTTTATTATTTGAAGAAAAAAATACTTTATTTCTTTCTCCATTTTTAAACAAAACTATTTTATATTTATTACGATTATAACTCATATGAATAAAGATTACTATAAAACTCTAAATATAAATAGAAATGCAACTCAAGATGAGATAAAAAAGTCATTTCGTCAATTATCTAAACAACATCACCCAGATAAGGGAGGTGATGAAAATGTATTTAAAGAAATTTCAGAAGCTTATGATACATTAGGCGACCCCAACAAAAGACAAGAATACAACCATAAATTAGATAATCCTTTTCATAACGGTGGGGATGTTAATATGGAAGATGTATTTAATCAATTTTTTAGACAAAATCAGCAACATAGACAAGTTAGGAAGGGTAAAAATTTAAGTATACCGTTAACTATATCTCTAAATGATGTATTTTTTGGTACAACAAAAAAATTACGTTACAATAGAGATATTAATTGTGGTACATGTAGGGGTACCGGTGGACAAACACAAATGTGTGGTAGTTGTAATGGTACTGGTGCTTTAGAACAGGCAGTTGGAAATGCTTTTTTTAGACAAATAAGAAGAGTAAAGTGCCCAAATTGTGGCGGTAGAGGTAAAACAGTTATAAACGCTTGTTTTAAATGTGGAGGTGTCGGAAAAGAAAAAAAAGAAAGTATAATAGATTTCCCAATCCCAAAAGATTTGATGACTGGACAAGTATATACTTTTAGAGGTATGGGTGAGGAGATTGAAAATGGACAACCGGGAGACTTACAAATACAAGTTGTTATATCTAGACATGAACATTTTAAAATTTCAGATAGAGATTTACTTTACGAACCAGAAATTAGTATTTTAGATTTTCTATTAGGTAGAATTATAGAAATACCCTACTTCACTGGATATATAAATACAAACATACCACCTTGTAGTCAACCTACAACAACATTTAAAGTTGGTGGTAAAGGACTTATGAAAAATAATGGATTAAGTGGTGATATTTTAGTTAGACCTAAAATTAAAATGCCTACAAGATTAAGTGCACAAGAAGAACAAATAATTAGGGGATTATATAACTCAGAAAGTTTTATAAAATAGAAATAATAAATTTTATTATAGATATGTAACCTATAATCATAGGTACAAAACCAAACAATATAACAACAAATCTTTCTCCTGGACTTACTTGACCTAAAGTTTTGTCATAAACTTGTTCTTCCATAGTTTTAGAAACGTTTAGAAGATTTTTTTGAATCCTATTAGCTTCATTTAGTATTTTTTGAGACTTACAACTTTTACAACCCATAATTTTTTTATTTAAAAATAAATATTACAATTCGTAAGTAAACAAAACTTGAAAAGACTATTAAAATATATTATTATTATAACATGGGAGAACAAACAACAATATTTGATATTATAGAAAATGAAGAAATTTTTGACTTTGAAGGCCAAAAACAAAATCTAATTAATAATTTAGAGATGTTAAAATCTATGTCAGTACAAGAACAAACTCTTTATAAAAAATGGCAAGAAATGAATAAGGGTGGTAAAATGTCAAAAATAAAAAAGAAGTTATATCCATATAAAGAAAATTTATGGAAACCAACCTTTTTAATAGATACGTTACAAACAATAACAGAAATTGAAAACTTAGAACCTTATGTTGAAATGGCAACACCTGGTAAGGGGGTAACAGAGTGGGTAAACTACCGTAAACTTATACATACAATGGAATGGGTTGCAAATCCTGGAAGAAACATGAAATTCTGGGTTAAGGATAGAAAAACAGAAAAAGTTCTTGGATTGATTTGTTTGGGGTCTGATGTGACTAGTATTAAAGTTAGGGACGCTTATATAGGTTGGGATAAAACTAATAAATTCGACCAACACAAACTAAACAATACAGCAATTGCTACCACTATATGTTCCACTCAACCAGGTGGATATAATATGTTAATGGGTAAATTAGTGGCAGCTCTAACAACATGTAAAACTATTAGAGATGCTTGGGAAGAAAAATATGGAGACAAACTAATCGCTGTAGGAACAACATCTCTATACGGTATCAACTCAATGTATAATGGTATGCCACACTTCAAAACTATGGGAGAAACATCTGGTAAAGTAAGATTAAAACCAGATGACGAAGCTTATTTACCTTGGAATAAATGGTTAAAAGAAAATCACCCAGAAGAACATAAAAAAGCTATAAACGCTACGGGACCTAAACAGAACGTTCTTAACAAAGTTTTTAAACATTGTGGTATAAAGGGTTCAGATTATGACCACGGATTTAAGAGAGGGGTCTATCTTGCAATGATGTATGATAATGGTTGTGAGTTTTTAAGAGGTGAAATAGAAGAAAAAGACCTAATTTTAAAAAAGAAATTTAAAGAAGATATATCTTATACTGAAAAATGGTGGAAACCTAAAGCTATCCGTAGATATGAAAATATTTGGAAACAAAGTAGAATTAAAGAAGAACAATTATTTTACTGGGATGTGATTGATTTATCCTGGGAAGAAACGAAAGAAAAATATATAAAAGAAGTAGGAAGATAAAATGTTACAAACAATACTATTAATATCATTATTCATTCTAGAAATACTTGCTTTTGGGTGGTTAATTTGGGAGGCAAGAGTAGGAAGAGAAAAAAGAGAACAGATAATCCAGTTAGAAAAACAAATATTAAAACTAGAAAGAGTTATAATAACAATGGAAAGAACAATAATTAAAAAAATAGATAAAAATAAATAAAATGGAAGAAATATTAATTTACACACAACATTACGCAAATAGTATAACCGAAATTTATTTAACAGAAGACAAAAAAACAGTAATCCAAAAAAAATGTCTATATTCTTCATGTGGTGAATATAGATATGATATAGATGAATACTTGGATAAAAAAATGGTAGGGTATAGACAAATTAGAAAACAAGTCAGTAAAACTAATTATATTATAGATATTGATGGGACTATTTGTGACGACATCCCAAACGAACAATTTGAAAGAATGGCTAACGCAAAACCATACCATAATTCAATAGAAACAATTAATAAATGGTATGAAGAAGGCAATATAATTACCTTTTTTACATCTAGGAAAGAAGAACATAGAGAAATTACTGAACAATGGTTAAGAGACAATGAAGTAAGATGGCATTACATAATTTTCGGTAAACCAAGAATCCACGAAGATGTTACAGAGTATCATTACATAGACAACCATAAAGTTAGAGCTACTCGATATAAAAAAGACAGTGTATGGGGTGATTTAGTAAGTAAAACAAAAGAGATAAAAGTTTTCCCCAAATAATACAATAAAATAATAAAAAAGTCGTATATTTGTACTATGGAAACAAAAGAAAAATCAAACTGGGACACATACGACTTCCAAGACTGGGTTATTAGAAACATACATCTTGTCTTAGGAAAAAAAGAACTAGATTTATTTCTAAAAAATAATTTTGGGTATAATGACCTAAAACTTTTTGGTAAATTAGAACAAGCAGAAAATCTAAAAAGTATATACCAAAATAGGATGTTTGATAAGATGATTACCTATAGTGGTAATTTAAAATGGACTAGTATTAATTTTTAAAAAGTAAAATAAAATGGGTGGAAGCACAACAATGGAAAAAAGAGGTCACCATATCTGTAAAATGGTGAATTATGAAGTTAGACAAAAAATAACAAAAGAAACCTCAAAGAGAATAGGGGGTAAAATAGTAAAAACTCCAGGTGATGTAGAAGTTATGATTTACAAGACTAAAAGTAAGTTAGAGGGTGGAATGAAAGATATTAAAGTAGCTGCACAAAAAATCTATGACATACTTAAAAAAGAGGGTAAAACTACTAACATAGATAAAAAATTGATTAAAAAATATAATTTATCATAATATTTATGTACATGGATGTTAATCTACATATCTATTTAAAAAGATTGAAAGAGTTTTTTGAAAACGACAAACAAGCGAGAGAAGATATGTTTGGTCAAACACAAGTTTCTATGGAAGAATTTTTTAAAATGGTCGCAAAACAAGCGACCATTAATATTAAAAAGAATGGAGACCCTATGTTAAGTGGTACTGAAATGTTAGAAATTGTAACAGATTTAGCTTTAAAAGATGTTGAAAAAGAATTAGACGTTAAACAGTTTATTAAAAGAGAACAAGAAATAGAAAAAGTATTTATCCACGTAAAAGATGGTTTTCCACCATTTTGTCTAAATTAAATAAAATATCTTTATTGACAATAATTTAACAATTAATTAATTTTAAGTTATGACAAACAAACTAGATAAATCTAAAAAAGTGGTCAATGACTTATTATTACAAAATTATACACCTGTTTTAATGGTTAAATTATCCACACCTTCAACCATAAGACTAGGTGAAAATTTAGAAAAATTTGCATTAGACATAAGTAAAAAAACCGGATATGAGGTACTTATGTTTCCGAATGAAGAGGAAACCGATTTAAAACTAGTTAGTGTGTGTGGGAACGAAACAGAAGAAATAGAAGAACTAAGAGAATATATTTTTACTAAATACAAATCCCAAAGTTTAGAAAATACACCATTTACTAAGATTAAAGATATAATTAAAAAAAGAAAATAAAGTGAGTGGTAAACAACATAACCAATGGGCCAGATACACGGTGGCAAGAGAACATCGATACTTAGATGATGCGTCATATACTAAAGAATCAAATAAACATCATAAGGTATTCAGTGAATGGTTAAATACTAATTTTAGTGGTGAAAATCTAAAAATAATTGATATTGGTTGTGGAAATGGAAGGGTTTTAGAAATAATTAATAACCCACCAACAAGTACATTAAATAATATTAATTATATTGGGTACGATATAAATACGTTTTGTTTGGATAAAGCCATCAAAAGATATGAAAATTGTAAAAATGTAAAATTTATAGAGTTAGATATTGATTACGAAAAAATTGATGAAAAAGTAGACATTATATACATAGATAGTATTTTACCGATGCTTAAAAATCCATATAAAACAGTTCTTGAATTGTTAAATATATGTGATTATATTTTCTTCAATAGAACAACAATACATCTAGGGGATATGGATGATATACAACAAACTAATGAATGGGCTGGTATGGTTGAGGAACAAGTATCATGGGTTATGAGCGAAAAAAAGTTAAATAATTTTTTAGAAAAAAATAATTTAAAAATTGAAGTATTAGATTATGAACGTATATACCTGAATAGTACAATAATTGATTTATCACAATTACCTGATAAGGAAATAGATGAGATGGGGGAAAGTTATTTAATAGGTAATAAAAAATATACTAATGGGTTTGTAATAAATAAAATTAAAAATGGGTAAAGAAAATAATGAAATGGTTGACCACCCAAGTCACTACGGAGGTAAAAATAATTTATACGAAGCTATTAAAGTTATTGAAGCTTGGGATTTAGGGTTTAACTTAGGGAATTCAATAAAATATATTTCCAGAGCAGAGAAAAAAAATAATAAACTAGAAGACTTAGAAAAAGCTAGTTGGTATATAAACAGAGAAATAAATAAAATAAAAAATGAAAGGTAAAATTAATACAGATAAAGGAACGATGGTGGTAGAGTTCTATGAAAAAGATGCACCAAACACAGTAAATAATTTTGTTAAATTAGCAAAAGACGGATTTTATAAAAATTTAAATTTCCATAGAGTTATACCTAATTTTGTAGTACAGGGTGGTTGCCCTAATGGTACAGGAGCTGGTGGACCAGGATATAAAATAGATTGTGAACTAAATGGTGATAATCAATATCACGATAAAGGAGTTTTATCTATGGCACACGCAGGAAGAAATACGGGAGGTTCACAATTCTTTATTTGTCATGGGAGACAAAACACACAACACTTAGACCGTAATCACACTTGTTTTGGTAAGGTTGTAGAAGGACTAGATGTTATAGATAAAATACAACAAGGAGATACATTTAACGTAGAGATAGAGGGTTAATGAAAACTAAATTATCTGATAATGTAGGTAACACTCCTCTAATACCAATAACTATAGGTAGTTATACAGTTTGGGGAAAAGCTGAATTTATGAACCCAAGTGGTTCTGTTAAAGATAGAATGGCAACATTTATCATTAATAACGCGGAAAGAAAGGGGTTAATCATCAAAGGAAGTACTTTATGTGAAGCCACTAGTGGTAATAGTGGGATTGCTTTTGCTATGTTAGCAGCTGAAAGAGGTTATAAAATGGTTATAATTATGCCTTCTAATATGTCCGAGGAACGTAAAAATATGTTTAGATATTATGGGGCTGAATTAATAGAAGTTGAGGATGGTGATTTTGATGGGGCAATAGACCTAAGAGATAAGATGTGTGAGGATAAGGGATGGTTTAATTGCAATCAATTTCATAACCCACTTAACATTCAAGCACACTACCAAACCACAGGTCCAGAATTTTATAATCAATACAAAGAACTTAAAGGTGAAAAATCACACCCAGCTGTTTTTGTGGCTGGGACAGGTACTGGTGGTACTTTAATGGGTACGGATAAATTTTTAAAAGAAATGTGGCCAAATATAAAATCAGTAGCTATTGAACCAGCAGAAAGTGCGGTAATGTCAGGGTTTGAACCAGGTCTTCATGGTATACAAGGAATAGGTGATGGTAGTAAATTTTTGGTAGATTTGGATAGGGTTTCAGAAGTAAGAATGGTTAGTACAGAATGTGCTAAGGCATGTGCAAGACATTTAGCTAAAAATTATGGCCTATTTATTGGTATAAGTGCAGCAGCAAACGTATTTGCGTCATTTCAGTGGTTAAGGGATAATGATGAAACGGATGCTATAACTATATTGTGTGATAGGGGAGAAAGATATTTTAGTTGTATGTAAATAACTATAGTTTATTTATAAGAGTAAGTCGTTTATGATTATATTTATTGTAAACGACTTTTTTATGCGTATAATAATTACAGAAAATCAATACGGTAGACTTTTTGAACAAGAGGAAGTTAAGTGTGTACCTACTGGAGAAACAAAATTCTCTAAAGTGGACATTTCTTTTTATGATATGTTATATAATAATAGTATTTTAAATTATGGTGATTACGATTTAGATAAAACCCACCCAATATACGTCATTCAAAAAAAATTAGGTATAAGTAGAGATGGGTATTATGGTAAAGATATGTTAAAAGCTTTGTCCACTCAACTAGATATAGATTTGTGTAAACAAATTAATAACAATATACCCATAGGACCCAATGGTTTAAAAAAATTAGATTTATATATAGAAATACCAGAAGATGATGAAGATTACATATTAGCATCAACACTTGTAGGAGAAAATCAAATAGCTGGAGAAAAAGAATTAAAAGCTATACTGTCAACAATAAAAAACCGAGCTGATAAATGTGGGTATAGTATGAAAGACTCAGTATTAAAAGGAAAACAATACTCAACATGGAATTACTTTAATAGATTAAGTAAAGAAGGGAAGTTTGAAGAGTTACTTAATAGAATAACCAATCAAAAAGTAAAAGGGTTTGATAGTATGTTAAAAATTGTTGAAAATTTTAGTGATGGAGATGTAATTAGGGTAAATCATTACGTAAATCCAGATATTGTAGACTTAAGTAGTAGTAGTACTAGAACTATAGTAAAGTCTTATAATAACAATAAAAAGTCAGCTAAGAAAATAGGTGACCACATATTTTGGTGGGATAAGAGACATCCGTGTTAATCAAATAAGTAGATATTTATATAATATGAAAATCGAGATAACAGAAAAACAATTAAAAGTTATTAATGAATCCCTTTTAAATGAAGGTGGAATTAGAGACATTAATAATTTAGCTAAAAGATACCCTAAAGCAGAAATATACTTTCACCAAGACCTAGACGGTGTGGTATCTGCATTAGGAATGAAAAATTATCTTGAAAATTATGGGATAGAAGTAATAGGTACAAACGTAATTCAATACGGGGATAAAGAATTCTCTGTTAAAAAACCAGATGCTAGTGGTGATGTAATGCCAGTCCTAGTAGATTTTGCACACGGCAAGCCAATATTTAAAATCCATACGGACCATCACGATTCCCAAGCAGGTGTAGAAGATGATACAGCAACACAATTTAGAGGAGCTAGGTCAAATGTAGAAACTATATCACAAACTATAAGTCCTAGTGATATTTTTACTGATGAAGATATTATGATGATTAATACTGTAGATTCAGCAGATTACGCAAAACACAATATTGAACCAGAACAAGTTATGAATTTAGTTAGAGATTTTGAATCTGGTGACCAAACTTATGAAAAAAGATGGATGTTAGGTCTTTTAACCAATAAATTATTATTAGCTTATAAAAACAAACCAGGATTTTTAGAATACCTAGTTATGAATTCGTCCCCTTCTTTAATGAACATATACCAAAACATAACTTCATATGCAAAAGAAAAAGGATTTGCTTCACCAGAGGAAATGGCACAGAATCAAGCAGAATACATAAAATCACAACAAGAAAGTGATAACTTAAATATAGATGATAATATAATTGTACAATATGGTGGTGGAAAATTATTTAAACCAGGTTCTTATGATAGGTACACTCCATTCCAAATATATCCAGACGCAGACTTTTTAGTAATAGCTTGGCCAATGGGTCTAGTACAAGCTTCTTGTAATCCATTTAAAAAAGATAGGGCTTTAAAAGGTGTTAATTTAGGTGATATAGCACAAGAAGTTCTTAAAGAAGTAGAACCACAACTTAAAAAACACCAAGTACCAGTTTCAGTTATTAAAAGAATAGGAGAAACAAAAGCAGAAGATGAAAGTATTGGGTTTAAAACATCTGACCTATTTGCTTTATATAAAGACCATTTACAAAATATGCCTTCACCAGACTCAAAATACTACAATATGGCAGTTAGTATAATTGACACACCTTGGGAAAAATTAAGTGAAAAACAAAAAGCTGTTTTAGATAAGATAACAGTACCAGCATGGGACGTAATTCAAGCTAATAGTGGTGGACATAAATGTATAACAAATATTAGTGGTTTAAATTTCTTTAGTAGAGCTACTAGACAACCAGAAGGACCTTATAAGAAAAAAGCAGATTCTAAACCAACAAGATATGTTGAATTTGTAAAATGGGTTCAAAAACAAATGGTTAATAAAATTAAAGAAACTATAGATACTAATTAGTAAATTTTAAAATATCACCCTCACTTACATTATATTTTCCTGAAGGCAATTCCAAAACTTTATCAGCCACACCATAATAAGATTTACATTTACTTAAATTACAGGGTGGACAATTATAATGAACTTGAGTAACTTTATTCTTAATGATAAAGATTATATCCAAAGAAATTAAACAATCTTTCATCCAGAAAGAACGTTCAGATACGGAAGGAAAAATAAATAACATTCCACCATCAATATATTTCCTACCCATCATACCAGTACTAATGGCATTAGGAGTTGACATAATCTCTAATGGTAGGACTTTATTATCTAAAATAACATTCATATTATTATAAATATTTAGATGGAACAAGAAACAAACAAAGAATTAAAAAAACAAGTGGAAGAGTTAAAAGAACTAGTAGGAACCATTGAGGTTAAAGATAAAGAATCTGTGGCTGACATGAACCACATCAATTCTCAATTAGATAAATTAATTAAAAAATTTGATAAAAATGAAAATAAAAACAAAGATTGAATACATTTGGTTAGATGGTAATAAACCAGAACAAACTTTAAGAAGTAAAACTAAAATTGTAGATTTAGATAGTACTATTACTAAACCAGACCCAGATAATTTACCAGAATGGTCATTTGATGGTAGTTCAACAAAACAAGCTACCGGTAATAATTCAGATTGTATCCTAAGACCGGTAAGGGTTTATCCAGACCCACAAAGAGTAGGGTCTTATCTTGCATTATGTGAGGTATTAAATGAAAAGGGTATGTCACATAAGACTAATGAAAGAGCAGAACTAGAAGATATAGATTTTCATAGACACCAAGAAGGTTGGTGGTTTGGGTTTGAACAAGAGTATGTTTTAATGAAAGACGGTAAACCACTAGGATTCCCAAAAGAAGGGTATCCAGAACCACAAGGAAAATATTATTGTGGTGTTGGTACAGATAGAGTTATTGGTAGAGAAATTGTAGAACAACATTTAGATGCTTGTATGAATATTGGATTAGATATTACAGGTGTTAACGCGGAGGTAATGTTAGGTCAATGGGAGTACCAACTATTTGGTAAAGGAGCTCTAAAGGTTTCTGATGATTTATGGGTTAGTAGGTATCTTTTATATAGAATTACTGAAAATCATGGAGTGACAGTAGACCTACACCCAAAACCAGTAGTTGGTGACTGGAACGGTTCAGGAATGCATGTAAACTTCTCAACTAAAGAAATGAGAGAGGTTGGTGGTAAAGATTTAATCGAAGGTATTTGTGATACTTTATCTTTTTATCATGAAGAACACATTAATAATTATGGTAGTGATAATGAGAAAAGATTAACAGGTTTACACGAAACACAATCTATAAATAAATTTAGTTATGGTGTGTCAGACAGAGGTGCTAGTATTAGAATTCCAGTATCTACGGTTAAAAATAATTGGAAAGGTTACGTAGAAGATAGAAGGCCAGCAAGTAATGGTGACCCATACAAAATCACTAAGAGATTACTAGAAACTTTAAAAACCCAACCAGAATTGGTAGACTAGTTAAAAAATAATTATTATATTTGTGGCATGAAAAGTCCTAATATTAAAAAAGATGCCAATTTTGTACTAAAAGTACTAAATAATCCAAATAATAAAGAAGTTCATAAACCAGCTTTAAAAAAGTTGATAATAAACTTTGAAAATAAGTGGAATGACTTATTAGGACCAGGAGTAGCAGATTTTTATGTTAACCTTTTAAATAAAAAATACAAAAATGCCATATAATATAATAAAAGAAATGATAGACCCTAAAACAGGTAATAAATCTTTTGTCCTACTAACAGACGGACTATCCCAAATATGGGATGTAAAAAGTGAAAAAGAAGCTCATAGAATAGCTACTATGTTGACAGAAAATTCAGATAGTGGTTGGGCTTATAAAGTTAGAAAAACTTGTAATAGTAAATAAAATGTTAAAAAAAAATACACATAAATATAAATTTAATAGGAGAAGAGCTCTAGAATGTAAATTTGTAGAAAAAAGTAAAAATAATCCAGGATACCTGAAGTACTTAGTTACAATAGGTGAAAAAGATGGTACAAAACACACCCAACCAGTATACGGTAAAGATATGCAAGATGCACTAAGTAGACTAATTAACCAAGAGAGAACTGTTAAGGTAGAAAAAAAATTAGAAAATAATACAGGATATATATTTCTAATATGGTTGATAGTGATGGGTGTACCATCATTTTTTGTTGAACACCACACACCGTGGTTTCTAGTATACACGATGGGAACACTGTTAGTATTAATATTAGCCGCAACTTGGTGGTATAATTATATTAAAAAAGGAGAATAATATGTATAGAATAGTAAAAGAAGAAAATAGATTAAGTGGTAAAATACAATACATTATAGAAAAACGTAAAAAGTTTTTATGGATGATATCTTGGACAAGAGATTTAGATTTAGATATACCACAGATAGGACCTGTAGGAGCCTCTACATTAGATGGTGCTAAATACAAACTAGACCAAATAATTGCATGGGATGGTAAAATTCTTAAAAAAACAACAGTTTGATAATGTTAGACCCATTTGAAAAAAACGCAGCCTTTAGACTAGCTTATGAATTTATTGTAAATTCTATGGAAGAAGGTGAGGAATATGAAAATCTTGAATTTGTTAATAAAGACTTACCACACAAAACAATAGATAAACTAATTACTTTCTTTGAAAAAACAGAAGAGTACGAAAAATGCTCAACCCTCCAAAAAATAAAACAAGGAAGACTTTCCGATTATTCCAAATATAACTTGTAATTACTTTATATTTATAGTAGATGACTATGAATATGTTAAACGAACAGGTAAATAAAAGAGTTGTATACGAGGATGATAAATATGAACTCGTATTACCTTATAATATTGCATCTATTTGTTCTATAGCACCCCAATGGTGTAAGGATGAAAAAATTAAAGAAGCTACCGTAAACGCATTTAAAAGTGGTGGGGTAACCTATATAATAATAGAAAAGGATAAAAACAAAGCAGGGATAGTCCACGACAGCAAAAGTAAAATACCTTTAAGATTTAGTGGAGAATATTTTCTTTTTGACCCACTCAGAGACGCAGCGTTAAATATAAATTGGTACCAGAAAAAAGACGCAAAAGAATTCTTTAGTGACAAACCAAAACTAATAGAAAAACTAAACATACCATACTCCCTCAAAGAAAGATTAAAATTTGAAATGCCTTTTACTGAAAAGGAAATGAAATCATATTCAGAAAAAAATGATTTTGCAAAAGCAGTTTATGATGAGATAAGAGGTGAGAAAGGACAAAAT
>Ga0098043_1000002_pt1 | contig 93644 bp, 134 predicted proteins | sample 9B_taG_FD_92581 | JGI IMG/M metagenome (GOLD analysis project Ga0098043, IMG submission 92581) | Marine viral communities from the Subarctic Pacific Ocean - 9B_ETSP_OMZ_AT15188_CsCl metaG | ecosystem: Environmental > Aquatic > Marine > Oceanic | place: Subarctic Pacific Ocean | collected... | reverse complement strand
TGAAACAGGTAGTAATATAAGTACAAAGGAAAAGTATGATATATTGGTAAAAGAAGCCAATGATATATTAAGCGGTAAAGGCGATATGGTGTTCTTATTGGATTAGGTGATAATATGACTTGGGATTGGTATGATTTGGATAAAGCCGCAGATGATAGAAAAGGAGTTTCGCAAGCATACAGGCAGAAATCAAAACAAAAACTTGCTGAAAGACAAGCCCTTGAAAGAGAATTACAGAATGTTACAGGTAATAGAAATGCAATATTTGATATTAAGGGTAGAGCCACTAATGAAAGAATAAGGGCTAAAATTGAAGAAGAAAAAAGACTAAATCGTGAAGCCCAAAGTAAATCGAGAAAAGACGCAATTCAACAAGGCAAAGATAAAGTCGTTGCTGGCGCAAAAGCAGGTGCAAAAGCAGGTGCAAAAGCAGTGCAAGATACCGCTACTGCTACTGCAAGAGGTATAGGTCAGGCAGGTGCAAAATATATTGATAGAGGTTTAGGTGGAGATAAACCAAAAGCAACAATGGCACAACAACAAGCAAGATTTCAACAAATAAAAAGAAGGGCTGAAGAAGCAAAACAACCAATTGATTACAAGGCTATTGAAGAAAGAAAAAGGCGAGCATTCAAAGATGGTCGTGACCCTAATTTATATTATAATAAAAAAGGTCAACCTGTGGCCCCTGTTGCTCAAGCGGCTAAAGACGCAGGTAAAGCCATTGCAGGTAAAACCGTTGCAGCAGGTAAAAAGGCAATTGGCGCAGGTGCTAAAGCAGTAGCCGCACCATTCAAATCAGCAGGTAGGGTGGCTTCTCATTTATTTAGGGGAGGTAATAGAATATCATCTACTCATGCAAGTCGTCAATTTGATAGTCAAGGAAAAAGAAATCCTATTTTTAAGCCCGAAGCAAAGAGAAGAAAAGAACTTGAAGCACAAAAAAATAATCCTAAAACCGGTAAAACATCTTCTAATACAGGAGTATTAGGAAATAAACCGCCACCACCAAAACCGCCGAAACAACCTGAAAGGACACTATCTCCCAATGTTAAAGACAAATTAAAAAGAACCACTAATCCCGATTTTGATGTATGATTACTATGTTCGACAAAATACCCTTTGCTGAGTTTAAGAAGTATTTACAAATAGAAAAGGAAAGACAGTTAGCGTTACAAGAAGTGTCTGAAGTATTAGGTATTGATATTGGTTTTAGTGATGAAGAAGTGGTTAAAAACGCAGAAGAAGCATTTGCTAAAGCCATTAGTGAAAAAATGAATAAGGAGATTAATGAATGGATGAAGTCAGCCTTCTCATAGATTTAGTAAGCACTAATTGGGCGAGTTCCGCCACTACTCTACAAAGTGCAGGTACTATTACCGCAGACCATGTTGGTACTCCTAATTTTGTTGATGTTAGAACATTAGAGAAGAATAGGGGAGTTAGATATGATTTAACTGCTAAAGATGTAATTATCTTTTTTGAGGATTCACAAAATGTAGATTATCCGACTACTACCTTTGATGTGAGAAATGAAACTTATACTTTCACAATGCACATACGCACGATTCACGATGAAAGAGCCGGAACAGACGCTAATTTTGGCAAAGATAGGCTAAGGGCTTTATACTTGATTGCTCGTCATGCACTTGAACGGGGTCGGAAAGGCTACACTGCATCGGACGGTTCTAACTTTAGTCAAGTATTTGTTGGTTCACGAAATGAAAGCAATGACCGTTCAAAAAGATTATTTGGATATAAAATAAGCATTGAAGCAAAAAGATTCGCATTAACACTCCCTTAGTAAGTTTGTAAAGGAAAGGAGAGAGTAGCATGGTAAATAATAACATATTTTTAGGCAGTGGAACCACCACAACATTAGTACCCGAATTACAACTAACATCATTTATTGATGAAAGTTCATCTAATAATACCACTTTGGCACTATTAGCGTCATTTTCAACTAACCTTCTTTTGGTTCCTAATTTGTATGTTGGTTGTAAAGTAGAATTATATGATGCTGGTGATACTGCAAATCCTGTTTCTACTCATACTATTACTGCAAATACTGAAACTGCTCTCACTATTACTCCGGCACACGGTCATACGCTGGATAGTGGAGATGGTGATTTTTGTATTATTCTCCCATATGGCGCACCATGCCCTGCTAAGAAAACAGGTTCTAATTCATACAGACTAAATGCTGATAATTGGTTAGGTTTAGTCGAAACTGCTACATTCCCTAACACTGAAATTGAAATGAAACAACTGAATCTATCTCTTGGTGGCTCAAGAAACTTTACTCATCAATACAAGGGTATTGAAACTGCAAGTGGAGGAAACATAGCAATTATGGCTAATCATGGTGCATTCTTGTATTATGCTTTAGGTAGATGTACCGGAATTAAAGCGACTTCTACCACTTCAGTAAGCACAGACCCCGCAGATGCTTTTAACGCACATGCTGTAAGTGCAGTTTATTTTGATACAGGAGATACTTCTGCTACTGCACATGATGGGGCTTTTGAAACTACTCATTTAGAACAAGGGCCGATTTTCTATCGTGCTGATGCGGCTTCTGTTACCTTGTTGCCACCTCTCGTACACGGTTCAGATACTAACACTAATATGAATCTATTAACAAGGCCAACATACAGTAGCGGTGCTATTCAAAATCCTATCACTTATGAGTTTAAGGAGGCAAATGGAGAAGATTTGCCATCATTTAGTTTAGAACATAGTATGACTAAAACCACCACTACGACTGTTACTGAAGGTGCGGCTACTGAAACTGAAACCGTAGTTAGGATTGCAAGGGGTAATAGAGTAAATACTCTAACTCTCACTGCAAACGAAAACGAGGAAGTCAAAATGACTATGGATTTGAATACAAGAACAGTAGACCATATTAATGACTTAACTACTACTCAAGTATATACACCGAGAAACAATGTAGGAACAAATACTTCTTTGTTTAATTTTGACTCAAATCCCGAAGCATTAGAACCATTCTTCTTTTCAAGCGGAACATTCTCTGTATTCGGACAAACTTTCCTAAAGATTACTAATCTAACATTAACTATCAACAATAATCTACAAGATAAGAGATTCATTGGTGTTGGTAACAAGTCAATTAAAGATGCTATTCCGGCACAGAGAACCTATGAAATAGGATTTACTGCTATGATTACAGATGATACCCTATTGACTGAATTGATTAATGATACTGAAAACACAGGTTCGGGTCAAGAAATAGTGCTTCAATTCGACAAGGCTTCGGGAGAACAGATATTGCTTAACTTCCAAGACTATTTCCTATCTTCTGCTAATGTAACTGTTCCCGATGATAATGGGGCAATCACTGTTGAAGGCGTAGTTATGCCAAGAACATTAGATAAGTGTGAAGTTAAAACACATTGGGTTCTTCAAGGGTGATTCAAATGGATAGAAGAGAAAAAAGGAGACTTTTTGCTGAAAATCAAAAAAAGAAGCCTAAGACAGTTAAGACTGAGGTAAAAAAAGAGGAACCAAAGAAGTCTAAACTAGAATGATATTCCACCAACACCGTTTGTTTGTTTGTTGGTTTTGAAGGTGGATAATTATGTTAGAAAAAAAAGTTGTAACAGATAAAAGTGTATTGTTTGCACTAAGCGAATCTACGCTACATTATATTAAAGTAGCACCCGAACAAGAAGAATATCTCAAGGTATGGGTTAAAGAACCCACTTGGTTAGAAGTCGAAAAGGCTCTCAATTCAGTAATGAAAATTGACTCTCGTACTCAATCTCTCGACCTTGACCTAAACTCTATGTATAGGTATATGGTTGAAAACTTCATAGAAAAGACAGAACCTTCACTAAGTACAGTGGATATGTTGCGTCTTAGCCCATATGTGGGTAATCAAATAAAAGAAATACTCCCTAATCCGATGAATCTGATGCAGGGGGACGAAGAAAAAAACGATTAATCGAAGATGTGTTTAAGGGCAGAAAGCAAGACCCTAAAATATCATCTTTGATTATCGTTTATATTCTTTCAAAGGCATTAGCCATAAGTCCGTTAGAAATATATAAGATGCCAGCAGAGTTAGTTTTAGACTTATTAACAGTACATTCTATCGCAGAGGATTTTCAAGCAAAGGAATTAGAAAAAATAAAGAATAAAAAGTGAGGTGTTACACATAACCGGAATAGACGATGTAACAATGTCACTTAATGACTTGAACACTGCTACACTAAGAAGTGCAGTTGAGTTTAGGGGTTTTACTAAAACTATTACTTCTGCCGCCGCAGGTACAGAAGGCGCAAGCAAAGCATGGACTACATTTAGTCGTTTAGTTTCCGGTACTCCATTATGGGCTTTTCAAAATAAATTAAGAGCATATCTTTCTATTTTGGCTGGTTTTGAAAATAGGTCACAGGCTAACATAAAAGCCATGAAAGAAGAGGATAAGTTATTTGTTAAGAGAGTAAAAGGTACAAAAAAGGTAATAGAAGAGTTTGAATTAATGAATCAAATTATGAATGATAGCATTACTATTACAATGTTATCAAAGGTTAGCCACGAACAGGCTTTAGAAGCACAGGTTAGTTCGGGTAGAGTAACGAGAGAAAATATGGACATAGTAAAAGAAGCCATCACAGATACTAAAGAATATGCTTTAGCAATAAAAGCAGGTGCATCAGAACAGATGGCTATGGCCGCAGGTACAGTACAACTCAATAAAAGAATGAAAGAGTTTAGAATACAAGATAAAGCCATCACAAGAGCCGCTAAAGAAGCATATGCTTTCGATGAAAAAAGAGTAAAAACAAGAAAAGTTTTAGCCGGTAAAAAGGCCGAAGCAGAAGGAAAAGGTTACTTTGGTCGAAAATTCGCAATAAGGAAAGCCGGAAAAAAAGAAAAAGCCCAAATGGATAAAGAACAGACAACCATTATGAGTAAATTAGCCGGAGAAAAGGGTGATGATGCTATTAAAACAATAGGTGACGAATTGGGAATGATGGTAAAAGGTATCGGTGCGCCTTTATTCGCTATGCACAAATTAGCAAAATCAAGAAGAAAAATGCAAATTAAAATACTCAAGTTCACTAACTCTCTCAAAGGCGTACTTGATATAGCATTTAGATACTTTATGTTTGGTGTGTTTGCAGTAATAGGATTTATGGCTTTAATACCTGTATTCTTTGCAATTAAAGATATGATTAAGCCATTTGCAGGTGACATCAAACATTTCGGCGGGCGGCTGATAGAGTTTGGTAAAGATATATTTGGAGTAATTAAAGCCTTTGCAGATGGGGGAATTGATGAGGGTATTAAGCAATTAGGCCCACTATTTGATACAGGACTACAATTGTTAATTGATTTCGGTAAAGGATTACTTATAATAGGGCAAGCATTGTTATTCGGATTAATTGATATGGTAATAGAGTTTGTGTATAAGTTTTTCACTGATGAAGAGTTTAGAAAACCAATTATAGATAGATTATTACAAATTGCTAAGATAGTTTTAGCAGTGTGGTTTATTAAAACATTAGCGGCTAATGCAATACAATTAATAGGAATATATCTACTACCTGCTATGATAGGAATTGTTATTTTAGCAGTTATTTACAGGGCTTGGAAGTTTTTAGTCCAAAAGAGTGTTGAATTAGCAAGCAAACAACTTACTGCTTTTATTGAATACATTAGAAAAATAGGAGATTATATTTTTGAAGTAGCAAAAGGTTCTATGAAGTTTATGAAGTTCATTAGGGATGGTTGGAATGACCTTATGGATTCGTTAGACTTTGACTTATTGCATACAGGAGGCGTTGCTACGGGCGGTGCCACTATTGTTGGAGAAAGAGGGCCGGAATTACTAAATCTACCAAGAGGTTCAAGAGTTTATAATAATCAACAAACTAAATCAATGGTAGGCAGAGGTGCTGGTAATGTTGTAAATAACTACATTACAATTAATGCAAGAGATACTTCTGATGCAGAATTAAGAAGAATAGCAGATAGAATAGGTAGTATGGTAAATAGTAAAATAAATCGTACTACTTCATCAAGAACATTGGGGTGATTAAATGAGTTATGTATATTTGAAGTTTGGTAGATATGATGCTGATTCTAATGATTTAGCCATAGATACAATTCCTCTAAATGTAACTTCTGTCGGTGTGTCCGTACAGAAAACAATACCTGCGTTTCCTATTCCATTTTCGGGTGTAGTTACAGGTGAATCCTTAACTGCGGCATTAGACTTAGGTATGGCTACAAAGACAATAGATTTACAAGGATTTATTTCTGAAACTACACTGAGAAAAACAAGAACCCCTTCTTCCGGTGGAACGGAAACTAACACTGCTCTAACTTATACTGCTCACGAAATAGCACAAATGATTGCATCGGGTGTAGATTCCACAGGATTACAAGACAATCAATCCATGAATGAGTTAGTTATTCTTTATCCATCTAAAGTCAGTAATTCCTATACTGCAAGGGCGGAAACTTTAGTGCCGTTTAATTTCGCATCAAGGGGCAGTGCTGGTTTTGGAGATAACTTAGGAGTAGTGCTTAAAAAATCAACATACCCCGATGCACAAACTGATGCCGGTATATCCGGTTTTATTCGTAGTTTTAGTTTTAATTTTGAAGCGGAGAGCATTGACATCAGTTTCAGTATGCAATTTGAAGTAGCGAGTATAGGGCCGTGATATTATGTATGAAGTCTTAACAGGAAAACAACGCTCATTGGTCTTTCCAATTATGTGTAATGCTTTTGTTAAGTTAGATTATTCAGATAATATACCCGATACTAATAGTAATACAGATACTTCAGATGATATTGCTTATGGATTATGGGCACATGAGGGTTCTTTTTCCTTTGAAGGTATAGTGACTCCTTATGATGTAAATGGGTTCGGTACTCATCAAACAAGAGTTAGTTTTAGTAATACTAATTTAGGTGTAGGGAACACAAAAAATGATAGTAAAAAAATAATGCCAAATCATATACAAGCAAATGTAGCAGCCATCCCTGATAAATTACAAGACCAATTGTATTTATCGAGAGCAAATAGGTTAAGTTACGAAATGATGATTTTTAATAATGATAATTTCAAAGTTTCTTTACTCAATTCCACAACGCACACGCAGAATAACCCTGCGGAATATAAAATAAAAGTACAGGTAAAAATAGGCTCAACGACACAAACCGTAACTTCTGATGCGGTTATAGTGCCAAGTCAAGGCCATTCTTTTAGATACAATAGTACCAATGGTGCGGCCCTTTTCAATGGCTTTGATGATAAAGGTAGAGTTATGTACGCTAAGGTTGCTGAAGTCGCTACAAGCGGTCATTCTGCCGGTAGTGCTACTATTAATGTTACATCATCTACTCACCCCGTCCTAACAGGCGATATACAAGAGATTTTTATTAGAGATGGGTTTAACTTTACTTCTTTAGGAACAGTCAATAATGTAACAACCGGAACACCACCGACTATTGTTTTAACAAGTACCTATGCTACACAATTAGCAAATGCTACTGATTTATATTTACCTACATACAAATATCCAACATACATTGAGCAAATGTTTCACATAGGATGCACATATAATAACAAAACAAAAAAGATTTCTATTTACTTAAATGGAGTTAATATAAAAGAGGAAACACATACTGCCGGAGAAACAGGAGATTTTTCTTTTGCAAGGACTGATACCTATTTAGGTTCTAATGGATTAAATGATATGACAGTAAGTGGTATTAATGATGCCGCTAATTCCGGCACTGCAACAGGAAAAAGCGGTGCTAATACTTGTAAACAATTTATGGGAGAAATGCACGAAATAGCAATATCAAATAAGATTAGAGAGTTTGCTGAAGTAGACAACCTTATGCCAAATTACAACAATACCCTTCTTTACTTGAGATTTGAAGAGGTGGATTTATGACCCGTATTTTTGCTGAATCAAATGAAGTAGTTACTGAAGCAGTGAATACGAATAGTAACACTACATTATCTAATGTAGGTGGAGTTTATTATGTTGGTATGGGAGTTACAGGGACAGATATTCCCGATAACACATATGTTTCTGCTACGGCTTTAGGTTCAAATCAAGTAACTATTTCAAATACTGCAACCGGTACTACTGCTATTACTGCCACATTCAATAAAACCAATTACAATGTTCCTACTAATCCTAAGTTTAGAACCTTTGGTGCCTATTCTGGAAGTGAACGACTATACACTATTATCTATGGAGATGCTACTAATACAAGTGATACTATTTCCGTACAAGGTTCGGGCAGTACAAGAGAGTATTCTAATTTGGAAACAACAGAAGGCTTTAGAATTAAAAACTACCACCCAAATACCTTTACAGGAATAAATCTAAGTACAGTTAATTTAACTACACATAATTATTTTGTCCTAATACATTCTGATAATCACCTACTCCACCACTTTGCTAAAGTTACTAAAATTAATACAGATGATTCTTTAGGCGATTCCTTTGAGTTCACTCCATCATTAGGTACTGAAATAGAAGAAGGTACTAAGTTTATGGTATTCAAAGGGCCATCCGTAAATAGTAATGTTTTTGCAATATCAGCAGGTATTAAGCGTGAATTACAAGATTTGTTAGTTTGTGCGAGGCCACTGTTTTATTTCTTTGACGATGAATTGGATAAAGAAGGGCAATTAGACCACAACACAAAATACTTTCAAAGATTTGTTGGCGATGCGGCAGTAAGTGGTACAATATCGCCTTCTATCCATAATACATTTGTTACCGCTTCAGATAACGGATTCATTATCAAAGATTATAGTAAATATACAATGAATGTTAAAATGGTAGATAATCTAAAGGACTTGGATTACCCTGCTTATATAGAAAACTTTGCAAACAATCCTTCTGCTTTACCACAGGAATACGATAGTCCAGATTATACTATATTTACTACTCCAAATGTTTTTACTGATTATAATGATTGTTTTCCTAACGCAAGAAGAGATGGTGATTTAGATGTTCACCCTCTAAGCGATATATCCTACACAGGGCCAATAAGATATGTTCATTATGATTTTTCACCAACTAAAGCCAATAAAGCATACAATACCTTTGATTTGGTTTTAGAAGAATCTATCGGTAAAAGAGGAAGTTATGTAGAAGGAAAAGCAGTGGATAACAAAAGAATCCTCAAACAAAAAAACTCTGTATTTGATAAATTAAGAGTTAGACATAGATTACATAGAGAAAAGTTTAATGATTGGTTTGCACTAAAAGCCACCGTAAAACAGAATACAACCACTACAAATGAATATACTTTTACTACTGAATATGATTTAAGTGAATTATTAAATGAAGGAGATGAAGTTAAAATAGGTTCTCATATTTATATTATTGATACTATTGATAGCATTAACAATTCGGGGGCTACGGGTAAAGAGCAAGATATAACCCTTAGAGCAGAAAGAAGGACAGAAACGGAAACTATCTTTGCTTCGGCCTCTTATACTTTAGCGGCTGATGCAATTATTTACAGAAGGGCATGGAATGTGAATGATTCTACGCTATTAACTAATTTTGATATTTTAGAAAATAGAAATAGTAATCTATATGTTAAGTTAATTTCAGAAGAGTTTGGATTTTTAGAAGCAACCGTTACCAATTCGGATTCAAATAAACAATTACTTACTCTACAATTCGACAGTGATACACAGGTTAATAATACAAATAGGTCAATATCTATACTTGATTATATGGATGGTTCTTATTATATAGAAGTAGAGAAGTTTTCTGGTGTTATTGAAAAACTGAAGAGTTACAAGGACAAAGATACAGGTCAATCATTTTTAGATTATTCGGGTCGTTCTGATATTAGAAAACTTCTTGGCCCTTCTATTAATAAAAATACTTTACAGTCACAAGACATTATCTATTCTACAAATAGTATGTTTAATATTGGAACTGACCTAAGCAGTGGTGCTATTACAAAATGTACTTTTGATGATGATGAAGTTACATTCACAAATACTTGTACGGGTGATTTGCGAGTCGGAGATAAATTATTTTGTGTGTATAGCACCCATTTAACCGTAGCATATATAGGACAAGTCAAAACAATAGATAATGGAACTACTGTTACATTAGAAGAAAATGCAAGAGCAGAAGTAAAAAGTCCGGCAGAAGCAGTATTTTATACAAGAGAAAAACACTATATGTTCAATAAAGCATTATCTCACAATAGGTTTATGACTTCTTGTAGTGATTTAAGTGGTGCTTCTGGAAAAGGCCTATTTTTTGATAGCGGAGTAGTTATTAATTCTGATGGTTCTGAAGGTTCTACTTTAGTTAATACTTCTTCAGTAAATACTTCTAAATCAATAGGGTATCATTTGGATAATATTATGAAAGTTGATGCGGCTAATTTTGAAAGTACATTTGTTTCGCACGAATCAGGAAAAAATGATGGCTTCTTTCAAGCAAGATTACATGACAATGCTTCATCAAGAACATATACAGATACAGATACAATAAATACATTATTAGATTTTAATATTTTAGGAGTTGCAACCGAAGAAAAAACAAGCATAATAGAAGTAGCACCACACTTACCACTTACTTTAGGAAGAGTGGATATTAATTATGCTAACACATTAAATACTATTTTTGATAGTGATTTATTAGGAACAACATCAACTGCCACTACATCAAAAGCATATGTTCGTGTATCTAACTCAGATACTACTGCTTTATCTTCTACAAGTGCTGAAAGAAAACACTACGGAAAACCTGTTTATGCGGGCGAAGATGGCGAAGAAGTTTTCATAGGATTTTTTGTAAATGCTTTTTTAGGTAATAGTAGTACAAGTGGGGGAGTAACTTCTACTAATGATATTGTAATAGTATTAGATAGAAAAGTAACCATTGGCTCAAGCGTTAAAGTAAAAATATTAGTAGAAAGCACTAATATAGGTACTGCAAAAACAACACATGAATTAAATCTATTAAACGGAGGACACCTACATAGCGGTAAAGTTATTGCTTTGTTGAGTCCTCATATATCTTCTTCAACAGTCAATAAAACTTGTATATTTGACTATCCTTTAGTTAGCCATTACTCTTCTGATAGCACTGTGAACGCATTTACTTACAGTGAAAAGTACGGTTCTTCCTATTACAGAATAATTAATTTAGAGAAAGGAAACTACAATAAAATAGAATTACCTGTTTCGGGAACAACTGTCGAGTCTAAAAATTATTACGCTGATATTCCGAGTAAAATTAAATACTATGCTTCTGCGTTTAAGCCGCCGCCAATGGCACCAAAATACTCTTCAGTATATTATGACATAAAGGTGAGAGTAAATAAAACAGACACAGATACAGAAATACACCCTCTTGTAGAATCAAGAGGATTTGAGCCTGTTTCGGGGTCTAAGTTTTGGGATAGCACAATACACAAGAAAAATGGCACCTTTGAAAGTGTGTATTTACCGCCAACACCAAAAACACACGATGCGAAAGAGTTTTTTAACATTGATAATTCTTCTTATGCGTTTGGCGGTAGGCCGTGGAAAATAAAAGACACATTAAACTTAATAGACCCTAAAGTAGCAAGAATGTTTTTATTTTGTAATTCTGATTTATTACCTTATTCTTCAAAAAGATATGACAGTTTAATGTATAGTGGACAAACAAGAGATGTTTCTAATTATAATTTGATGTTACTAAAAGAACCAAGCAGTGACGGCACTTTTGAACCAAAAGATACAATAAACGGCACTACGAGAATAACACAGAATGATTCCGATTATCTATCTCTAAACATAAAAGCAGGTTCTAAAACATTAAGTGATTTGAAAAGATTCTCCTTAATGCGTTTAACTGAAGTAGTTTATGATTGGTCTTTTAATCAGATAGACCCCGAAAATGTTATTTCTGAAGAAAAGGTATTGCCTAAAATAAATCTTTTTAATAATACTATTGTTGCAAGCGGCATTAATATAACAAGTATTAGTGGTAAGGTAATAACATTAGATGCTAATTCTTCAGGTTTTATAATTTCTCAACAATCCATAATTGTTGATTCAAAAGGAAGATTTATGGGCGAAGTAAATACAAGAACGACAAGTTCTCCTTTTACTATAACTTGTTTTGATGAAGTAGTAAAAACAAATGGTGATGCTTACTACACAGGACAATTATATTATATTGCTCAAAAAGTCACAGGTGCGGTTGATGATTTTCATGGAAGAGGTAAAGAAAAATCGTTTAAGGGTAATGAAGAGATACATATGCTCAAAGGAGTTATTTGTAACGGGGTAGATGGTGCCAAGTTTGGTGATTCCGGTTCTGATATTGCCGGTCTTGCTAATGCTGACTTAGATGATATTTCGGGAAGTACCGATAGTGAAAGAAGCGATTATAACATATTTTTCCCGCCTACTTTTTCAGACCAAAACCTAGTAGATGCGAGTTCAAGTTACGGTTTCTATAATTCAAGAATATTCAAGTTAATAGGGGATATGACACAATCTAATTCTAGTGCGAGCATTGCCGCAAGTGATACATTATACAAAGGAATGCTACCAATCTTCTTCAAAGGATTTAGTATAGAAGAAGGAAAGGCATCTTTTGAAGATGGTATGGTTGGTGCATATATTAAATCAACAGGACTTAAAAATGGTTTAGATGATTGTAATGGTATAGTTGCAAGTTGTGGAACAGCCTTTAATGCGTTTGAAAACAAAGAATCCTCTGCTACTTATTCTACGGAGGATGCTGGTGGCGTTTTAATGGGCTTTAAGCCAAGATTATATATAGATTCAGCAGAGGTATCTGATGTTGCTTCTAATAAAACAGTAGGAAACAGAACCATTTATAGATATAACATACCAATAGGAACAGGAAGAACAGTTAGTAAAGTAGGCGGTAGTAATAATGGTGGAGATGTATATAGAACATGGCTAACTATGGTAGACTTAACCGGTTGTTATTTAATATCAGAAAATAGTCAAGTACAACCTGTTTCTGATGGCGGCGCAAGAAGCGCAATTAATCCGGCACCATTCATTGATGCACAATCCATAAGTGGAGTTGTGCCAAATCTAATCTATGTATTATCACATGAAGTTGATACTACTAACACTACTGAAACACACATAATAACCGTAGACCATTCATTAGCATCAGGATTTTATAGAATTATGCAACCTAATCATACTTGCTTTTATGACTATTCTCCCAAAGAAATAATATTAAATGAGGTTTCTCCTAAATATACTAAAAAACCATTCAGTGATGAAATGTATTCGGCGCATAGCACATGGGCTATTAGAGATGGATATACGGGGCCAAGAGGCACAAGAGCGACAACAGGAACGGGTGAAGGAGTTCTCTCTATGTATGTAGCAATAGACATAGATGCACAAAGCGATAGTAGTTTGGTAGTATTGAGAGATGTAACTAAAATGTCCTCTTTATTAGACCAAACAAGTTACCCTATGGCTATTTCAGATGGCGAAAACACTATTAAAAGCATATTAAATTATTCAGTGGATGATGTTAATACTAACTTAAAGTTTAGTGAAATAAAAGAAATGTTAGGGGTTGTTTCTATTTCTGAAATAATGGCCTTAACTGTTGATAATCCTGATAACGAATTATCGAGTTATAAGAGAGGTTTAATTGGTAGTGTTGTAAATGTTTGTGATGAAGCAGATACTCTAATTAACAACTTATTAGAAGAAAATGACATAGTTTTCGACAATACAGAAAATACTGCCGATTCGGTATTCTTAGCACCTAATTTCCAAGAAACAGATTTAATGACGGCAATTAATTATATAGCAGAAAGAAAGGATAAAACATTTATTTTTGAAGATGGTATTTTCAAAATAAAAGATAAAAATAATGCTGATTTCAAAACGGGATATTTCATTAATGATGTTGGAGATATAGAATTATATGGCTATGATAAAGAAGAAGATATGCTCAATTTCTATAATGACATAGTAGTGAATGGTAAAAAACATAAATCAAGAAGAAAAGATGATTCAAGTATCAAAGCAATAGGAAGAAAATCTTTAGTGGTTTATGATACAAAACTCACAACAAAGGATGAAGTAGACCAAAAAGCAAACTCTTTGCTTGCTTTGCACACTTCTCAAAATACAATGATAACAATTGAAATAGGACACAAAAACATCTCTCAACTAAAATCGGGAGATATTGTTGAATTAGAAATAGATAGAGAAGATATTCCAAGAAACGCCTACATAGTATTACAGATAAAGCACCTTCTTACAGGTAACATGGAAGTACAATTAGGAAGATATAGTCTAAACATAGAGGATAGATTAGCGGATTTAGCCATCTCAATAAAAGACATAAATGCGGATAATTCACAAACTGAAGATGAATCTACGCTAACACATACTAAAATAGACCAAGTAAAAATAAAACCTATTAGGTTGTTAATTAGAGAAAGAAAAAGCAACGGAGGGGTTGTGTTTGGATTTGGGGCAACTCTAAATACCAACAGTCGCCCATTAGGATTCGGGCAAAGCATCGGTGTGACCCACACAACATTATTGGAGGAAGAGTATTGATTACAGATAAGTTCAAGTCATTAATTGCAGACCAATTAGTTTCTTTGCTGGCTAATGGAAGAGTAGGTCAAGGAGGAAACTCAACAAGTCCATCGGCTACTGATTTAGATGTGGATATAGGTGCAAGTGATTCAGCATACACTACATCAGCAATTAAGTCCGGTCAAAATACTGTTGAGTACAGTCTAAAGATAGCAGGGTCAAATAGTAACTTAAATGGTAAAAGCATTAGAGAAGCGGCATTTTTTGATTCAAATGATAATATGTTAGCAAGAATAAACTTTGACGCATTAGGGCCGGTTGCTAATACAAGTGATTTAGAGATTTTCTTTATTTTGGAGTTTGAGTGATATGGCAATAGAAAACCCGCATTGGTACAGCACAACAACAGGTGTAACGACTACAACACAAATAACTGATGATGTTGATTATCCGCATACAGGATTAATTAAATCACTAAGTCAAGGTATTAGAGGCAATTATGCGATTAAGGGTAGTGCTACTGATTTTGATATTACTTTTGCTGATGGTGGTTCTTTTACCACCATTGCAGTAACAACAGGTAAAGCATATAGGGATGGTAAATTAGTAACAATTACTGCTCTAACTGCTACTAATATGAATACTTCATACAACTCAGGTACGGGTGCAGTGGATATTACGCCTGTTACGGATGATTTCTATTTAATGCTTGTTGCTAAATCAGATAATACTATGGTATTAAGAGGCTCTAATGCAGTTACAAATAGAATACCTGACTTTGTTGAGGGCGATATTCCTATTGCTATCATTAAAGTTGTAGGGGGTTCTGCTGATGATTCTGCGGCTACTTCTGATAGATTAGTTCAATTTTTAACTACAAGTAAAGTAAGTAATGATTTAAGCATTGGTTATGATGATTCGGGATATACTGAAGCATTACAAATAAGTGCTAGTGCCGGACATACTACAATAGAAAACAAAGTCCCAGATAAAGATATTATTTTCAAAGTAGATGATGGTGGTGTAACTACTGAAGTAATGAGGATTGATGGCTCAAAGTCATTTGTATCAATTGGTGGCGTAACAGACGCAAATGCTATGCTTCATCTTAAATCTTCAACATCAGCCCAACCTGAATTAAGATTAGAGAATACTAATACTGATTCTCAAGAAGCAACCATTAGATTTATGAAAAATACTGCTTCACCTGCGGCTAGTGATGACTTAGGTTTAATACGATTTGAAGGAGAAGATAGTGGTGGTACTAATACGCTATACTCTCTTATTATGTCACAAATGGTAGACCCAACAAACGGTCAAGAAGCAGGAGAGATATTCCTTAATGTTAAACATAAGGGAGAAACTAATACAGTTCAAGGAATAGCAGTATCGGGTCATGCTACGGGTAATGGAGAAGTAGTCATAAATGACAGTGGGCGAAGTGATTTTAACTTTAGAGTAGAAAGTGATAATGAGCAGTTTATGTTATTTGTAGATGCTGCTGATGATAGAGTATCAATAGGTCATGGTAGCCCTGCCGCTACGCTTGATGTAGAAACAGGTGGCACATTTAGAAATACTAGATTACTAACAGTTTCAGTTTCAGCAAACACTACTTTAACTGAAGCGGCAAATGCCGGAAGATACAACATATGTGCTGGAAATGTAGTATTACCTTCAACTTCAACTGCTGGTGAACATTATGCTATTCTAAATACAACAGGCGGAGATATTACTATTGGTCGTAATAGCAGAAATATAAATGGTGCTGGTTCTGATGTCACATTAGGGACATTCAAAGCCGCTACTTGTATTGCTATTGGTTCTAATAATTGGATGGTAATTGGTGTTTGATATGTATATTGTTTTAATGGGTTGCGCTCAACAAGGTGCATCACCACCTTTTGCCGCATCGGTAGATGGGGCTTCATTACAAGATTTGGCAGATATGGCGGCACCAGCAACAGGTTCAGTTGCTACATTTACAACACCAATAGGAGTATTAGATGCAACAGTGGTTCCAAGTGGCGGAAGTGGTGTTTATACCTTTTCTTGGGCTGTAAGTAAAATATTTGAAAACTCTGATACAGGAAATAGATTTTCAGTTAATTCAACAGGAACCACTAATGGCCCAACATATAATACATTAGAAATTAATGGCGCAAGACCGCCAATTGCGGGTGATGTTTTTGAAGCACGATTTGAAGCAACTTGTACTGCAAGTGATGGTTCAACTAATATTAATGTTGTTGTTGATTTTACCGTAGCGGCACCAGCGTTGTGATTAAAAAATAATCCATTTTAAGCAAAAAAAAGAACGAAAAAAAATCCAAAAAAAAAGGAGGGAGGCCGAAGCCCCCCTCAATTATTTTGTTTTCCTATTTATTTTCCGTTTTGATAGACCAAATACCGTGACATTCACGGCATTCCCATAAATTAACTCTATCGTTTGAACCTACATAATACCCTACTAAACGCTTCGCTAATGTGCGTTTAGTACAATATTTGCAAGTTTGTTTCAAACTCATTGCTTCTTGTCACCTTCTGATTCTCCAATCAATCTTCTCATATAGTCCTCTACGCTTTGGTCTGTAATATTATTACCACCAAAAGCCGCAAAGAACAATAGAGTGATTATGACTAGAAATACCAAAAGGCCAAACCATTCTGCCGTACTCATTACCAATCAACTCCTAATTCTACAAATTCCTCTTTTTCAATAGAGAATGCTTTAACAATACCATTATCTTGTCCATACTTCCAAAGGTCATATACTAATTGAGTATCTTTCATGCAATACTCTACTACTTCATCGTATCTTCCCATTTTCCATAGTTTAGGTGCATCAGCACTATCCATTAGTTTAGCATCATCTAAAGAACACTTTACAAGATTCTTTAATTGCATTCTTTCTCCATGTTCTTTTAGAATGTATTTGCTTGTATCAATATATCTTTCATTACCTAAATACTTATGAATGCAATAAATATCCATAGCATCTCTCAATACAGGCAAATCAAACACCGCAATATTATGTCCTAACAAAGAGCCTCCTTTCTGAAAGTGATTATCTAAATCATATTTTAATTCAGAAAGGGGCTTTATTACATGACCCGACTTAGCAAAAGAATCAACAGGTTCATCAACATAAACAGTTCCATTAGAACCATCCCATGTAGCGGCTGTTGATACTTGAAACATATGAGTATTTCCAAACCCGCCTATGTCATGTGACATATTCTTGGTTTCAATATCCAACGCTAATACAGACATTATAATCACTCAGAGCCATTAGACCACAATTTAGAGATTTTCTTTGCTTCCGCATCTTCAGTTGGTTCTTCGCCGCCAATCTTTCTTTTCAAGAAAGCAACGATGTTTGCACCTGCAATACTTAGCATGGAACAACATTCCCAACCTTCATCTCCATAGGTGTCTAAAGTTTCTATAATTACTTTTGGCCCTTTTGTCACATCAAACACTACATATGTGTTTTCCCATTTCATTTCTTTTCCCCCTTTAATCTAATGAATACTGAACGACCCTGTTTATCTGTTTCAAAGTGATGTTCATTTTCATTCCATAGAACATAAATTCTAGCCTTTTTTAGCCCAAGTTTATCCATAAGAGTATCTAAGAATAATTTCTTGCTAACATAACCTTCTTCATCTTTATCCATTTCTGTGAATACTTTGAGAAATGCTGATTCTTGATTCTTTTCAGCCATGCTTCTACGCCTTACTCTTAGGCTTCGTTCCAACCAATCTACCAATGTCATATAACATTGTCGCACGATAGAGGCCGCTTGCCTCACATTGTACCCCGTAACCAAGAAGCGGTCTTGCTTGTTGGTAATAGAACGGCTTTGCGCTACACTACAAAGAACAGACATTTTGAACAGTATTTTCAATAAACGGGTAGTAAAATTAGATGCAATCTTTCTAACTTCAGGAGATGCTGATTGAATATATGCTTCCATACCTTCATATTCAAACTCTAGTACATCATTAAACTCTGGTGAAAACTTCATTACTTTAAGTCCGTCTTTCTCTACTTCTTCCCATCTTTCCTTAACCATGCAGTATATCTTAAATAAAGCATTAGCGTGTTTATCAATAGGCATGTCAATATCTACAATCTTACCAGCATAAGAGATTTGTTTTCTTCTCATCTTATCTTGAATAAAATGAGGAACATCCCAGATAAACAATAGCATTCTTTGAAGAACACCCTTTTCTGTCATTACTGATTCTAACTTATGTGGAGGATATGTCATAGCCAAAACAGAACGCTCACAAAAACATTCCATTGTATCGCCTTCTTTTAGTTTCTTAGAAACAATCCAATTTTCACCATGTAATGTATTCATAAAAGTATTAAGCATAACAATAGCATCTTGTTTATGTTGGCTTTCCTTAAACACACCAGAATATTCAAACTCATCCCAATGCGCTAAACCACTGCCTTCTAATTCACCAGCAACCCTTTTTTGCCTAAACTCACCTTTAGTTTCACTATCTTCGCCTCTATCTAATTCTTCTTTATAGTGACCTATTAGTGCCGCATCCGTATAAAGAGTAGTAGAGAACACATTGAAATCTTTTGGTTTCTTAGGAACAAAATCACCTTCAAACTCAGCAGGGATTAATTCTGCTAATGGGTGGCTATTTGTATCATTAATCTTTTTGAATACGCTTTTTGCTACCGGCCCTACAAAATTATACAATGTAGATTTACCTGTACCGGAAGTCTGTATTTGACAGAAATGTATTCTTGAATCTTCAATACTGAAACCATTCGGTATCTTAATGTAATCCTTACACACTTGACCCAATATAACGAAATACGATACTGCCGCAGGTATTTCATTGTAATGCGCTACATTTACTGCATCTTTCTGAAACTCTTGTACGATTCTCGGTAATGTACCGGCAAACGCTTGAGTATTTTCTTCGTATATTTCCATATACTTATCTTCATCTTCCCCCTCATACATTTGAGAGGTTCTATTTTCTTCATTCATATTTTCACCTTATTCTCACTGTTTAGTGTGTCTAATATTCTTTTGGCGGTTTTTTCGCCTATTCCATCCATGTGACACAATTCATGGACTTTTTGTTCTCCTATTTCCATAATACAACCATACTCTTTAATTAGAGCCTTTGCTTTCTTATATGAAACTCCTTTAATACTTGTTAATACATCTAATCTTAAATCATCAGTAGTAACTCTCTTGAATACTTCAGGTCTAATTACATCTCTAACAATAGGTTTCATTTTACATATGCTACTTATTATCAGAGCCGCTTCTTCTTCTGAAGGAACCCAAAATGCTTTTACATCAGTATCTAATGTAATTCTTCCTATTCCTCCTAAAAACTTATTATTCAACATCATTGTTCTAGCAGGTTCTTGAATGTTGGATTTACTGTATTCTTTGATATTGTAAATCGCTTCTTCTAATGAACCATATATAATAACAATATTAGTTTTATAATGCCTATCCATGTTATCTATTTGAGTCCATATTCTTTTACTCATAACTGAACCCAAAAAGTCTGTTGATGATTTTGCTTCAAAACAAACATCATCGAAAACATAGTCACCAATTTCAAGCCATTTCTTTTCTGTCTTTATTCCTAAACTCTTACACTTCAATTCAACTAAGCGTACTAACTTAGAACCCTGCTTTTCTCTACTATCAATAATCAACATATTACTCACCTGCATAATCTGGATAACGCCAACACTTACCAACACAATAACCATCTGAAATTAGTTTATCACAAAAAGGAGTTTTGTAATTACCAAATACAGTGAACTTCGCATGTTTCCTTGTGGTGCCTTCATCCCAATCCAACCATATTTCATCATTGGATTCTACTAACTGTTTGATTTCAGCGACAATTAAGTTCAACACTTCTTGCTTTTCCTTCAAGGAATTGATAGGTTGCCTTCCCGTTAGTAAATCTCTATACCAAGAAACAAGGTATGCTCTCGCCATATGCGAAGGATTCTCCGTCATAATAGCACTATGCAAACACGGCAATATAGGCAACTTACCTGTGTATTTTGGGACACTGATTTCACCCCCCACCGTTTCAATAGGGGGTGCTTTTGGGAAAACTACCATATTATTACCGCCCATTTGGAACGGTAAATGGCGTGGTTCTGAGGCTAATGAAAGAATATGCTCAAGATTGAAAGAAAGGTCACTTTTAGTTAAAGGAATACAGTAATACGGATTACCTTCATTACCAGAAGAGGACATATTAACTGTATTAGGGACTCTTCTCAATCTTGTTGGTTGTCCTACTCTATCATCTAAAGTATTTTTTCCACCGAAGTTTCCTTTGAGGACTTCTTTCATTTCCCTAAAGAAAGATTGAATATCTCTAATGTTATCAGTTCTTTCACCAAATAGGAATAAATGAAAACCCCTACCGGAAAAAAACATTGTATGTTTCCAATCGTTATCAATAACCTTTTGCATTATCATTTTCAAATCTCTCCAAGCCATTTCTAAATCATTATCATGCCCGTCAAAATCTAAAAAGATTCTATCGAGAATAACTGATGATTCTATCTTTGCCGTTTCTGAAAAATGTTCAAAGTCATAAACGGTTGTATAAACATTTGTCCTATTATTTTGAGCATTAACAAACTTAGCATATTCATTCCTCGATAAGACTACTCTTCTTTTCATTTGTGGGGCGTTCTTTATGTGACTCCCCGCCCAAACTTCCCTCGGATATTTCATTATTTTTACCTCCAAAATTAACTGTTGCATTATTTAGCATATTTCTTATTACACCGGCTATTTCACCGGATAGTTTAGTATGTATCGCTTCTCTCATTACATCTTCAAATGTGTGGCCTACGAAGTTTTCGTTTATTCTTACTTCCCTAACCAAATCAAATCTTTCAATTAGTTTTGACTCCGAATAGATTTCGTTACAAAGTTTATTGATAGTGTCTTTTAGGTTAGAAATCTCTGTAAAAGTCCAATCTCTAGCAAGGACTTTTTCCTTTATCATTTCTTCATTCATAGATGATTCCCCTTTAATCTTTCTGGTAAAACCTTTAACCAATTACAAGTATCACAAGCATATCCACCTTGACTTAAAGAATGCCCATAACCTTCTATTTCTTTTTTACATAATTTACATTTCATTTAATCACAACCATGTATCAGTTTGTGCGGCATCACAAATACCAAAGAATGAACAATGTGAACAAGTCTTATAGAAAAACTTTGCAGGGAAATGCGAGTTTTCATAAGACCAAATTAACTTAGCAATATTATTCATTACAGAAGTCATTGTTCTTTTCTTTACATCTTGAGAAAAGACATAATTAGATACAGGATAATACCAACCCCAATGAGTTACTTTCTTTTGAGGGTCTAAGCCATTCTTAATCAATACTTCATCTTCGGCATTTTCAATAAGTAATTGATAGAAAGCCATTTCCTTTCTCATACTTGTTGCTTTGTAGTCTTTCCACGGCCCCGTTTTGTATTCAAAAGGAATATACCCATCGTTTTCTTCAAAGATTCTATCAATAATACCTTGAATGTGTATTTTGTAATCTCTCTTTAGAGGAAACTTAGGGTTTGTATCTTTATCAATCACAATTTCTGCATCAAACTTACCTTCATTACAAACAGGTAGATATTCATGTAGTTTGTTTTCCGCCCTCGCCTCAATAAATCTCTCCGCTTCAAAGGCCGACATTGTGATGTATATGTCTAAGTAATCATCAATAGGATGAAGGCTTTGACAATACTCATAGATTTCTGTACTGTTCATTGATTCTGCTTTCTTAATATCAAACTCATTAAAAAAGTTCTCTCTAGCATTGTGACAAATAGTTCCCTTCAGCATTGCGTCTGTTTGGTCTTGAGGAAGTCTTTGTATGTAAGAGAAATCGTACTTTTTAGGACACCAATCAAAAGAACCTAATGAAGATTTAGTTATTTTCAGTATAGGTTTGCTTGGGTCGTCAAAGTTTTCGGGCTTAAAGTCATAAGTAAAATCTTGCATTGAAGAAATTACCGCATTATATTTTTCATCTATATCCATATTACCACCAATCATCTAATTTTTTCTGTATTTTACCGGTTCTTATGCTTGACAAATCCCAATCCATAGCCTTGTAAATAGGCTTTGCCTTCTCTACTACCTGTTCGGCGTAGTGCTTCCAATCGGGTACATAACCCTTGAAATCTGCGTAGGTTGTGCCGGAAACATATTCCGCATTCCTTCTCTCTCCTGTTAATGGATGAGTATATGTTTTGTGCAAGTGCTTTGCTTTTAGAAACAAATAGGAATCATCAAACTCCACATTAGTATGTTCCCAAGCATAAAGCATACCTGCAATACCTTCACCAAGAGAAGGTTTTTTGTTTTCTAAGGTAACAAATAATTTACCTTCTGTTCCACATTTTTTGCACCATTTGATAGGTTCTTTGATGTGGTGTTTTAATCCGCATTCGGGACATTTAACATTCAAGCGATTGCTTCTTAGTCTTGCCCTTTTGATGATGGATTCAATATCTATTTTACCTTCTAATACAGAAACATAAGTATCGTGTAGATACTTATTAATTTCTTCTTTAGACTTTTGTTGAACCCACATCTTCAAAGCAGTAGTTTGCACATCTTTTGCTAATTTAGTTTCACTAACTCTTTTAGCAGTAAAACCTGTCATAGTGAACTTTTGTTCATCCAGCCACTCTCCATCATCCCATGATACCAAACCAGCATTGCGATTTTTTGTAGTACCAACACCTAATGCTGAAAAGTATTTTTCAAACTCCAAAACAACAGGGTGTTCATCTAAATCTAATACATTAGGAAAATGTTCTCTAACACTTGCTTCTATTTCTTTGATAGCAGTTTGAGCCTTTTCAACTGAATCAATCTGAACATAGATTGAATCTGTATGCCCATAAACTACTTTCATACTCCACCCACCTTATCGGGTGCGTATATTAGATTATTGAATGTTAATTCGGGATGCAACTTTTGTAGGTCGCTTTGTAATTCATGCACTGCTTTTGCTACATTGTATGTTTGCGAATCCTCATTATATTGCCTATCCAACTCTATTTCCAATCTCTCGATTGTATGTTTCAATTCTTCAACCTTCTCATCTAATTCATCTATTCTATTAGCAAGACCTTCATTTTCCATAGTCAGTCTTTTGATTTCTTCATTTAATTTATCTAAATCATATCTATTCATAATATCACCGTTACTATTGTTAGGATGGTTGCTATGTTCACGATATTTACCATCATCAATATCCTATTTGATTTTGCTATCATAGCCAGCAATTCTTCTAATAACTCATTCGTCTTGTCCATCATCATAATTAGCACCTTGCTCTATGTCTACAATGATAGCGTGACGCTTTAAGTTGTTCATCATTTGAAATAACTCCTTTACTTCTTGTAAGGTAGTTTCCCAAGTTTCTTCGGTATCATAAGATACCTTGACTGTTACATATTTAGTCATCATTATTTTCTCCCCTTATACAAATTAACATCGCTTCTTTTACCAACTACATGATATGTTCTTTTCAGAAATACCCCTATTGCACCGGTGCAGGGTTGTCTTGTTCCATGTTTTTGAATTAGCATTTCACGCATACCACTTGCAGTAAATGGTTCTTCGCATTCTTCCGCTATTTTCATAATCCATCTATGACTGTGTTTCAATCAAACACCTCCCTATATCCACAAGAATCACATTGTAATACTCCTTTGTCATTGACAAACTTAGAGTAAATGTTACTTACTTTTCTATGAGATTCCATTTTTAATTTACCTTTTTTGCATGTTGGACATTTCATCTTCTTTTCCTCCTTTCTATATATCTAATTTTTTTACAACAATTTGCACAAGCATTTTGTATAGGGTGTAATGCACCCACTTCTCTTTGACAAAGACGACATTTCATACTTCCATCTCCTTTGCTTTGAATGCGGCTAATCTAATTGCTTCTCTAGCACTAGCAGTAATAGAAGCCGCTAATTTAGGATTAGCCCAACTAAAGCCGGTATATCCGATAATACCATAAAAAGACGCAGATAGCCTCTTTACCGCCATTTGGTTATTATACCATTTTCTAAACTCATCTTCAGTTTTAGCATTCTTCATATTTCTCTTGTAAGAGTTTCTTAACTCCTTTAATTCTAATACTGCTCTTGGCAAAACGCCTAATTTATCAGTCTTGAAATAAACCATATCTTCTGCCACAGGCTCGCTGAAATCTCTTGGTGTTAAGATATTTACTGCAAACTCTGTTGGTTTGTCTGAAATAGTTTCCCAACTAATATTTCTTGCAATCATCATTGAAGGATATAGACCAGCAAAATCAAAAGCGGCTACATTAAGATGTAGGCCGTTTGTATCTTCACTTAATGGGTCATAAATCATAGCCCCTTGATATGGTTGCTTCTTCTCATTTTTGTTTCCTGTTGGTGCTTTCCAATAGGCATTTCTCATAAAGTAAATACTACCCATATGTGAAGCATAGAAACAAGCATCAAATGGTGCTTTCAATAATCTTTGTAGTGCTATAATTGCTTCACTACAATAATTAGTTTCATCTATTTCAACAATCAATTCTACATCTTTTAGAGCATACTGCAAATAAGTTTCAGTATCTTCTAACCAACCCCTACGGTAAAACTCGTTAGGGTCAGGAAACTTTTCTGAAACTAACTTCTTCTTGTTAAGCAAAGATTCAGATACATAATCCAAAGATAGAGAAGGTAATGTTCCTCTTTGCGAGTCATTCCATTGTCTTTCAAAAGCCATGTCTAATGAGAGGGTTATGCGACCCCCTATGGGCTGTTCTATTGGCGAGAATCCTTTTTCACCTCTATTGTATTTGTAGCCATTCTTGGTCTTTTTTAGACCATCTACACGGTTAATCGGTGACATTCTATTAGGGTTAATTCCTAAAGCACAACACCTTTCAAGCAATTTAGGTATATCAGCAAAGTTACCGAACCAAGCAATTAGCATATCGGGGTCTTTGTCTATCATAGTTAGTAGGAAAGACTGAATCATTTCTTTTTCAGAATTAAAAACAGACATATGAGCGACTTCTTTTGTAGACATCTTAAATCCATTATACGGTTCTTGATTAGGAAACCAAACCCATTGATGGTATTCTTCATCATAATTATCATACATTACAATAGTAGTAATCTTATCATGGTGTTCTCCGCCTTGTTGCCATTCCATATCCCAATACCATTTACGCATTTTATATTCTGGCATTTCGTGTATTTCATCTACTGCGTATCTGAATGTATATGGTACATCAGCCTCATAAGTCTTAGAAAACTTAGATTTTGCTTTTCTAATATCAAAGGAGTTTTCAACATAAACCTTCTTCAATCGTTCACCATCTATATTTACCCAATCACCCGTTTCATACTCAAACTCACGCTCAATGTATTTGTTAGGTGCATAGGTACGATGTTCAGTTTCATTGTTATTAATAAAAAAGTATGGCTTGAAAGAATATAAATCATACTTCTTTTCACCATTCTCTCTCCATGATTTGTATATGTGTTTGCCATCTAAACATCTACTGATTATCAACTCAATCTCCCCTTGTATAAGGTGCCTTAACTGCCATCTTAGAATGACCCACAATCAATAGCGGAAAATCATCCTTAACATAGAAATTAATCAAAGGCTGGTCTTTGAAAAACTTATGAAGTGGCCCACTATATTGTAATGTAGCAGGTTCTCCTAAGCCATGAATAGGCCTAATTGATTGACAAAAACTGTTAGCAGTACCGTTATTACTATCAATTTGTAATGCACATTGAAGTCCCTTTTCTTCATCCGGCGGGAAATAATCTAAAAGATAAACTCCACTCTTGACTAATTCACAACCACTAATTGCATCATCGAATACTTCTGATGTTAGTTGAAAAGCCCCTTCAAAGGGCTTAGAACCAAAATCGGGAATTGTTCGAGGAACAGTTTCAAACTCTATGTCTTTAATCATCTGCCTAATTCTTGTTATTGCGTCAAAGTTAGGATGCTGAACCGCCGCAGGTATAGTAGCGGTTTTATGACCGCTACCAACATGCAAACAATCTTCATACGCTACTGTTATTGAATCATCACTAAACTTCTTTAGATAAGGTACGATAGTTTCTGCACTACCTGTAAATGAACCATCACGAAGTCCTTCTACTTCAAGACTTAATTTAAGTCCACAGGTAGTATCTCCATTCCATAGTGTTAGGTTATTACCTACTAATTCCATATAGACATACGGGGTAAGTTTAGAATTGGAAAATCCTTTATCTCCCAAATACATACCTTTACCCTGTATGTCCTCTAATGCTTTTGTCAATACCTTTGGTGCTACATTAAAAACCATATTCATATTGTTCCCTCTCTTAATTCTTTAATACCATTCCAAGTAATGTTAGGTGGCGTACCTTGTCTAACAGTCCAAATTGTGCCGACTAAATTACCATTAGTGCGACTACCGACTAATTCAGCCAAATAGTGCATCTCACCTTTTACCTTCTTTCTTGAACAGTGTATCTCCTGTTCCAATTTACCGCCCCAATCTTTCCAATTGGCAATCATACCAACAGGAGAACCGTCTTGATACTTTTCTGTTTCATGAGTAATATAAATTACATCACAATCAAGAAGGTATATTGAATCCAATAGGTGATAGAAAGTCTTGTTCCTTGCACCATATTGATACGGCATAACCTTTGTAACTAAAGTCGGGTTAGGATTAATTTTTAGAATACAAGAGTCGAGCCAAGTATCAACGCCATCCAGCACAAATACAGGCTTTTCTCCTTCTTCAATCTTAGACCTAACATACTTGATAAACATATGTGAATTATCTTCGCTCTTTGTTATATCAATTACATTGTCTTTATTCATTTCAATAGGACAATACACTTGTATTCGCTCAGCCGCTTCGTGATGTTCACGCCATGTTGATTCAACACCCTTATCCCAATCTAAAACATAAATTGGTCTATCGGGGAAATCCAAAGCGATACCTGTCTTTCCTGTTTTTGGATGGCCCCAAACACCTAACACCAATCTTGAATTAACTTGCTTCCGCTTTTCAGCCATTATCTGCTGAAACTTATTGTTAAAATCTTCTTGTGCTTTACCAAAACTCACACTATTTGCTTGTCCTTGCTTACTCGTCAAACTCATTTTCTTCACCTAATTCTTCTATTGCTATTTCTATTTTATTTCCATGAACCCTTGTCCATTCTTCTACTATCATTTTTAATTCTTCAAGTGAACACACATATCTTGCTTCCTTAGAACCAATGTGCATCTTCAACCAATATGTCCCATATTCAGTTGCATTTTCTTTCCAAGTCAGAAAGTCTACATTGATTAAATCAACAATGTAACTTCCTCCCTTTAGTAAAAATCTATTTTCTATAATTCCATTCATCTTTATTCCTCTTAAATCTAATTAGGGCTTTGCACCCATTTGAATGTCAATCTCTCCACAAGTCACATTTACCTTGTATGTAGTAAATCCCTACATGAAATCTGTAATGTCGCCAACACATCATACCCCAAAACAAACTTCTCCCGTTCCAAAAGAGAAACGACATTTCTAGGGGGGATTTACAGGAGTTTCATTTCAAAACCAATCGAAATCTTCTTCAATTGGCTGAGATACTTCAACCGGTGAACCACGCTTTTCAGTAACATAAAGTCCTGAAACATTAATGGTTACAGGTTCCGGCCCTTCATCAGTAATACGCTGAGAAGTCCTACCAACTACAATTACTTGAGAACCTATTCCAAAGTCTAATTCAACATTAGATGGAACCCAACAAGTAGTCATGTTCGTATCATTGTCATAATCAAACTCTGCATTCAAATCAGTAATGTTCAGAATACGATTACCATTCTTAGTCGGCATCATATTCATATTACAAACTGTTCCATCTGTGACAATAAACCTTTCTGAATTAGGAAGTGTTTGCCTCATAATATGTGCCCTGTCAATTTCAACAAGTGGCACTAAATGGTTGCCGAAGTTATTAGCAAGACATTCTTCAAAGTCATAATTATCCATGTTTCTATAATCAGAATTATCTGGATTTAATTCAGCATTTCTAATTAAAGTAGACTTAGTTACATCAGTCATACCATAGATATTATTGCCATCCTCACTTGGAATACCTCTAAAGTGAACAAAGTCATAAGTATCGGGAGTAAAGTCTACTCCGCCTTGATTCTTATATGAGAAGTTATACTTCTTCATTTCTCCACCTTCGACACTACCAAAGAATACACCGCTTCTTCTGAATTGTTGCAAAGGAAGTGGCTTACCAAAGTTACGGTTTTCACCGCCATTTTGGTATCTTTCTGTGCTATCCAAAGGAATAACCCATACTCCATCATCCATTTCTTCAGCAGTAACAGGTCTTTCTGTTACTTGCTTTTGTTGCATTTCACCCTTGTAGTAACGGGTAATTTGCCAACCGGTAGCATTCTCTTCAGCATTAGCAATAATTCCTTCTTGCAAAGCATTATCAGCATCTCTGTAATACTCTTCTTTGGCCTTATTTCTATTCCAAGACATCATATCTCTTGGTTCTTCTAAAGATACAAAGAACCCAAATACCGGCTTTACAAGTGAATTACTTCCACTTGAACCACTTGCATTTGGCTTGTTGGTTCTTCTGACTTGTGCAACATAGTTACGCCAAAGCCCCTTAGCCAATGGGTCATTTGTTTCTATACCATTTTCAGCACAAATATCATTAAACTTAGCAGTTGCATCTTCAACGCTCATATTGATATATTGTGCAGATTTCTCTATTTCATTTTTCATTTCTTCGTTCATATTTTTCCCTCTTTATATTTTTTCTTAAATTAATTGACCTACCATCCAAGATAGTAATACCTTTGGTGTCATGGTAGTGGAACGCCATTCGCTTTCTCCTATTGTTCTTAGTAGTTTGAATTTCAACAGATTATCTAATCCTTCTGAATTAATTACTGCATTGTGAAGTCCTAAACAAATCTCCTTTACATTACGACCTTCATAAATTAAATTATGAAGTTGGTTAAGAGATTCATTTGGTTTTTTATCTAGTATTAGCATTAGTATTTTATTATATTCTTGTAGTGACGATTCTATTTGTTTTGATAGTGAATACCCCGATGATTTAGCGGCCTGTATTTCCGTAATCGCTCTACGCATATCACCGTCTAATGAATATATAAGCCGAGTCAAGTCCTCATCACTGAAAACTTCAACCTTTTCATTATGAAGTATTTCCTTGATTACATCTAAGATAACTTCATTTGAAAGTGGCTTGAAATGATAGTTAGCACACCGGCTTTGTAGTGGATGGATAATCTTACTCTTATCATTACAAGTAATGATAAATCGTATATTGCTTGAATATCTTTCCATAATTCTTTTCAGTGCGTTCTGTGCATCCTTCGTCATACCATCCATTTCATCTAACAGACATATTCTAAACGGTACATCTCCTATCGTGCCGCTTTGTGCTACGGTTTTAATTGTAGTTCGTATCACTTCTAATCGTCTATCATCAGAAGCATTTACTTCTACAAAATTATCCTTAGCACCTTCACCAAGAATACTTCTTGCTAACGCTAAACCTGCGCCTGTTTTACCTGTACCGGCATTACCATAAAGCAATACATTAGGCATATTTTTTTCTTCTACCCAAACTTCCGCATCCATTACAAAGGCTTCTTGCCCCTTAATATCCCGCAGTGTTTTAGGTCTATATTTTTCAGTCCATAACATTTCCATTTCTCCTTATTTTTCTATTTTTATTTGCACGAATCTTTCTATCTTCGGTATTCCATGCAGTAATTATATCAAAAAATTGTTGATATAATTCAGCATCTATTAGATTTTGCATTATGATAAATCTTGATTCAGATATATCATTCTCCCAGAACTTCATTGACATGAAGTTTTTTGTTCTTGTTGTAGACATGCAAATATCTTTCGTTTTTGCCAATTCAATATCAAACAACTCTATTAACATTCTTTGTGTATCAATCATAATAATCACTCAACATATTTATTTTTACTTTAATCGGTTCTGTTTTCTTTCTACGCTTCTTTTCGCCTAACATTAAAATCCTACAATCAGAATTATTGTATTTGGTTTTGGCGTATTTTACAAACTTATCATCTTGCTTTAACTGAAGGAAGATTCTTTTGTCTGCGTTTCTAATACCTATTCTTCTAAGAAGGCTCGGTATTTTAGAATAAGAACCACGCTTCGGCATATTTACTCTACCACGAACATTACCGCTATGACAATACGCAAGTAATTCATAGAAGTAATCTTGACTCCATCTTCGCTTAACAACGCCATCAATAAATAGAATCTTATTCGGGTGAATGTTTTCAGCAATCCATGAGAGTATTTGTGTATCTGATGGTTTGTTATGCTTCAATAATTCAGAAACTAATTCTCTATCAGTTTCCTTTAGGAACATACTAACTAATGAATAGGTATCTTTGTCTAAGGAAAATGGTTCAGCACTATGCGGTGCTATTTCCCTAATAGACTCAAAGAGATAGTTATGAGAACCGGCTCTTTTAATCTGACACATATTCTTGATTTGCTTAGGAACATCTTTCTCATTCAAAGAAGTAAGAATGATGTCACCCTTGTATCTTCTGATAACATTCAAAATAGAATCTGTCTTTGCTTTATACTGAACATCTTCTATTATGATACCATCCTCTTTGGGATGAGAACCTAAATCCTGTATGTTCATTTCATCAGCATACACTACCAAAGCATTAGGTAATATTTCTTTTGCCTTTGTTGTTTTTCCGGTTCCTGTTTTTCCTGTTATTAGTATTGGTCTTTTTTTATTCAAATTAGTCATTCCCATTATATCAATCCCTTGATTGCAAAAAGATGCTCTAACCCCTCCAAAGTTAGATGCTCTCCATTTGAAACTATATCTATGGCATCTCTAAACTCCGGCCATAGGTTGTTTCTATCCCAAACGCCTATATCAATAAGGCCATTTAGTTTGTAAATATTTTTAATTCCACCAATTCTAAGAATCGGTTTTGGTCTTGCCTTTGATTCTTCTAAAGCAAGTGAAGAAGTTATTTCGTGCTGAAGTAGGCTTCTTTTAATTGCTTTGAGAAACTTTTCTCTTCCTCGGATAATAACCTTCAATCTAACTCTATATCCTATGTTAGAATTATCATCTCTAATGATTTGTATTTCGGGTCTTGCTGAAGCAAGAAGAATACCTACGAGCATATCTTTACTATACATATTCATCCCTCACTACTCCACCAACAAACTTGTGTTTTAGTTTCAAATAGTCTAAACCTTCTGAAACTGTTTCAACAATCAAATCATGTAGGTTTGTATTATCTCCACGAAAAACAAGATTAACCTGTATTCCCCTAAATATACCTAAAGCATTTGCTAATTCTTCAGTGACTTTCTCTTCGATAAATAACATATTTGCATCTTCGCCTCTATGCAACAATCTTAGAGATAGACCCTGTTGAATCATAACTAAATCAGTATCTTCAATAGGGCCATATACAATGAAAGAATACGATGTCACTTCTCCATAATCTCTAATCCATTCTTGAACATGAGAATCTTGAAGCAACACAATCACCTTTCCTTAACATAGTCCTCTTGCATCGGCCACAAACCGTTAGGGTCTTGTTGTTGTCCCAACTGCCACCAATACAAATGTTGCGCTGAAATCTTCTTGTGATTGCGTTCTTTTGCATTCTCTTCAGCCCATGCGACCATATCAGAAATAGACGATTCAATCCATTCATGCAACAGTGCCGAGAAGGTTCTACTTACCGGCATATCGGTTGTTGCTCTAACCAATTTATTCAGATGTATTCTTGAATAATTTTGTTTTATCTTTGGTTGTTCGGGAACATGAAAAACTCCTTCATCATCAAAGTAAGGCACTAACGCTAACTTGACTTTTTTAGGTCTACCTTGTTCATGTAATACATTTTTCAAATAAGCATATCCATCCTTAATATCAACACAAGTATATGTTTGATAATCCATTACTGTTAATGCACCCTTTTTAATCAAGATTCATCACCTGTAATATCCCAATTATCTAATAGGCATTGTTTCAACAACTGAAGAATCACACTTTTTTCAGCACCATTCTCTAATTGAAGAATAGCCATATTGATAACTAACTGATGCCGAGTAACCTTTTCGTATTGTTTTGTTATATCATCTAACTTTTTGAAATGATTCTTTACATTTTCATCTACAACCAAGTTTAACTCTTTGGCAATTTTCTTCATTATTTCAAGTCGGCGCATTTCAGCATACTTTGGTATAGTCCTCGCCTCTATGTTGTAGAGTTGATGATACAATGCTCTCATTTTAGAAATACTAATTCTGCCTCTTTTCTTATACTCGCCTATCAGTTTTGCAGTTTGCTTTTTATTCAAGTCTTTAATCTTGAAAACATTACCTTTTGAATCTTCAATATATCCTAATTCTGGTTTTCCGTGTTCTTCCATTATATCATCTCCATTACATCTTCTAATGTATTTATATCTGCTACAAACTTATCATCACGAATGCGAACAAGTCTTGGGAATCTTAATCCCCAATTGCCTTGTGCATCTTGTGTAATTAAATCAGCAGTTACTTCTAAAACCACTCTTGGTAGAAAATAGAATACTCCATCTTTGTGACTATCAACTTGCCTTCTCAATTCATTAGTTAATCTAACTAATTGTGAATCACTAAAGCCACTGCCGATAGAACCTAAATTAACATAGCCTCTATCTTCAGTCCTTACTCCTATTCCGTAAGAACCGAATACATTTGCTCTTTTGCCTTCTCCATATTTAGCATTCAGAATAACTACATCTAAGTTTATTCTTGGTGGCTTATACTTAGCCCAACCAAGACTTCTCTTACCTGCTTCATAAGGTAAAGAAGCATCCTTAACTATAATACCCTCAAAGCCATCATTGATTGCTCTATTGTAAAACGCTAAGGTATCTCCACCTTCAGCCATTCTATGTGCTTGGTCGGGAAATGTCTTGATTGCTATTACTCTATCAGAATAAGGTAAATCCATAATAGTGTCTTTACCATACTTTAGACAATCAAATATAACCCATTTGACCTTTACTTTCTCCCTTGCTTCTTCATGGTTTTTAGAGTGTACTCTTGTCGCCATTAGTTTATGTTCAGCAGGGGAACCATCTTCATTGATAGGATATATTTCTCCATCAAGAATACAAGTGTGAACATCATATTTTCTAACCTGCTCTACTACATCTTGAAACTGCGGAGTAACTATCTTACCTTTACGATTGAAGATAATTACATTATCGCCTTCTTTGTGAATCTGATACCTATTACCATCATACTTGTAATCTACAATTCTATTTGTAGGCCATTTATTCATAGGTACTTCTTTCGCTAACATAGGCGCAACAAACGAACCATGTTCAAGATTCATTGGTGGTTCTGAATTAGTTTCATAATACATAGATACATTAGAAATAGAATTAAAGTTGCAATGCTTTTTTACATCTGCTAACTTTTTGTCATATGCCTTTGCTAATATCTTCTTTACCACACCTTCGTTAATTCCATTTCTAGGTGTTCTCAACCAATATCGAATAAACCACTTACATTCTAAAGCACCCATATTGAGAAAAGCATGTCTAATGATGTTAAATGAATTAGAGTCAATCCCACTGCAATCCATAGAAAGTAGCCCTAAGACGCTTTGCAATGTAATTTCTTCTTTATTCTCTGCGGAGGAATCTAAATAATAAACGGCTTCTCCTAAATCATCATGTGCTGAACAAGCCATATCTAACTCATCATCATGGATATTATAGATATGACTAATCCATTTCTTAGCCTTCGCTAATCCTATATTGTTTGACGGAAACTCTTGTGATAAGATAGCAAATAGGCTACGCTTATCTTGAAAGTGTGTCAGTTCCGTTGTAATTCTCGCTACTTGTTGTGTTGGTGTTAGTCCGTCTGTGGACTCCAATAATCTTGCTAAACTCTTCATTGTCATTTTCAATCATCTCCATATTCATATTACATTTAATTACTAATTCTTTAATTAGAAGGCTCATTTTACCGCCTTCTAAATTGACCGCATGTTTCCATAAATGGTTTGCGAGTCTATTCCATTCACTCTTCTTCATCGGGTACTGCCCCCTGTTCTATACTATTCATTAACCTAACAAAGTTAATCATCATAGTTTGAATCAAAGCCGCTTCTTCATCTTTATTCTGTTCCATCAAACGATGTAACATATGAATCATAGAAGCCTGTGTAATGGCTGGTGCCATTCTTGCCAAGTTATCACTTTGATACATTTCCCAATACATCACAAATGATGCTCTTGGTAGAAACATACCGTTTCGCACTACTGCGAAGTTTTGTTCAAAATGGTCTAAAGCATTTGGATTTTTCTTAATCTTCTTCTTCATTCCTTTAGCCCATTCAACAAATCTTTTGTCATTCGTTATATCCAAAAATATCTTATTCAAATTCATTCTTCTTCGCCTCCATTTAATTCTAACATAGCAGTTAATATCACATTCTGAAACTTATTCCAACATACATCAATATGTTCTTTTGTCACTCTTGAACCTCTACCATGTCTTGCAGGTACTTTCATATTCAACTCAACAAAAGAAGCCCATAAGTCTATTAATTCAGATGTCCTCTTACGATGCCTTCCTAAAGAACCCATTTCATACTGCCGCCATTCATTCGCCTTTCTTACGCTCTTTTTCATTTGTACTTCGCTTATTCTCATTCTAATTCCCTCTTTAATATATTCATAAGGTTCCTCGCTTCTTCTATATTCAAACGAATACCTTTTGTTGGTTTGTCATTCTTATGCCATCTAATATCAATGACTTCTATATTCCAATAGGTTCCTCTTTTGATTAGAACCTCATCAGTAGTATTTCTAACAATGCGTCCTTTTATTTCAAAATCACTCACTGAACCATCCCTCCTTAAACTTAGTTAATTCTTTTCTTGAAGTAAAGTATCTTGGAGTGTCTAATTCATCTAAACGATTCACTACCCAACAAGCACCACCTAAAGATGATACTTGCACTATTTCATATTGGCCTCCATTTACTTCGATTACTTCAATAGTATTTACTTCTGGTACTAAGCCGTATGTCTTAGTCACTTCATTAGCAACATCATGTATGTTCTCTACAACATACTTGATAATGTGCGCTCTTTGAATAGGTATCTTAGGTGCCACTTGGATAGATAATTTACCCGTCATTTTACAGACATGACACTTGTTTCCTTCACAAATAGGGCATTTAACTTCTGCCGCATGTGGGGCAGGTAAAGTCACAGTTACGGCTCTTTTCTTCATTACTTCTCTCTCCTTTGTACTGCTAAGGTTCCGTCATCATTCTTAGTTAGAATTGTCATAGAACCATCTTCATAAACAATAGTCATTCTTACAATAGTCTTGTCGTCAAACATATTCATTCCTCTCTCAAAACTGCTACCTCAGTAGTTAGGAAAAGTTTTGCTATTGACATAGCCGCAAGGAAACTATTCCTAGTTACCTTTACAGGGTCTACAATACCCAATTCAAACATATCTCCTACTTCACCGGTCATGGCATTAAGGGATTCATTCTCCTTTAGGATTCTGCACACAATTTCTCCATCAACGCTACTATTTTCACATAGAGTTGCAAATGGAGAAAACAGTGATTCATAAACAATATGCTGTCCTTTCTTTGCCACATCTAAATAGTTCCTAGCATTAATAAGTGACTTACCACCACCAATAACAATACCTTCATCAAGTGCCGCTTTGGTAGCGTTAAGGGCATCATCAAGTCTTTCTTTGGTTTCACGCATTTCCATCTCTGAAGATGCACCAACTTGAATAGTAGCAATACCACCATTCAATCTTGCAATACGCTTTTTGTATCGCATCTTGTCAAACTTGTCATCTGATGATTCGTACAACTCTTTCAATGAAAATACTTTATGTTGTTTAGAATCTGAATCATCATTACCTCCACCAATAATAACTGTATTATCTTTAGAAATAATTACCTTATCAGCAGTACCTAACTCATCTAATGTGGTCATTGATGGGTCGTCTTTGCTTTCCTCATTAAACATCTTTCCACCACAAACAGTTACAATGTCGTCTAACTCATCTAATTGAGCATCACCGAAGTTTGGTGCTTTTACTACTGCTACTTCAATTGTCTTTTGAAGTACATTCATAATCACATTACTTAATGCAGTACCTTCCATACCACGACAAATGATTACTAATGGCTTCTTATTCTTAGCACACAATTCTAGCAACGGCAGTATGTCTTGGAAATGTCTAATGTTTAGATTAGATGAAAAGATAACGGGATTATCAAATGTTACTTTACCATCATCTCCATTACACATCATATGGCTTAGATAGCCTTCATCAAACTCCAAACCGCTTCTTGTAACTATTTGGGTTTTATGAGTTTTAGACTCTTCAACAGTAATGATACCATCACGCCCTACTGCACTTATAGCCTCTTGAATCAGAGAACCTAACTCATTATCATTATTAGCCGCAATAGTGGCAACATTCAGAATATCATCATCAAGAATAGGAGTCGCATTATCTATTAGATAAGAAGCAATAATTTCCTGTGCCTCTTCTAATTCATTCTGAAGGACTCTGATATTGTAATTCTCTTGTTTCTGAATATTTTCAACAAGTGCTTGAGCAATAATACAAGCAGTTGTTGTACCATCACCGGAATTATCTTGTGCCTTACTTGCTAAGTTTTGAACCATCTGTACTCCCATCTGAACATATGGGTCATTACTTGATACATACTTAGTGATAGTAACACCATCGTTAATTACAACAGGCGGATTACCTTGCAGAATTACCGTCTTTGCCTGTGGCCCTAATGTGGGCTTAACAGTATTTGCTACTAAATCAATTCCTTCTTTCAATTTCTGTTTTACTTCTTCTCCATTAATTATCATTTTACCACCGCCAAAATAAACTCATAAGGAATAAAGAGTAATTCATTTCTTTTAGTATATTCCCTCTTATCATTAAAGGCAACCACTTTACCATTCAGTGACTTGTCACATTGGCAATCAATCACTCTACCTTCGTTGGTGGCCTTAGTTAAGATACCGCTTTCGCTCTTTCTTTCTTCTATTTTCACAATTACATATTCTCCTACTGCTCTCATTTTTTCACCTCAAACTTATTTTGTCTTGCTATTTGACAGCAAACTCTAATTTTATCTGTTGAATGTAAAGTCCAAAATTCATTATCTTCCCAACCGAATTTTACTTCGATATATCTACATAACTCCTTTCTTGACATATTCTCAAAATCATCATCAATTTCTATTCCGAGAATAGGGCCACCTTCATTCTTTAGGAATGAATCGAGAATAACATAAACTCGACCCATACCGTTAATTGTTTTTCTAAGTAACCATTGAATCATTCTTCCTCACCGTTGATATTAACCCATCCTTTATTCATATCTGTATCAATGAAAGTCCAAATATGGTTCTTATGAAACTCCATCAGGTCATTGTAGGAATTGCCTTTCTTACCATTAAACACACCTCTAACTTTAGATTCATTCTTATCTCTAGGATGCCTTTGCGAATGAAGTTTTCTTCTCATCCGTAAAGGCATTCTTTCAGAATCATTTAATGCCCTGTCATGGTATTTTCTCATAGTGCTTTGACCTGTCTTTATTCTTCTAATTCTCATTCTTCTTCACTACTCCATGTTTGCAATCTATTAAATTCATAATTTTGGAATATATGCAAACTTCTAGGATTACCATTATGCCATGTACCATAATGACCTCTGCCACCCAATACTACTGCATTCTGCATTAGCGGTTCCCAAATGGAAACTGTACTAATATCTGTACCGCTAAAATAAGCAGAACCGAATGGATGAGTATGAATCCAACATACAATAGGCAACTTCATACCAACAGGGTCTACCTTAAAATCAACATAACCTGCGGTTCCCGATGAAATATGTAAATTATCTTTAGCATCAATTACTACTTGCACTTCAAGCCCATTTAAGACTTCAGTAGATGCAAACCAAATAGAATCCCAAAAACTCTTACAAGAGTAATCACCATCGTATGCTTCAGTTATAATCTTATTAACCAAATCATCTTGCCATGTCTTTTTCCATATTGCTAATTCTTCTACTGCTTCTGTCCAATCAAAATCGCTCATTGTTTCACTTCCATTTTCTCTAGTTTCTTCTTAGTCCTATCAATCTTCTTTTGAAGTTTCTTTGACTTTCTATCGCTTCTTCTATCTTTCCATCTTTGCAATAAAGACTTCTTTACAGGAAGCGATTGAGTTTTCATATCATTCTTGATTTCAGTAGCCCTTCTCATAATAGTTTCACTTGTATCATAATAAAAGTCATAATGCTTTTCTACATGCTTTGCTATTAACCAATAAGGGCGACCAAACTTCTGTCTTGCTTCATCAATAGTTAGACTATGCCACATAACCATAGCCTCTAATGATTCATTATAAGTCCAAGCCTTATGTGCATTAGGATAACTTACAGTTGCAATACCCATTGTTACAGGCTTTCCCTCTTCTTTGTGATTATTCACATATTCATTTCTTGTGCCGTTAAGGTTACGCTTACTCAAGACCCTATTCCAACGAGCGACAATAGCCTTGTATGTTCGACCCTTGAATAAAGTAGTAGGTGGATATGCGCCTTTAGTGGTTTTCCATTCAATAACAATATCATCTTCCTCAGAAGTCCATCTGTTGTTATTAGTCCTTTTAGGCGCAGACTTTTTCCTTCCTTTATAGGTGGTTCCTTCAGTCTTATTCGTATCTCCCTCTAAAGTTTCAATCATTTCCTTAGCCTGTTCTTTAGTAAAATCCCCCTTATTAGCAGAAGTAATTAGTTGATTAGTTAATCTTTCTAATTCCTTCTTAGTGCCATTCTTTAGAGTTAAAGCAGATATGTACTTGCATTGCTTTCTTGTAGCAGGGTCATTCTTCCAATGAGAAAAATTATCTTCAACCTTAACCTCATATTGATTCTGTATTCTAGTTATTGTTGCACGAAGATTAGCACCGCTTCTCTTTGGAAAGCCCGCCTCTACCATTTTATCAGCAACCTTCGCCCAACTTAATCCTTCATTTCTGCATTTTATTGCAAATCCTATTTGTTCCGTAGTATATTTTTTCATTTTTATTCCTCCTTATACATTTAACATCATAAATGACTTTACTTGTTCGTCATTAAACCATCTTTGAATCCATTGTGCGCCAATACCGGCTATCGCAGTTTGCATGAAATGAACGCCAATATTGCTACCATCCCATGAATCACCTTGACAAGAGAATGACCCCTCCGGCCCTGCTAATAATGTATCGTACATTTTAGGGTCAGCATCATAAGATACAAAAGCCGCATTACGGCCTTGTGCCCTCAAGTCAAGCCACTTAATATCTGAATTGTATAGTGTCCTTCTAACTGATAAGTTATCAACACAACATACAACCAAATCATATCCTTGCATTTGTTTTGCAGTTAGTATAGGGAACTTAGAACCACCATTAATACTGCGATACCTATTTCCCATAACCGATGCTTTGTTTTCTCCTACATCTTCTTCACTAAAGTTTTGATACGGCAGATTCTTTGTTTCTACCTTATCGGGGTCTGCTACTGTAATAGCATATAATCCTACTTTATCCAATATAGGTACTAAGAAACTCCCAATACCACCTACGCCTATAATTAATATTTTTCTTTTCATTTTTTATTCCTCCTAATAATGTTTATGACTTTGTTCGTTATAGCCGCAATTTTTACATTGGACTCCTTCATAATTCTCTGTTTCCCATTCAAACATTGTTCCGTTACATCTTGGGCATGTATATTGTTTCATTCTAATCTCTCCAAATTTGCATTCCATCTTTTATTATACGAATCTATTTCTTGATTGTATTTTGTTTTGTAATGGTCTGTAGGCCACCATTCGGGCATTCTGCTTTTTCTCCATTCAGCAAACTTCCATTTGCCTTCAAGATAATAATGACGATATTGAAGGATTACAAACTCCCACATATCTATATCATTATTGTAGTCTAATCTGTACTTATCATCCATAGCAATAGTTACGGGCGTAGCATCTTTCCATCTACCGTCATTTGATAGATATTGTGTTGTATCTAATATCCTCTCTTGCGAGCCATGCTTCTTTCCGTAACGATGTGTATATTCGGTACAAAGAGCCAACCCATGCGTGTATAACCATGCAGTATTGTTAGGGTTCTGTCTAGCCCATATTGTTGAAGGATGATTCAACATAGCAGGTTTCATTAGATTTGAACCAATATCTCTATGAAATACTTTTAATTGAGCAAGTGTAGGTTCTTCATCATAATGCTCAATGTACTCAAAAAACAAAGCATTTGTATGTAACATTTGACAAGTTTCTGTTGGCATTTTAACCACATGCTTATCTAACATTTGAATTGCTGCTTCTGTTGGATTTCTTGATAATGCAAATATATTCATTTGAATTTCCTCCTTGCTTCTTCATATATCTTAAACGAGTCTTTACGACCCAAAAGAGTTTGTTGCTTACAATACTCTTTTCTTTTATTAATAGTAGTCACATAAGTATTTAGAAAATTCTTTTTCCAATATCTATGTTCACTCGTTGGTATTACATCTCTCATTCTTATTGTCATTTATATTCACTCCTTTTATTTCGGACATCTTATTATATCCTAGCATTTCTATTATTTTCTTACTTGTCTTTCCTATTGCAGACAAGGAAACATCAGTGCTTTCTGATATTTCTGATTTAGTAATTCCTGTGTATCTACACATATTTACTGCTACCCAACATATACTTGAGTAGTATGCTCTTGGTTTATTGTAACAGTGATATTCAGTAATAGGTTCCATCTTCAACAGTAAATCAACTGCGTTAGAATAGAACATAATATCATCAGTTATTTTACTACAAGTTTGCTTGAGCAAAAAGGTAGGGTCGGCACCATACAAGATATTCTTATTCTTGAAATGATGAACCATTCTTTGAACCAACCTATTTACTATCTTAGTGGAACAAGAATACTCTGAACATAGTTTCTTCATTTCTATCGGAGTTCTATTCTCTTTGAGAACATAACATACAGTAGCAGTACATCTTGTTTCTAACTTAATGTTGCCAAACAAACCCTTTCTCTGCGCTTGCATGTAGCATTCTTCTACTCTATCCTTGAGAGGATGGTTTATCTGAATAGAAGATAATATCATATTACAGGTCTGTAATGCTTGAGTAATATGTCTTGGTATTGCTAAGTTATTTCCTCTAACATTAAACTTAGAAGAACCTTTGCCGCTAATTACAGAACCTAATTTGCCCCTATCGGCACTATGAGTAACATTGCCATCATCAACCATTCTTACAGTTTCCTCAAACAATTCTGTGACTACTACTAAACCACAATCACTGCATTCAGTTTCGCCCATTCTTTCGTTGTAATTAAATATCAGACTTCCACATTCCACACATTTCATTTTCATTCCTCCCTTCATTTTCATTTGTCTTAATGTAAGATTTGATAGTGCTGACTAATACTACTGTCATTGTGTCGTTTAACAGTGCTAATGCTCTTGCTACGAATTGGTCGCCAACAGAAGAACCTGCTGACATATTATCAATACATATTGGCCCTTTCCATCTTGGTTCATTAGTAGGTTTTTGTGGGATTTGTATAAGTTGGTTTAATACTGAGTCGGTTAAGCCCTCTCCCCCTGCTTTAAGATATGACTTTTTATCAACCACATCATCAACAATCTCATATCCCGCATTCATCAATATCTCTCTATTATGCTCGACAGTTTCATTATATGAATCAATCCACTTTAATTCTGCTTGAGCGAACTCGGAATCGTTTTGATTGGTATTCCAAACAAAGGTAGATACTGCTTGAATATCGGACTTGAATTGGTTATCTGTTATCTTCCAATCCCAACCCTTTCCACGAATATACATAGCATCGGGTTCACCCTCATCATTCCATTCTACCTTAATTCTGTCGGGGTATCTTTGTTCGACTTCCTTAACTAATTCTCTTGCTCTTTTCTCAACAATGTCCTGTTGCCTATTTTGCTTCATAAACTCTTTCATAACCTTAATATCAGACATTTTAGGAGATACACCCATAGTTCTTTCATACAGGATTTCCGGTGAAGTAAAAGCCCACTTCTTGCTTCTTCTATGATTATGTAAGTAGAAGGAACAGAACGATTCTAACTCTTTAGAAGTTAGTGTTCCCCAAACACCATCAGCAACTTCAATAGCGATTTCGTTATCTCCGATTTGTTGGCAGTTTAGCCTAACACTAACTTTATTGAAATCATCAAAGAAGTGATAAGGTACTCTATTCTCTAAACAATATTTTACATCTTCCGGCAGTGACAATGAAGAATACAAAGATTTCATTAATTTACCCGCATCTTTTTCTGTAACTGACTTAAAAACTAATCTTCCTAAAGCAGAAGCAATAGTGTTCAAACTCTCACTTTTACCATTAAGACTCAATCTATTATTAGTTCTGCCAAGTGCTAGAAAACACCCACCAATATTAAGCACCACTTGATAATCTCTATTCGGAAAATTCATGTATGTACCATGACTACTTCTTCGCCATCCCGAAGTAGTTCTCTTTAATTGACTTTTCATAAACTTAGACAGTGCATCGTGAACAGGGTCTTTTGCATTCCTATTCCCCTGCAATGTAACCACGCCCGATATGACAACATCTCCTTCTATTTTTGTTTGCCAATATTTTCCACTATCATTCGGTTGTCTTATTCTTATTCTTAATTCTCCCATTTTATCACATCATATATGTATTATCATCTAATTTTTCTAAACAGGCTAAATGAGCCTCTTTCTTCATTTCTTCGGGCAATAACAGTTGCCCTCCACAAATCCGACATTTGGTTGCTATTCTTTCTTTATACGACCAATGGCTCTTTGTGTATTCTGGATTCTTTTCCTTCATTATTCCACCTCTCTAATTTCGCACATACTTCACAATACTTATTACAATTTTTATCGTGGTAATACAAGGCATCAAGTCTTTCATTGAAATGTTTTTTTGCAAACTTTCTGAAACCCATTTCAACGGCTTCATTATTTTCCCACAAAACTATTTTTAGACTTTGCCATAATCTAAATCGCTTATCCTTTTCTTCAGAAAGCGAATCACAAACATTGAATGTTTGTCTTAATCTTTTTCTTGCTTTTTTAGACCAATCGAAAGTTGTCACTACTCTTTTCATATCCTTATAGGACATATTGCGGAGTCGTGGCAACCTATACATTATTTCACCTATACTTCACAAGCACCGCCAGCACAAGCCAATTCGCCTGTTAAGTCGGTATTATCTTCGGTTTCTAAAACCTGTGTTAAATCTATATTCTTTAGATTCTTAGACATAGTTAGATAAGTTTCCTCATCAATCGTTTCAAAGGGTGCCTGTTTGTATGTTCCTCCATCATAAGGCAATACAGACAGACCGTTGTAATAATGTCTATTCATCCAAAGCCATTCACCAACATCATCCCATTCATCATCTTTTACAGATATTGTTGCTGAAACATTATGGGTATTCAGACCATCTACATGACCTGCTCTAACCCAACGAATACTGAAGTTTTTTACACGCTCTAATAAATCAAATACTGATTCATGCCGTGTAATAGAACCGGCAGGTGATTTCTGCGGTATAGAAATAACTGCCTGTTCATCAGGATTAAAGTATTCATCTTCAACCAAGTCCGGTTGATTCTTTAGTAGATAAGAATATATTGCTTCATTCTTACCGACTCTAATCCTACGAATATAATAGTTATCATGCCAAGCATGAATACCACTACTTGTACCTAATACAAGTGAAGTGGTTCCCGCAGGTTTTACACAAGTAATCCTTGCGGCGGGCTTTACTCCAATGAGTTTGGAAATATGCTTATTTTCCTGTTTAGCGGCAAATGCAGCCATTTCCAAATCTAAGCCTTCAACAACATTAGAAGCAATACCCGTCATAGATACACCAAGCAAAGAATCCTTTTCCGTATTCTTTCTCCATACTTCTCTAAGGTAATGAAAATCTGTATAACCTGCTTGCAATGTTCCTAAGAAAGAAGCGGCTCTTACCCTTGCTTCTAAATCGGCTTGGTCTTTTACATCAGAAGCATTTACTTCTGTAAGATTACAAAACTGATATGGGCGAAGTGCTATTTCACAACAAGGATTAGTACCCCAATCTTTGTCATTACTAAAATAAACGGCTGGTTCGCCACTGCCACTATGTTGTATTCTTTCCCATAGACCCATAAAGAAGTTTTTAGTTACTCTATGTCTAAGAATAACTGCTGAATTATTTGCACGACCTCTTTGTGGATTATTTTCCCACCAATTACCGGACTTACAACTAATCATCTTTGAATCATCAGCACTGAATAAACTAATCATAGCGGCTCTACGAATACCGCCTGCTAATACTGCATCTGCTAAATAACACATAATATCATGTGCTTCAATTGAATCTAATTTAGAGCCATTAGTTTTATTTTGAAGTATTCCTTCTATTTTAACTAAACATTCCCTTAATGGCTGAAAACCCGGTGCTTTACCGCCACTAGTCTTTAATAGCGTTCCTTTTGGTCTAATATCAGAATAATCAAAAATAGGACTACTACTCCTATTTCCGGTATAACACTCCAAAAGGATTTTAATTGAATCAGCCCATCCCTCGATAGAATCGCTAATAAGATACCTGCGTTTTCTTTCGGGATTAGGTTGTATGATTTCCGGTAATTCATCAATATGATGTCTTTGGACTGAATATCCAACCCCCGTTCCACCGAGAAGCAAGAACATAGCCTCGCTAAAAGATAAAATGGAATCAATAGGCATATAAGCACAATTATACACCCTATTTGGACTAATTTCAATAGGCTTGCCCCCAAATTGCATAGACCGCATAGAAGGGAGGACTTTCTTTGTTTTGACATATCGCTCATATACTTCACCAATTTCTTTGGTTAATTCGGGATATTTCTTAATGTGCATATTTCTATTCCTTGTAACTATTTCATTCCAAGTTTCTCTTCTTTCGTGTGCAGGTAAATACCTTGCATACTTCATATGTACTGTAATATCCGATAATGTTTCAATTTCATTCGACATTCTAAAACCTCATAACGCAAAAAAAAGGGGAGAGAACGGGTGCCCAAAAACCCGTTCTCCCCCCAAAAGAGCAGACTAACTCTACTTAATGAAATTAACCGCCTACAATAGCAGGTGTCAAATCCACCATTTCTACATCGTCCCAATTAACTTCGCTGATTGCTTCTCTTGCTACCAATTCACCGTTGATAAATACCCAATGAGTCGGGTGTGTATCAATCTGCTCGATAACTTCCTCAGAAGCCATAACCAATTCAGTATGTCCTGTTTCGTTCAAAATAGTAATCTTAATCATCCTATCATCTCCTTAATCTCTCTATGTTCCCCCTCTATATAAGCCGAGTCCATCATTCCCAACCACCGCCGTAATCATCGTCACCGAATAAACCGGCCAGCCATATAATCGGGAATGCGAAGAACGCCGCACCTATCAAACTTCCTAATAATCTAAACATTTTCATTTCTCTCCTTTAATTCTTTAATTTTTTCACTTGCTTTTTTTCTACTAATTCTTGGGCCTTCATAGCCTAAATCGGCTAAGTATTTCATTTGGGCTTCTGTCGCTGTTTTTGAAACAATCTCTCGTAATGTTTCTAATTGTCTATCTGACAAAGGTTTCTTGGTACGCATTTGATTCTTGATATTATTCAAGAAGTTTGCCTCCCATCTGCTTGTTGCTATTTCAACACCAAATGGTTCAATACCGTAATACAAACACATTTGCCTAAACTCAGGACTATCATTATTATTTTTGAGATTCTGTCTAGCAATCTCAAATTCTTTTGCTTCTCTTTCCTCTCTTTGTCGCCTTAACTCTGCTTGTCTTTCACGCCTTTTTCTTTCGGCTTCTTCAGCCGCTATTCTACGCTTTTCAACATTTTCCGGTAGATTGTAAATACGCATTCTTTCGGCTTCTTCAGCCTCACGCCTTTCTCTTTCGATTCTTTCTCTTTCGAGTCTTTCCTCTCTTGCGATTCTTTGCCTTTCCATGCGCTCATTGTATTCGACAGTTGCTTTTCTCGCTTTAAGCATCATTCTATCGTACTTTTCTTTATACTCTAAAAGACACTTAGCATCAAAAATAATCATATCTTGCCATAACTTATCAGTTGGATAACCTCTTGTTCTTGACTGTGCTTTACTATTTTCGGGGTGTTCCCATCTCCAAACAATAGAAGCCATTTGATAATACCTATCTGTTGGCTGATACTTTGATTTCTTTCTTAGATGTGCGCTGTAATGGTATTTTTTATCCGTGTAATCATAATACAAATGAGTATCACCCTTTACATTAAATAAAATATCAATCTCCTTGATTCTCTCATAGATGTCATTAAACATTTTACCGTTTTTGTGCATCCATGCTTCAGCAATCATGGTCTTGGTTCTTTCTTGAATCCAAGTATCTATTTCACCATCACTAATATCAGCAATATCTCTACCTGTTCTTACTGAAATCTCTTTCATAATAAGGTAAGTATTAATGTGGTCTGAACCCACACATTCAGTATTGCCATTTTCTAAGTTTTGGATTTCAAAGTGATATACTACATTATGTCCACAAAGACATTTACTAACTCCTTGTTGTGAATTAGTAACCCATTCAGGCGCATCATCATTACCACCCCACCAAACGCTACCGGTAGCAATCCATTCTTCTTTAGCATCTTCATAGTTATCAGCAACGGATAATTCAACCATCCGTTCCATCAATTTTCTATCCCAATGCCCTGTTCCTAAACTTCTTTTTGCTACAATTGTTTCAGCCATCATTCATCATCTCCAAATCATCTATCTCAAACCTGCGTTGTTCTTGTAGATAACCTGTAAGAATGGTATCAATCTTCTCCGGTAGATTATCAATTATACCGGCGATTAATCGTCTGTTAAGACTAATCCATATTCTATGATAGGTATTTAGTACAACTTTTGGTTCATCATTTTCATTCTGCGATATTACTATTGGCGGTAATTCCGCCGTATTTACTACTCTAAATTCTACATTAGTTTTCATTCATATTCCCCCTGCTACTGCGAACAGACTTGCTATATTTTTGTGGGCTATAAACCCTTCAACAGTATGCAAATAATCCTGTGGATTATTGATGTATTTGCTGTGATTCACCAACACACTTGCTAAGGTTTGTGCTAACTTTTGGTTACTCAAACCTGAGAGTAACTTAGCCAATTCAAAGCCTAAGTGTTCTCTATAATTATCATCCATCATACAGGTAATACATTCCTTCTTAACCATACAATCGTGATGTTCGTCGGGTTCTATCACATACCCTTTACCTTTACATTCTAAACATTCCATCAGAAATCAGCCTCCAAATCAAAGTTTGGAATTGCTTTTTGAGTCCAATACTGATATGCCGCCATAGCAGTAATCATTATTCTCCAATTAACAGTATTAGGATTGTAGACAAATGTTTTGTGAGCATTTGCCAATACTTCAATACACGCACACAATTTTTCATGCTTTATACCAGCATCAATAGAATCATGCACAGTACCATATTCCTGTTCTAATAGATTTATAATAAACTCTTCTGTTGTCACTTCTTTATTCATATTTTCACTCATACTGCTTCCTCTCCTTTTACTTCAAAAAACTCTTCTGAAGATACCCAATCACTGTAAGTTACTACAAGTGATTTTACATTGGCTTCCCAACGACCTTCATCATCTTCTTTTCTACTTACCCAAAATTGTTCTAAATCATTAAGACTATCAAACATAAACTCTGTGTATCTTGCTATTCTATTATCAGCATATATTGTATTTCCATAACTTATATCTATATTCATATTATTATTCCTCCTTTTTTACAGGTGGTGGAATCCACCGTGAATTGTACTGAGCGTTATAATCTTCTAAACATGGCTCACACAATTTGAAATCTATTACTACTTCATCATAAGTAGTCACCAAATCATATGACGCTCTTAAACCGCATTTAGCGCATTTTGGCACCGGTATTTCCGGTACTCTTTTTATTTTATTTCTTAACCAATTAAACATCTTAATCACCTAAAGGTAGGGGAGAATAGGTTCATGGGTAACAAACCCCACTATTTCATGGCGAACCTGTAAATCTGCGTATTTACAAGCATGAACACACAACTTTTCCTATTTTTACTTGAAAAACCCCAGAATTGGAAAAAGGACTTATGCTTGCTCAAGATTATTTTTGTGAGAAGTTGAGATAACCATGCACCGGAAGTACATATTGAAAGTTATTCCTTCTCTAATCCTTTGCCAGCCAAAGATGAGTACCGCTAAGTAGCCCTTTTTTATTAGCAAACCGTTTCCACAAATCAGTTCGAGAGATAGGAGTAATAGCCCCCAAGACTATCACCAAGATTCTCTCTACCTAACCCTTTTCGTGTGGAATCATATCTTTTGATAGGTGATAATACCCACCAACTTACCTCCTACACTTAATCTTATTACATCTTTTTTTATTTCTAAATTAGTAACATCATCAATATATTGTGATGCCCATTCAATCAAATATTCCTTGTGTAACTTTTGCATTATATCACCTCAGAATGTTTTGCCGTGCATAAACTCACGACTTTCATTATATTCCATTTTAGCAACAATAGCACCTGCAACATCTAAATCTTTACCAAAGGCATAATCCATAATGCGAATTACTGCGTCTGCTAGTTCCTCTTCGAGATTACTAAACTCCATAATCTTATTTGAAGAAGGATTACCTTCACGCAAAGCCTCTAATGCTTCAGAAATCTCTGCATGAATCAGAGCCATTCTTTCACCATCATTTACTTCTTCTTTCCAAAAACCGTGATTAACTGCATTCCTGTAAATCTTCTTTGCCTTCTTATTCCATTCCTTTTCAAAACTCAAATTCTTCACCTCTTTTAATTGCTAACTTTTCTAATTTAGCCACATGCTTTTTTGGTGCATGTCTTTTTGCCACAACTTGAATCATTGACTTGCAAGTATGTTCTGCTACCGGAATAACAGTTGAACAATCAGGACATACCGGCTTTTTTGTTTTATCGCACCTCGTCACTGATTTGTTTTTACCACAGAAATTACAAGTTTCCTTTTTAGTTTCCATATTCTTTAATCCTACCATATTTATTCCTCCTTACAAATACATCTTGCTTCTAAAGTGCGCTTTGCATCAACAAAATCAACACTACTATGAATATTGTATTTTGCCGTTGCTTCACAGCCATTACATCTCATTAACATTATTCTTACTTCTCTTCCATTCATCTAAAATCACCACTTAGAAACTTGTTCGCCCAATCGGAATATCGAGAGAATACAGTAATATCATCACTACTGATTCCCTCGATATTCGTTTCGGGGTCTGTTAGGAATATAACCCTTCTTCGGTCATTGTGCCAAAGGACTTCTTTAGTTACACTCCATTCATCTAACGCTTTTGTCATTATCATATACTTATTCATATTATCAACTCTTTGGTCTTGGCCCGCAATAGAATAGATTCTTCTTTGCTCTAGTAATCGCTACATAGCAAATATTTCTTTCTTCTTTAGGATTTGTAGCCTTTGGATGCGGCATCCTCTCAGTGGCTAAGATATATACATTGTCAGCCTCAAGACCTTTAGCCTTGTGAACAGTAGACAACATAATCTCTCCTTTGTCATTGTTATCGAATACTCTCTTGATTTCATTTACAATTCCACCAACAGTAGTAGCCATAGTAGAGAAAATCTTCAGACATTCAAACTTATCTTCAAGGTTGTTTGCTTGATTGATTTTATCAGCCGCAACCAACTTATCGTAAGTAAATCTGAAGTCCTGTGTAAGTAAATCTCTAAACTCTTCAGCACCCATATTATCATTCTTGGTAATCTTTCTAACACCATTGATTAGTCCTTTAGTCATATCACGACCAAGAACATATGCTGATTTGCCTTGCAGAATCAAATCGTAAAACGCTGAAACTAGAGGCGCATTGTATCTACATAGAACCATGTCACCCTCTTGAGGATTAAACGGTGCATTTTCAACAACCATTCCAGCATCAGCAGTAGAAGGACAACTAAAGTTTTTGACATATCTATTTGCTTCAGAAACAACATTCTTAGGACATCTCCAAGTTAGACTTAGAGAAAAACGCTTGATTTCTTTATCGCCTTTTTCTAATCTCTTAACAAATATGTCCATTGAATTAGAATCTGCGCCTCGGAATCCGTAAATCGCTTGATTTGGGTCGCCCACAATAATACACCTGCCGTTTCCAACACATCTTGAAATCAACTCTCTTTGCATTTCATTGAAGTCTTGTGCTTCATCAACAAATAGAGTATCAAAGGTAGGTAATGGCATATTTAATACCAAAGGTAGCCAAATCATATCATCAAAATCAATCAATGAAGTATTCTGCTTGCATTGATTCAAGATTGCTGGAATACTATCAATTGCTATTAACTCTTCACGGTCTGAATTAAACTCGATATTGTATTCATCAATTAGTGAATAAATACCTTTTGTGTCCTTTTCATCAATCATGGAACCTTTAATTAAACTAATCAACTTAATTAGTGGTTGAGCATAAAAGTCACGACCAAGTATATCATCAATAATATTCTTAACTTTGAAGTTATTGACTTTTGTTCTAATACCTGCGGCTCTTAATGCAGCAAAGCCCAATGCGTGAAATGTTTTTACTTCTACATCATCCGGTAGTCTTTCTGCTAATTCTAACTGAATAGATTTGTTAAATGCTAAGAATGCTTTCTTTACACCACTATCTCTATTTGCGCCCTCTACAATTGTGAATGTTTTACCAACACCTGCGCCAGCATTAACTATAATGTGACCTGTGCCGTTTTGGATTTCATCCCATATTGCGTCTTGTTCTTTTGTTCCTGTTACCATTTTTATTCCTCATTTTTATTTTTATTGCTTTTTGGAAAGGCCACTTTCTCAGTAGGCCGAATCGTGTAATTTTTTACACTTGAATAGGTGGGAGAAGGAGAACGATAAATTTGTTTAATTAAACGGTTATATCAATACCTCTTTTGTAGCCCTTGTTCTCAACTTCTCCCGTTGTTGATGAAAAGCATCACAATTATGTGTGAAACCCCAATAACACACGATTACTTCTTCACCGGTACTATGGGGTGGGGGAGTATATAAGGGGGTGGAAGGTCGGGCGACCCCCTCTGATTGAGTAAGAAATGTCTAACAATAGGGCTACAATCTACAATTAAAAAAAGCCCCTCACCGGTACGAATACCGATGGGGGGCAAAGTCCCGTTAGGGCGAAACAATACTGTCAAAAGACAATATCATTCTTCAGTATCAGAACCAAGAAGTGACTCTATTGAGCCATCCCAAGCACCGGTCTTGAACTGCTTTGAAAGAGCATTTCGCACCTTCTTAGATTGTGCCTTAGCATAATCTTCAGCCGATTCAAAAGTTCCGCCGCCGGACTTAGCGTGTTTTAGCGTAACTGCGCTAATAACGCCATCGTAGTTGTAATACGCCATAGACGCTTCTTCTACAACATTACAAATCCTGTCAATTGCCACTCTAATAGCGGCAGGTACAGCACTTCTTTGTCCTCTTCGCCCAAGTGGAGAACCGTCACGACCTTTCAGTAATGCCTTTAGAGCATTAGCCGCCGCTTCTCTTTCATTTGGGTTATCCTGTCCGACTTGAAGATGCAATTCAACAACTTGTTTCAAAGCACCATCAAGGCTTTCATCTGCATTTAGGTAATCTGTGACCTCGATAACGAGGCTATCCCACTTTACTTCATCCATATTCTCATATCCTAGCCCCCGACTTAGGGGGCACAAACTCTCTATGTTCTACCCATATATAAAGGGAGGGAAATGCTTTTTCTGACAATAGATTCCATTTTGAAAGTGCCTGAAATCGAGGGTTTATGTTTTTAATACTAAATTAATTGCTTATTTTCAACGGTGGAAAGATTATTCCACCGGAATAAAAAACGGAAAAAAAATCCATCAAGAAACTAAAGGTTTGTGCAACATAGCCCTGAAGATTCTTAGGGTTTTGACATTATTCCATTATTCCACTGTAAATACCCCCCCCACTCTCTCTATAAATCTGACATAGCCCTAAAGAAACAAAGGGGAAGTGCAAGGGGGTGTGTGAGATAGTATTAGAATAGAATAGAATAATAGAATAATAGAATATTATTAAAACTAAGGGGTTGTGTTACACAACCCTCCAATTTCTCAAAATCTATTCCACTATGGGGTGGAAACTTCAGTGGAAACATCTTTTGGATTATATATTATATTGTATAACATATGTATATGGTATGACTATAACTTATATTATACGGTCAATTGAAAGCCATACTTAGAAACATAGTTATTCTATGGTGGTTAAAAATTAGTACCAAACAATCGCTCGATAAGACTATTGTTCTTGGTTATTCCTGCTTTGTCAAACGGAATAACCTTGAAAAAAAGGAGGCAAATGGGGTTTTACCCCCATTTACCTCCGAAATACCCGTCGTATAACATCACCTCCTTAGAATACTTCATATTCGTCGACTAATATCTCTCTGTATGTTTTGCTTCTTTCTTTGATTAGGTAGCACTTTTTACACCAATCCGTGTGTACTAATGTTACTATGTTATCATATCCATCATAGAAATAAGTAATTTTAGGCGCATAACGCTTCCAATGATGTTGGCATTTTTTTGTCATTCTTCTTCATCTCCAAATATGGCGGGTTTGACATCTGAAATTGGGTGACTCTCAATTTTGTAGCCGCCTAACACTAAATTAACCATTTGCATGTTTAGCATGAATTTCATGTCCTCTTTGTTATCAGCCCAAAAATGAGCGACCTTGCCTATTATAATAAAATCAGTTCTTCCTTTTGGCATACTTATTCCTCCTTTTCTTCCTCTTCTTTGGGCCATAGTGGTTCCCCTGTAATGATGGACTTGAAATTAGGGTCGAAACCTTGACTGATGACCAATAACTGTGTTAATTTGTCATTTTCAAGCAATATCTCTTTGATGTATTCTTCTATCTCTTCAAATTGAGAAAAGTCCATCTCGTAGCCTATTCCGGTTTCGCCTATCCATTCAATATAATTGAATATATTATCAAAGTCCTCCATAGTTTTAGGAACATACTGCAATCCTCCTGAAGTTTCTCTCATATGTTCCTCATTGTCCCTACAATAGCAGTTTAGGGTTCTAGTGCATTTTGGGCATTCTGTTTTAATTCCGAAGTTAATACTCATTCTTTTCACCTTTTTTCTTATTAATAGTGGCCCGTTCAAATAATTCCGGTTATTTTCCGTGATTTCCCGATTATTTCCCGAACTGTTATTATCCAAAATACGGGTATATACAGGGTAGTCAAAGTAACTACCATATGGTTTGGTAGTGTTCTTTGAAGGAACGGTACGAACCATAAAAAAATGAAGATTGATGGAGGGCCAATGTAAGTCACCCTCCATCAATCTCAAGCACCTATTCAAACAGGTGCCTCATCCAAATATGCTCTGAGTTCTCTCAGTTGCTCATAGTGTGCATCCTTCCTGAGTATTCCTTGACATGCAAAGTACAGTAAGTGCATGTTGTTGTCTAAAGCATCTTGAAATTCTTCTTCAGTCATTTCCAACTCAATCCAATAAAACTCGTAATTTTGCATGAATGAGTTGATGATGTGCGCTCTGCGGTCTAGTTTTGCTTGGCGCATTAACTCCATAACATTCACTTCTTCTTCAGTAGGCTCAGATGGCATTTTTTTTCTGCTCATACTAATATGGAATAATTCAGGATATAAGGTAACATCAAAGTTAATGTTACCATATGGTTGTAATCACTTTGAATAGCATTACAACCCTCAAAAAAAATAATGAAAAAACGCCGCCTACTTTGAATCTCGGACTCACAACGCTCAATTGCAGGGGCTTTAGCATACTTTGTTTTCACCTTGAACCGGTATTGGTGTTGCTGGTATGCTAATTCCTATGAGCGAATAACTGCCTTTTTCGTTTCGGCTTTGTTTCTTCATATGAGAATGTGAAGTGGTGAATTGGATTGAGTACCAATAACAATGATAGGATTCACTCCCACTGAGTTAGCAACGCTCACATTTCATATATGAGCCATTGTACCACGATTATCCATGTCATCAGTTAATGACATCCCTTTTGAGGTTGAAGGACTTTCTTAGAGGTTATTGCTCACCCATACGGGCATTACACTAACATAAGCCGAAACTACTCGGAACCGTGTGCGTTATCCCCGTCACAAAAGGATATTCCGCCATCACCGTGTCGAGGTGCCCCCCGACATTAATTTATGACGGTAATGGGATATATAGGGTATTCAAAGTTAATACCATATGGTTGTACTTTGAAAACCCTATTATAACCCCTTATAATGGGTATTAACATGGTAAAAGTAGAAGTAACAACTAATCCACATATACACGACGATAACACAGTACAAAAAACAACTACTTTCAGTTGCGAAACGAAAGAAGAGTTTGTTAAGATGTGGGAAGATAGAAAATACAGTCCAAAGTCAAGGAATATTAATTGGTCTGCAAATATTGACACACTTCAAATAATGGCTAAAGAATGGATTGATTTCAAAGATGTCCTATTCCCTCCTGAAGTTGAAGAGTACATACCTACTGAAGTTGATAAGAGGGCGGCTAAGATTTTTCAAATCGAAACATGGATGGAAAACAACCCTCAATTTCACGAAACCGAGAATTGGCCTATTATTGAGTATTGTATTGAGAGGATGAATGTAGTCGGACACACCAATCCTGAATTGTTTGATAATATAATGGCTCTATTCATTCTTAATTCAAGACATTACAACCCTGCATGTTTTTACAGGGGGGATGAAGAAGAATGAGTTGCTATGACTGTGGAAGTAATAAACTAGAGATTGAAGAGAGTTATACAGGCACTTGGTTCATTTGCTGTAAAGAATGCAAATGGGTCGAGATATACGATTTGTATAAAGCAGATAATGTTGAGTAAAGGGGATTGGGGCTTTCGCCCCATCCTCTTTTTTTTGGAACAGGGTATTTCAAAGTACATACCATATGGTTTGAGATACTTTGAATAATTCTCAAACCCCTAAAAAAAATGAAAACCGGATAGGGGCCAATGTAAGTCACCCCTATCCGGTAATGAATCCAACTCACTTGTCGGATTCAGTAATCAATGAGCGAATCTTCTTCGCTTCAGTCTTAAATGCCTTGATTGCTGGCATTACTTGACCTAATACTCTGAAGTTGCAAGTGCCGTCTAAATCGAGCCTATCGACTCTTAGACCGTATCTGCTGTTCATTCTAGCCAAGAATCTGAGGATTCTTGGTGCTTCTTGTGCTGCTTGTCCACAAAACTCGGCATTTATGCTACCGTGCCCTGTTTCAATATCTACATTTACATTTAATGACATATTTACACCTCTTGGTACTATTATGAGATATTAGTGCTTATATCGGGGCTTCAAAGTTAAGCCCATATGGTTGTAACTTTGTTCATGCGAAGCACTTGACCCTATATAGGCAATTGGACTCGATATTAGTACCTCAAGGGGATTGAGGATAATAACGGAGAATAGGTGATTACTATGATTATGGACGAAGATAAGTGGACTGAAAGGTCACAAGAAATAAGAGCATGGCTTGAGCATAACGACGCTGGCGCAATGAACGCACTAATTGAGCAGACATTGAATGCTGGTGATGCGGCAAGTAGTGATGATGAGAGAAACCGTTTTTGGGAAGCAGTGAGAGCAATTTGCAAAACACTGCCAAACAGCCCAATCAAGAAAGGTCGTGGCTCAACATTAGAACCTGCAATCCAAGCCTGTGTGGATGGTGTAGTGAATCGCATTCAAAATGCCTTTGCAACCATTTCTGACTCAGAATTGATACTCGAAGTAATGCTACCACACGGTAAGACCGGTGGCGCATACGCTGACATTAACGCATTCTCTAAGGATATGGCAATGAAGGCACAAAGAGTCCTAAAGGCGGCATTGAAAGATGGTCGTTGGAACGGACAAATGACTGAAGATAACTTGACCGGTTTAACTCCACCTGTCAAGGAATCTGACAGTGAATCTACGGAGGAAACTGTCTGATGTTATCCGCAATCCCCTTGTAGGCCCATTACATTCATTTCGGCGGGCAACTCATACCAATTAAAATTAGAATACCTGAATTGTGTCAATGTGTAAGCCGGTAAATCGCATGAGAATTAAGCAGAAGATGAAACCTCGCTTAATTCTCATGCGGTGGCCCTTTTTTTTATTCAGGGTTGTGACAAATGCTACGCATTATCCAAAGTGTGTCACAACCATATGGTTTGCTTTGCGACAAAACCCGATAGTCATTAAAAAAAAGAAAAAGGGGGAAAACGCCATTTTTCTAGCGTTTCCCCCCGATTTCTACTCATTCACGGTCAAACTCGTACATATCAGTCATTTTCCGTGGCTGGATAGGGTGAAATTCACCAATATACTTGATACCTTCACTTGTACCGTCCCAAATACCGTTCTTCAGAGAATGAACCAATTTCTTCTCTAATTTGTCACAATACCTGTTTAACCATCTATCGAACAATATCGCCTCGTCCCAATCTTGTGTATCAAAGTCGTTTATTTTTCTACGGTTTATGATAAACGGATTAAAGCCTAAACTGTGTAAATTGATATTTGCCCATGACTCCATTGATTCTCTGAATTGATGAATCATACCATCAATAGTGGCTTTAACATCTGATGGAATAATGGTTCTTCTTCTAGTTACCAAATAATCGTATGGTGTTGCTTTCATTAGGCTTTTTAGAGCAAGCCAATTACATTGGACTTCATAATCCACTCTTCTCGGCCATTCAACCATACTATTCAATGAATGTTGAAGCATTGTCATTAAGGTCAGAACTAATTCTACCCTCCATGCTTGTATTTCATCGAATAGTCCTGTTTTGTGAGCATGGGCTAATGCGTCTATCTTTTTCATCAGTGCTTGCGGCGTTATATTCTTCATAATACTCCCTTAGTAATATGGAAAAAATCGTCTTATTAGGGTAGTTCAAAGTACACTACCATATGGTAATAAAATATTTATGAAATAAATACGCTTTGGTTTTTACTACCATAAAAAATAAGACTACAAAGCGGCACAAACTAAAATCAGAATTGTAATTGGTATTTTTATTTTAGTTTGTACCGCTTTGGGTGAATATAAGGCTACGGGGGAAATCCGCATCATTCTTCTTCTTCAGCCTCCATGCCGAAGTTTTGTGTAGTTAAACCGGTACGAGTACCGTCCCACACATTATCTTTCAAACGCCTCTTGAGCGAGTTCACAATAGTAGAAGCCATGTATGCTGAATACTCATCAGCATCACTGAATAGGCCTCCGCCGGATTTACCGTGCTTAGTTAGTAACATCGAAATGTTACCAGAAGCAAAAAAATCAGATGCGGCTTGTGAAACTTCATCTGATATTGAGTCTAGTACGGCTTGAATCTCAGGTGGAAGTTGGGAACCTCTACCTTTCTTAATTGGTGAATTAGGCAAGGTCTTACAAATAGCCCTTACTGCTTCCCAAAATCTATCTCTTTCTTCATCACTTGAAGCAACTTTACCCGCTTCAAGAGTTTGAATAATCAAGTCATTCATAGCACCTGCATCATTTTCCTTTAACCATGATTCAATCATAGTTACCTTTTCTGTCCATTTTGTCATATCCATAGTAATCAACTCCTTTGAATAATGCTTCATTCCCCCGAAGCACTCATATGCTCTCTGTTAGGGTATAAGGTAGGACATTTCATTCGCCAAAGTGCGCCTACCATATGGTTGTGTAGTAATTCATCTATATAGATGGGCTTGTATTAAAATACGATGTAAGATTACAATATTAAAAGATAACACTTTAATTGAGTTGAAGGGATTATTTAGATGATTTTTGCTTGTGTTCGATTAAATCTATATATTCTAAATTGATTCTATATAGACCCATATAGTAGATTATACAACCATATGGCTTTGTCCAAATTTTTATTTTAGTGTATTAACATTAAAATGCCTGCTTTTATGTATAAATCATCGAATATTAGCATTTGAATATTAAAGATTTCGCCATTAGGCCGCCATTATTATGTACTATGGCATACTCGGTTAATACGGGATAAGGATAATGACGGCTGAAACTGTTGATGATATACTAAGTGGTATCATCAGCATTATTGCAGAACTAAGTAAGGATATTAAATCAAATACAAGCAAAAAGAATATACAAACAAGCCAAGATAATAAGGTTAAATTAAAAGAAATAGCCAAAAAACTTAAATCAATTAAAACTAAATTAATAGACTTATATCAACCAAAGAAAACAATTCAAACTACATTAGATATTAATGAATAATTAAATGTTATATTTTTATCGTGGGAATAATAAAGTTAATAAAAAAATGCTGACGCTAGTACCAAAAAAATTCCGCCACAATTTTTCAAAAACAAATTCTATTTTAAGCAATTAACAGGAAAAGGGTTATTATGACATGGAAAGATGTGTTAAAGTTTGATAGAGCCAAAATGAGGCAAAGGGCAGAAAGAGAAGAAAAGGAAATTGATGATTTATCACCACACCAATATTCTGGTGCTAAAAAAGACCAAATGAGCCTACTTGCTAGTATAAAGCGTACAGAAGAAGAACAAGACCATTTAGATAGTCGAAAAGACAAAAGAAGAAAAATGGGTCTTAAAGGTAATGAGTCCTTTCCTAGAAAAAGAAGGAAACATAGGGGAGGAAGAGGTCGATTAGGAGATACAAAACTACTTCCTATACCTAAAGGAAAAAGAGGTAATTAATATGACTTGGAAAGATATATTAAAACAAAAAATCCCAACGCAACAACCACAAGGATTTCCAATAGAAGGGAAAATTCATGTATATGACCCAAATATAGGAGATAGTGATAGTTATTGGCTAACATTTTACAGTAACGATTGGGATGATGGTCTTGAAATACGAAAAAGAGAAAATTCTCAGTTTCAAAAAGAGGTTGTGGAAAAACATCCTAATTCCCCTCTTGTAGCATTTTTTAATAAATTTGCTAAGTTTAGAAGAAGAGTGTCTAAACCAGATGATAAATATGACTTTGATATTACTGATATTCAAATGATTAAAGAACCAAAACCACAAGAAATAAAATCAGTAGCAAAAAGTATGGGTCTAAAACTTCATATTAACCCTACTAATATAGATGAGGATGAGTATTGAAGAACTAATGTATTACGGTGATTAATATGACTCGATGCAAATTACTTGACACTTGGTTTGATGCTAAGTCTAAGGAATTAGATAAGGCAGAAAAAGAGAAGAATAAAGATTTGATAACAGGTGAGAAGAAATGAGTTGGGAAGATATAATGAAAAAAGACTATGTAAATGTAGATGAAGAATTAGAAGATTTAGAAAATCAAGTAGAAGAGTATGAGCGATTAGCACTCGCTCTCGGTCAAATAGCACAAGTCGCAATAAAAGGTCATATCTATGCTAAAATGCCTGAAGATAAAAGAGAAGTATTCGATAAAGCAGTAAAGGGAATGAAAGAGATGAAAGAACAAGCCGAAAAAGCCAAAAAAGCATATAATGACGCAATAAAAAATATGGCTGAACTATTGGGTACAGAAAATACTGCTAAAGATGTAAAAGACTTTATTTCGGAAAATATGTGAGATGATATTATGGTTTGGGAAGATGTAATTAGAAAGAGTTTTTTATCAGTAGATAGAGATGGTATGATTACTTTATCGCAACAATATAAAGGGGCGAATAAAACAAAATATTCAAGAGAAATGATTAATCACGCACTTAGGCAATTAGGACTTACTTACGAACAGGCAAATATGAATACTGAAAGTGCAGGGTTATTAGAAATATATCTTAATCGTGGAAATAGTTACTATGCCTATAATCGTAAACAACGAATGAATATTATGCGACAAGCCGGTGCGCCATTTTTACAGGATGATTAATATGACATGGTTCGATGTAGTTAAGATTCTAACTCCAAGACAGTTCCTTGAGTCTTTAGAGATAGATGGTATCATTAAAGGTAAAGCCGGTAAATATGGTACTAACATGGAATTAGTTAGTGATGATATTATTGTCAAGATTAGACAGGACAAGTATGGGATGAACAGTGTTAATGTTAATGAAAAGAGGTTTGCATCCCATGACCTAAATAAGATATTAGTAGCGGTAAAGAAGGAATTGAAAGAAGATTCTTATACCGATGCTTTACTAAGAGAAGATGGGATAGTGGATTCCGGCAAGGCCGGCATCATTAATATGAGATATTCACCAAAAAAGGAGGATGAAGAAGATGGCGAAGAAAAAGACTGAGAAGAGTCCCTCGGGGGATGGCTATGGTAATACCATAGAATCAGAACCCTTGACATTTAGAAAAGCATACTTAGAGTGGGAAAATAAGTGTAAGGGTATCAGTGCTAAAGAGATACAATCAGAGGGTAGAAAGGGAGTAAGAAGTGTTCCGCCTAATTTGTTTGAGCAGATTCAAGAGCATGTAACGGCGGCATTTAGACGACCCGAATCAAGCAATGACGGTACTAAAGGTGCCTATGTTTTGATAGAGGATATAATTAAAGCACTCAAAGATGATAAGTTGTTTTTGGAAAATGAAAGAGATAATCTTGAAAAGTTCCAGAAAGATATGGGAGTATTCCTCAAGGCTAACAGTAAATTAAATCCAAGTAATATTGAGTTTAATAGACCAAAATCATACGATGTAGTGAACGGCAAAGTAGTCAATGAAAGTGAAGATACAGTGTCTATTTATGGACATTATGTTGATGATTATTTTGTGGCTAAATATCCGAAGAAGAAGTATGAGGTAAATACAGAGTGGTTTAACAGAAATAAAAATACATCTAATCCGCCATACAAACAAGCATTGTTTGGTGATGGCGATTTACTTGGAAAAGGTGAAGGCCTTTTAGATGTAATAGAATTAGCATTAAAAGAGTTAGATGAGAAGGCTATCGAACTTTATACTATTGGAATTAAAAGAGCATCTGCTTTAGCAAGACTACCTTCGGTTCAATCATGGGTTAGACGCAATATCACAAAGAAGCAATTCTATCCTTCTAATAGTGGTAAAATTAATTTGGGCCAAATAAGTCAAGCATTGCTAACCGTAGAGTTTCCTATCAAAAACGACATAGAGCAAAGAATAGTAACTATGGCCGCTACGAATAAAGACATTGAGTTTGCTCAGAAAATAGAGAGATTCAAAATCGGGAGAATAAGTAATCAAGTTATGGCTACTCTCATTAGAGAAGTAATCGCAAGAGGTAAGAAAGAATATATTGAAGTCAAGAACGGCTACTACTTACAGTTAAGGGGATTATCCGACCCTCCTTCTGAAACATGGAAAGAAATCAAAAAGAGTTGGATGCAACATTTATGGGCGTGATTAAATGACTTGGGAAGATATAATTAAAGTTGGATATATTCCATCAGATGCAAAAGAAAGAAGCGCACCGACAATAAATTGGATGGATGCTTTTCATAAGTATGGATTCGATGATGGAGAAGAAAATAATGGACAAACAGAAGAGATTGCTGACTTTTTATCTAAAAACGGTTATAAAACACAATTGATTGAAGCCGGAGGACATAATACCTATATTAAATGGGTAGTGAAAGAACCGGAAAAGTATCAACATAGATTATATGAATATCCTACCGATAGTCGTAGGCATAGAGATGCCCCATCAAGAGATAGTTTTGATAAAGAGTTATTGAAACTATTAGATGGTAAATATGGTAAATCAATGAAGTCCAAAGGTGTCAAAGGGTGATTAAATGATAACCCGTAAAAGATGCGCTCTTTGTCAGCATGAAGATAGAGAAGAAATGGAAGCCGCATTAGAAGGCGGTTTTATTTCATGTGATGATTTAGATAAAAGAGAAGGTTGGAGAAGCGGTACTGCCGCACAACACATGAGAAATCATATGGGAGATTACACAAATAGCAGTAATCCCAAATGTAAATTATGCACAGACCCAATGAGGAAGCATTACGAAGAAGCACTTTCAAACGGAAATATAACTGCTGATGGTGTTTCACAGGCTCTCGGTGTCACTAAAGAGCAGGTGCAAAGACACATGAAGCACCACTTAGCACCGTTGGTTCAGCAATCTGCCGCCAGCATTATAGCGAAAAAGGAAGTAAATGAAATTGAATTGCTAAGTGCTAACATACAAAGGCTTGATACGAAGTTAGATGAGTTATTCAGAAATACAGAATTAGAGCCAAGAGAGATAGATAGCCTAACTAAACTTGCAAAAGAAGTTAGAGAGAGTTTGAAGTATCTTATGGAGTTTAAGGGTAAATTGGTTCACAAGCGACAAGATACAATTATTGTCGCACAAATGCAAATTGTTCAAGAAGTGCTTGCACAGAACAATCCTGAGATTTGGCTTGATATTAAGAAAAGAATGCAGGAGAAATTACAATGAGTTGGCAAAAAATATTGAAAGAAACAAGAGTAAGTGGAGGCGGTAGTTTAGACCTACGAGATGGTAAAGAACTTATTACTGAAAACTTAGATATTACTATTGAATTAAAAGAAGTTTCTGGTGATTTTACAAGAAAGCCTCGCTCTTATGGTGGGGATATAGTATCAGATAGATACAAACCTAATGTCGGATTCACAGAATTTGGTTCATATGAATATGCTTTTTTACCTAAACTAAAAGGATATGCTGAATTATATGATGGAGATATATTGATACAGAAATTCAAGGCGGAGGAAATCGAGGTTTTCTTTGAAGGGGGTTCTTTCAAAAATATTAAAACATTCCCTGTTCCAATCACCTTTACTGCTGAATTAGATTATGATGATACACCTATTATTTACATCACTATGCAGGTTGCTTAATTACAGGAGAAATTACAATGAGTTGGTTTAGCATACTAAAAATATCCACAGAAGAGGCTATTAGTGATGCTAAACGCTTTGCCCCTGAGATGATAGAAGAAGGGAAGAAATTAAACCAAGAAGAAAAAGAAAGAAATGAAAAACTTCAATGGGAAAAGTTTCAACCCAACCTTAAAAAAATAATTAATATATTCCAAGAATGGTTAAATAAAACTCCTAAAGATGCCTATTCAAAAGCGGGATATAGACAAATTAATTATGGACATAAATGGCAAGAAACTTTGGAAGATATAGAATATCTTATTAAGTTTATGCCATACTCTAATTTTGAAGCGTTTGATAGAATGTATCAAGATGCTATTTGGCATTTCAAAAATTGGCCCTACAAACAAAACTTGCATATTGGCAACGATAAGGTTAAGGAAATTGAAAGATTAAGACAAGAGGGATTACAATAGGTGATTCTATGGTAAGACAGTGGCCGGATAATTATTTGGGTTTATTTATCATATTATCTAATGATGAAGCCACTGAACAAATGCTTGAAATCAAAAGACCTGATTCTGGACAAAGTACAGAAATGGACTTTATTAATAAGTTTGTAAATGAAATGAATGAGTTTGTCCGTGTTGATGATATTTCTGATGATTTTGACACTGAAGAATATATGAAGGAAAAAGGTGCCGGAACATTACTAAGTAGACTTAGTGGATTAAGAGAAAAAATCACATTTTTAGACACAATAGAAGGTAATATCGTAAAACTTGTTCAAGAAGTTAAAGGAAGAAGAGGTCGAAGCAAGTTAGATGTGCTAATTTCCGATATTTTACAAGAAAAAGACGATGTTAAGGCCAATCTTGTTAAATTACAGAAAATTATTCCTAATCTAAACAAACAACAAATGAAAGATTTTCGAAGAAATAACTTAAATAAGCGAAATACACAAAAATTAATCGAAATCTACTCAAAAAACCAAGATAAACTAACTGAAGATGACTTCAATGACGAAGAAAAAGTCAATATAGACCAATCTTTACTAAAAGTTAGTGCATTAGCAAGTAAATTCGATAATAATGAGTTAAAATCCATTAAACAAGGTGCAAAAAAGATGGGTTTTAAGGTAAAATTAGAGAAAAATAGAATAATTATGCTAAAAATACTTGCATCAAGAGTTGCTAAGAGCAAAGAAGCGAGAGAAGCGATTTTAAGGGCATCAGTTGGTGATTTATTTTCAAAGGAAAGGGGTGGAAAAGCCGCAGATATTAAAATAATCATAGACCATTCAGATATTAGGAATCTTTTGATAGAAAAAGACAAGGTTCTTAGAGATATTGCTTCAACAGAGTCCATTTTAGAAGAACAGGGAAGCACATTAGTAGCGGAAGAAACTATTGATGAAGATAGGCTTGAAGATTATATCAAATTGATTAAGCGTGGACTTTTGAAGCCCACTGCTACAAAGGCATTGACTGATTTTGAGTTAAATGGAACTTCATTATATGAAAAAGTCTTTGATGGCAATTCTGCAAAAAAGAACCATAATATGTCACCATACTTGGCTAAAGTATTAACAGGTTCAAGTGACAATCCTTTTGATGAGGCTATGGATAATAATGCTAAAGAAAGCGTACTGCCCGAAAGAACATTTAGAGAATATGTATCACAAAGAGATGGTTGGAGAGAATCATACAAGGGTCAAAGAACACCCGACCAATTAGGAAAAGATACTGCGGCAGGTAAAAACTACTTTGATGAATATAATAAATTAATCGAAGGCGGTACTGCGGGAGTGATTAGCAAACATCTTGCTGACTTTTTGGTAACAAGAAATGTCATAACAGAAGAAGAAAGAGATGGCTTCGATATAGTAAATAAGGACTCTAAACCAAGTCACCAATTGTTAGTAATGAAAAATATTGGAAAAGCAAAAGTAAGTAAAATCTTCAAGGATAGTGAAGGTAGGTCATTCCAAAGAAGATACGCAAAATGGTTAGAAAGTAATAATCTAACTGATAATCGTCAAGGCAAATTAGACAGGTTTAGAAAAGATGTAAATGTTGAAGGAATTGATTTCAGCAAGGAGTCAAAAGCGGTGGCGGCTATTTATTCTATTCTAATGAAGGAACCTTTGTTAGCCTTCTTTGGTTCAAGAACCGAACTTAAAAATATGTTTAGAGCATTTAACATAAACAATGGACTGAAGGTATATTATCACATTATTAGTCTTATGACTAATGTAGATTTGAAGTCCGAAGTACAAAAGATAGACTCAATGGTAGATAGAAAGGAGGGGGAGAAACCTTCATTAGATAATAATTCCTCCCTTCTTGCATCGGTTAAGGCTCTTGCTGACAAACTCAACACGGGCCTAGCCGAATTTAAGAAGTCTTTTACAGAAGCGTTAAAGCAAAGATTGAAGGATATAGAGGAAGAACCTAAAAATTATCTTGTTATACATAAGAATGATGATATTAAAAAACTATTAGTTGCTTCTAATTTAATGAATGAAAAGGTGGTTGAAGAATGATTTTAGACAATCATACAAAAGATTCTAAGAAAGTGTTAGAAGCACTTGAAAATAAATTCAAAGAATATAATGTTGGTAATAACCAAGCCAAAAGAAAACAGGCTATTGAAAATATGGAGGACTTTATTTTTGACCTTGTTGAAGATAATACTAAAGATTTAGATGATAGCATCGTTGATGATATTGTAGAAGAATTAGAAGAATATCTTATGGGTTTGAAACCTACGGAAAAGGTTTCCGGCGTTGGAGAACAAGCCGCCGAGTTTTTACAAAGGCTACCACTAAGCAACATATTGTATGAAGGAACGCCCATTGCTGGACAAAAGAATATCCTTTTAACAAAAGGATTTAATGCAAATGCTATTTCTGTTAAAGAAGGAAGAACTGTAAAGATAGACAGGTTAGAAACCAACATCAAAGAAACAAAAAAGGATATGAAGTCCCTTGAAGAAACAATGGGTGCCAAACCTATTCAAACTCATGTATTCACTAATCTAAGGAATATGACAAAAAGAATCCGTACAGTGATGAAAGAAGGCACAAGAGAATATAAGGTGTCTAAGTTTGAATTACACTTAGATAAGATATTTGGAACTGAAACAGGGAAATTCAAAGACTTAAAAGAAAGAGAGGCTACTTATCAATATTGGTCTGAAATTAAAGATGAAGAAGATAAGATGATTAAAAGTCTAAAAGAACTCTTAACTACACTAAAAGAAGTAAAAACTAAGGGAGAAAAAGAACATAAAGCCATTAGTGAGTTTGTTAATTTTGTTGAAAAGAATATTGACAAACTAACTTATATTGAGATGTTTGAGCCGGTGTCTGATTCTTTAGAAGATATAGAAGTGAGAGCAGTAAAAATACTGAAAGACTTTGCTGAAGTCTACGGTATTAATATGAGTATGACAGGTCAAGAAGAAGGACTACAAACTCAATATGAAGATGATGAACCTTCTGATGATGAAGATGAGGAAAAGCCCACAAGTGCGGGTGAAGGAGATACAATTAATCCTCAAGCCAAAGAGTCAATAGCGGAACTTGAACAAAACCTATCAGATGAACAGGAGTTTGACCCTCTTGGACTATTGGTTTTGAAAGAAGATTTAGGTGCCTTTGCCGCAATATATGGTGAAGTAGAGGAATTGAAATCTTTTGTTAGGGATAAAAAAGAACGATTTATTTTAGACCAAGACGATGAAGAAGCCGTCTTTGAAACCTTTGTTGATAAGATTGAAGCAGTTGAACAGTATGTAGATGAATCAGTGTTCAGAGAAAAAACATTCCCACTACCTATCTTTGCCGCAAATCTTCCGGCTCTTAGAATACACTACAAAAAAGTAGGTTCGGAAATAAATGTAAGAACACAAAACATAGACAGGTTCTTGGAATTATTTGTAAATCTAATAGAAAATGACAAGACTCTATTCCCGCAAGATGTAGGATTACAAATGGCTGGCGCAGGTTCGGGGCCATTAAGCGAACAGTTGAAACTACCTGCGGGTAAAAGCGGAAAGAAGCCAAGTCCTAAAAGACAGTTTAGATACCTAAATACTGTTATTGGTGCAAAGGGTAGTCTAAGAGAGAACTTCTCACTCAGTACAAAACTTGATAATAAGATAGCGGAACAAATTGATGTTCTTATCAAGCCGATGGTTGAGATTTACTTAGGGCCACAATTTACTATTCATTCAGCAGGTATGGATTTACCATTTACAGACAATGCCGCTATGAGAATTATTTCATCATACAAGGACTTGGATGCTAAGTATATTAATTACCAAGCACTAAATAAAAAGTTCGCTAAATATGGAGAATCGTTAATTACTGATAGAGAAGCAAAAAGACTGTTGGAGTTCACTAATCTTTTGGCGAAGGGAGATACTATACAGAATCTAAATACATTAGAGGAAAAAGGTGCAAACTTTGTCAAGGGAGTATATAGAATATTCAAAGATATAGATGAAGAAACTAAAAGCAAGACGGCTAATAATGCACTTAAAGACAGAATCCATAGAGAAGTCGCTTCGCTAATAGGTTCAATAAAAATACTTTCTGATGATAAAGAGGATAGGCCGTTCCTTGTCGGGGCTAACTACAAGAAAACGATTAAGCCACTTGAAGAATACTCAAACTTAGGTGTAGATAGAGTTGGTGAAATTACTGCTATTAGGTCTTTATCACAATTGATAGGAAGCAGTAAAGGAGAGGCTATCATAGATAGTGACATTGGAGAAAAGTTAGTGGCCGACTTTAGAACCTTAGCAAAGAGCGAAATTAATGATAAACTATTGGCGGTACATGATAGTATTAGGCTACTAAAGAAGCAACCTATTTACCATTCATTCAAGAGGCTGGATGATGTAGACCACTTGGATTCTATGATTTCTAAGATGGAAAAGGACTACAACTTGGATATTTCAGCCAGCGAAATAACCGGTATTGTCAATACAATCAATTCATTTGATAGTATCAGCAAAGCATACGGAATTAGTTCAGAGCATGTGTATGTGATTAAGGCTAACTTTAGGTGAGAAATATGGCAGAAAAAATTCCCCCCGAAGAACTTTCTTTTGAAGAGATGTCTGAAAAAAAGGCCATTAAAGCCTTTCAAGATGACGGCTATTTTAATTATGTAAAAAGACAAATGAGATATGGTAAATTCTTACCTAGAGATTCTATATGGGCTACTGCCCCCGCTACCATGTTTGTTGCTTTTTATGAGAATAAACCTGTAGGGGTTATTGGTTTTGCTGAACACAAAGGCGCACTTTTAATGGCAGGAACTCATGTTAGAGATGAATATAGGGGAAGAGGCTTATCTAGTATTTTATTAGAAAAGTTATTAGAAGAAAAAGGAACTAAAACATTGTATGCTAATCCAGTTTCGGAAAGATTTGCTAACACATTAAAAAAATATGGATTCAAAGATATGGTAATAGAGAGTCTACCTAAAGATATACAAGAAGAACTTGAAGGAGTCAATTATCCCGAACAACTACAAAAATGGGTCAAACACGAAATGACTTGGTTTATGTTGTTAAAGAAACGGTGATAATATGGAAATAGAAACCTTCAATTTTGAACATCAGATGGATATGGAGTTATCCCGTAACTCCTTTCCATACTTCTTTCAGAATGTATTAGGTTTCGATTTTCCGTCTTATATTCAAGAGTGGCATGAGTTGATGAATGAAACTCAAAGAACAGTAATCATTTGTAGTCGTGACCACGGTAAATCCGTATTTATGCACAGTTGGGTAGTGTGGAAGTTAATTTTTGAAAAGCCTCCATATCAAATGCTATACATATCTTCTAACCAAAAGCAGACATTGGTTCACATGAGAGATATTGATAAGATGTTCACCCATCCTATGCTTAAAAGGTTCAAACCTGCAAGGGGTTGGGCTATTGGTAACATTACATTAACTAACGGTAATCAAATCTTAGAGCGTTCAGTTGGTTCACAGATTCGTGGATTACACCCTCAAGAAATAGTAATTGATGACCCTTTGAAAGAGTTTAGTATGACAGGGATTCAAAAGGTTACAGATTGGTTTTATGGAGATATGATTCCTACTTTACATCACACTGCATCACTTAGGGTTATTGGTACTCCATTCAGTTATACAGATATTTACCAACAGTTATCGGAAAATGACGCATATACTGTTAGAACATATCCATGCCTTAATTCTTTGAATGAACCCTTATGGCCGGACAGATGGAATTATGAAGCACTAATGGCGAGAAAGGCTGAAGTTGGTTCACTAATGTTCACAAGGGAATATATGTGTGTTCCGATATCGACGGGTACTTCTCTATTCAATCCTGAATACTTAGACAAGGCTAAGAATAAAGATTATGTTTTGAAACCACAAAGGCGTGAGGGCTTCAAGTATTATGTTGGAGTAGACCCTGCTATTTCTACTGATGGAGATTATAATGTAATTACTGTATTAGAAGTAGACGAACATGACAATAAGACAGTAGTATTTGTAGACCGTTGTAAGAATGTTGAGTTTAGAGAGAATATAGAAAAGGTTCGGCTAATAGGAAAAATGTTCCATCCCGAAGTAGTCCTCTTTGAAACAAACACCTTTGCTAAATCATTTACACAGGAGTTAAGGAATGTGTCTGATTTGAATGTGCATGATTTTAATACAACGAGAAAGAAGAAGGAAGAGATTATTCTTAGTTTGCAAATGAACTTTGAAAACGAAAAGATTCGTTTGCCTTATGGTAATGAAGAAAGCCGAAGAGTTACAGGTACACTGATAGAAGAATTGTCAATGTTTGCTATTACTGAAAGAGGCAAGTTTGAGGGTATTGGCGCACATGACGATATGGTGATGAGCCTTGCATTAGCAAATGCGGCAACACATACTATGAGTGAAACATTCATACTCTTAGACGATATGGGAATATTTGAGCCGGTGCAAACTAACAAGTATGCAAGGCAGAACGGTTTTATTGGTATGAACTTCTGAGGTGATTAAATGACTACTCCTACTCCTGAAGAATATGAAGATGCCGAAGAAGCAATGGGTCAATTAGCAGAGTTAGGAAGGAAACAAAAAGAAGAACAGACTAAGGCTGAACAGGCTTTAGGTACTAGATTAAAAAGTATTAATGATTATGTCATGTCCGACTATGAAGCCATTACTACTCTATCTAAGAATCTAAACATTAATGCTACTGATGCGAGAAAGCGTCTTGATACATTCCCTTCAGAATACATAGTTGATGGACAGACTATTCCCGACTTGGTAAAAAAAATGCGTAAAGCAAGAAGAAGTCTAAAGGGAGAATCAAGAACAAGAATGTCTAAATCAATTGATACTGTTATTGAAGGATATGGTGAACACATTCACAAGTGTATTAATTCTATTTATTGGATTAGCCCATACAAAGTTCCATTACTTAAAATGAGATTTACAGAAAAGGATTTATCAAAACTCAATAAGATTACAGATGTTAAGAAAAGAAGAGTTGTTGTTGATTCTCTTTGTAAATTATGGGAAATTGATTTGAAGAAAGAAAATATGGCATATAGTAAAGAATATGCTAAATTAGAAAAAGATTCAAGAATTGCTAAGAAAGAGTTTAGGCAAGAAATAAAAAGTATTACCGACCAATCTCTAATTAAATCAAAGAAAGAAAAGTCATTAGACTTTATTATGAAGGCAGTATGCGAAAATCCGGGAATTGGATTAGGTCAGATACATGATTCAATGCCAACTAATTTACACAAAATAAACTCAACCAGCACTATTTCTAAAATGATTAATAAGTTGGAAATAGGAAGTTCTAATGGCGGTTATTATAAATTACCCAACGAATTAAAGAAAAATGTTTGGGCTTATACTGCGGCATTTATTGATTCAGATGGTTACATTACTATGGATAGAAACCATAATCCAAGAGTAGGTTTAGTAGCAACAGGAGAAAGAGGGAAGGTATTCATGAATGAAATGCACAAGTCTATTGGGTTTGGTAAGTTACATTTAGACCAAAAATCTCCACAAGATACAAGGCCGGTAAATCGTCTTAATTTCTATTCACAAGATGATGTGCATAATCTATTGACAAAATGTTTGCCTCATTTTAGAATGAAAAAAGGTAATGCTGAATTGTTGTTAGAATTAATCCGTATGAAGAAGTCATACAAGAAGGCTGATTGGTACAAAGGTAGATGTGAAGAGATATTCAAATTAATGAAGTGGGAAAATCACAAAGACCATGTTGGGTTTGATTTCCTAAAAGAAGGTATATATGTTGATGATATTGCTAAGTTACAAGGTAACTGTAAGATGTCCGTTATGGATGAATTAGAAGGTATTGGGGGCATGATAGTATGACATGGGAAGATATTATTCACAAGAAAGGAAAAGCCCGAAGAAAAAAGGGTTCTAAGCGTTATAAGAAAAAGAAAGCAAAGCGAAAAGATGCTTGTTATTCAAAGGTTAGAAGCAGATATGATGTTTGGCCTTCGGCTTATGCTTCGGGTGCTTTAGTTAGATGTCGTAAAGTTGGTGCCGCTAATTGGGGCAATAAATCTAAGAAGTGATTAATATGACATGGCAAGAAGTATTGAAACGCAAATTAACTGCGAAGCCTTCTTCTGAAACAAGCCTTAGAGATTGGTTTGGCCGTAAAGGTGCTAAAGGAAGTAAAGGCGGTTGGGTTGATTGTAATACTTGCCGTAAAGATAAAAAAACAGGTAGAAAAAAATGTAGTGCCTGTGGTCGTGGTAGTAGGGAAAAGCGTTCTAAATATCCTTCTTGTAGACCTACACCTTCTGCTTGCGGGCAAAAAGGTAAAGGTAAATCGTGGGGGAAAAAGAGTTAATGTGGCAAAATATTCTAAAAAAAGACCCGAAGAAAGGTACGGGTAAAAAGCCAAAAGGTTCTGATAGAAGATTATACACTGATGAAAACCCAAAAGACACTGTTTCCGTTAAGTTTAAGACCGCAGGTGATGTGAGAGAAACATTCAGTAGTTCAGCATTCAAATCTAAGCCACATAAAAGACAATCACAAATAATCAATTTAGTTGAGCAAAGAGCAAGAGTAGCGGCTAAAAGAGCAAAAAATCCAGAAACAAAAAAGAGATTAAACGCTGCACACAAAGTTGCTTTAGCAAGAAAAGAATCAAGTAAAAGAAAAACAAAGAGGATGAAAGCATGAGTTGGAAAGATATTCTAAAGACAGAAAAAGCCCATTGCAGTTCAGAAAAAACAGATGAAGAACCTATCATTGAAAAAATACCGGACTTATCCGGTGATGGTAAAGTAACTCAAAAAGATGTTTTAATCGGTAGAGGCGTATATGACAAGAAAGGAAATAAAGTCAAGAAGGCTAAAGCCGGAGGAATCAGAGGACTTATTCTAAGAGAAATACAGAAAGAAGGCGGTGCTTTGGGTTATAGTCACCTAAATAAAAAATTCAAACAACTTAACCCTTCTCAAATAAAAGGCGAAGTAATGGCTTTAGTCGAGGATGGAAAAGCATACATTCACGGAGATGGAGATATTATTTCTATTAAAAAACCAAGTAAGGGGAGAGGATTTACTGCATGAGTTGGGAAATAATTTTGAAACAATTGGTTTGTCCTAGAGCAACACAGGATTTGATGCTCAACACTAAAAATAGAGATGCCGCAGTAAAAAATCCAAATATTAGATATGGGCCACTTAATCTTGAAGATGAAAAGTATTGGGAAGAATATGCTAAAAGGTGGAATACTACTGCTGATGTAGCAAAGGAATCTAATTGCAGTAATTGTATTGCATTTGACATATCTCCAAGAATGGATGAATGTATGCCTTTAACTACTGATGAAGATGGGCGTTTGGGCTATTGTTGGATGCACCACTTCAAATGCCATTCAGCAAGGTCTTGTTACACTTGGGCTAAGGGTGGCCCAATTGATGATGATAAAACTTCTAAAGAAAATCAGATGAGGGGAGAAAAGTGACTTGGGAAGATATTCTGAAAAAGAAACCCAAGAGTGCAAAGTCAAGAGCCTTAGAAAGAGCCAAAAAGAAAGGACTTAAAGGCCTAAACAAGCCTCAGAGATTAAGTGATGATTCAGACAAATCTCATCATGTTATGGCTTTTGAAGGTAAAAAGGCCAAGTATATCAAGTTTGGACAAAAGGGAGTTAAAACAAATCAAACTGCTGGACAAAGAAAAGCATTCAAAAGTAGGCATAAGAAAAATATCAAGCGTGGTAAAATGTCTGCCGCTTATTGGGCTGATAAAGTAAAGTGGAGTCCAAGTAAAACCAAAGAAAAAAAGAACAAGAAATGGCGCAAAGGAAGTTGATATTGTGTCGTGGATTGATTTGCTAAAGGCTGATTTTGTTGTTAAAACAAATTACCCCGAAGCGGATTTTTGGCTACAAAAAAGAGGCTCTGAACAGAATGTTGGAAAACCCATGAGAAAATTTAGTGAGGTTCAAGGAAAATACAACATAGGAATTAAAGTGCCGGAAGGAATGAATAAAGAATATGTATATGCACAATTGGCGAGATTGTTTAGAAAAGGATATTGGCAAACACATTCTTATGGTACTCTTAATTTACAACATATCAGAACAGACGATGTTAAGAAGATACTACAATCTTTTGAAGATAAAGCAGATTACAAAGATGTTACATCAGATAAAATAGAAAAGATGTATGATAAATGGTTAAAAGACTCTAAATTAATTAGTCAATTGCTTATGTCAAGTAACTCTCTAATTAGAGAAGGTCGAGAAATTAAAAGGTTCTTAGAAAAAATGGAGGGGATGAGATGAATTATTGTGGAATATGCTATACTACACCCAACCCTCGACCCTTTGGTTTCTGTGAGAAATGTTGGGTAAAATACGGTTGCCCGAAGCCTATGAAAGCATTCATAAGAGAAGGCAATCGTAAGAAGCAGTAGGGGGTTCATATATGGCTGAAAAAAAGCGCAGATTTTCTTTTACTAATTTGTTTAGGCGTTCTACTCCTAAACCTGCTGATAGGCAGATATTCAACATGGGTATTCAAGAAAGACAGAATAACTACATGATGACAGCACCTATCATTTATTCTATGGTTCAACAATCAGTTATTGTTAGAACCTGTATTACTCAATTAAAACAAGAAGTATATCGAAGAGGATATACTTGGGAAAAGGCCTTTGAGTCTATTTGTAATAGTTGTGGAAAAAAACACCAAAGACCTGTTGCCGCATGTTCAAGATGTGGTTCAGAAAATTTGAAACTGCCCGATGTAAAGCAATTAGAATATGCTGAGAAGTTTTTGGAAGGGTATGTTAATCCATCAGAACAGTTATTCATTGATGTGCTAAAGGAATTAGAAGATGATTTGAATACTATGGATGATGCGTATATTGTTCTTGTTAAGGAATACTTTATTGATGGTAACGGACAAATAAGAATGCACCGTATCAAAGAAATATTCAGAGGCGACCCTGTAACTATGTTCATCTATGCAGATGAAGATGGTGTAAAAGGAACCAAAGGATTTACTTGTATTAATCATAGAGATGTTCTACATACAGAACCGCATCATACTTGTGAACACTGTGGAGGAAATACTTATCCCGTTCATTATGTCAATAGAGCAAATGGTGACGACCAATACTTCTTAGAGGGAGAAGTATTACATTTCAGTAAGTATAGTCCAAGTAGACTCTATGGTTTCTCTCCTGTTATCACACTATACAATCACATTATGACTCTTATTGCTATGGAGAATTATGTCAATTCAGCATATACTAAGAGTAGAATGCCAAGAGGATTGCTGGCAGTACAAACACGCAACATGGACTCAATGAGAGCATTTTGGCGTGGTGTAAAAGAGAAGATGGAATCAGACCCACACTTTATTCCTGTTATGGGTATTGAAGCAGAAGGCGGTAAAGGTGCCGTAGAGTGGATTAAGTTTATGGATAGTCTAAAGGAAATGGATTACATTTCCGTAAAGGATGATTTGAGAGATAGGATTTCAGCATTCTATGGTGTGAGTAAAGTATTCATGGCCGATAATACTACAAGTGGCGGTTTGAATAATGAAGGTATGCAAATCTTAGTTACTAATCGTGCAGTGCAAATGGCTCAGAATGTGTATAATAATTATGTATTCCCTTACTTAGTTAAACAATTTGGAATCACAGATTGGGTTCTTAAATTACCGCCATCCGAAGAAGAAGATGAAATCGCTGAGTTGAGAAAAAGAGAGATAGAAGTCAATATTGCGGCTTCAATCAAAAACTTAGGCTTTGAAGTAGAAATGGATGAAGATGGTAACTTTACCTTTGAAAAACCGGAACCGGTTGAAGAAGAACAGCCAGCAGAAGAAGGCCAAGTAGAGAATGACCCATTAGCAGGTTCTAATTTAGACCAAAGGGATTTAGATGAACAAGCAAGACAATTTGCTCAAGGTGGAGGAAAACCACAGGAAAACCCACCAGCCACAAGGAATAAAGCCCGAAACGAAGTAGGGCCGGATAAGCGTATGACAGGATTACCAGCAGAAGCAGGTAATCAAAATGTAGATTCAAGAACTGAAAGGAGAGTTGGTTGATATGACAGAAGATTTGAAACAAAAAGAAATGAGATTGAAAAAAGAACTAGCAAAGGTTAGAAGTCAAAATGCGGCTGATAACCGAAAAGCAACAGTTAGTAGAGATTACTCTATTGGTGGACTACCACCGGACACTACGCATAAATCAATTAATGCGTCTAATGATGTTCCCGATGTAGTTTTGCTACCTTCTAAGAAAAGAGGAAAGAGGGAAAACATTCCGTTCTGAAGGTGATATAATGTCATCTTGGAAGTCCATTATAGCAGGTCGTGAAAACGATGTCTATTTTCTACTAAAGGAATTAGTAGAAGATAGAGAAATAGCGAAGGCTATTGGTGATTTCAAAGGAGTATCTGGCCCGAATAAAAAACAAGAGGATGAGCGTAGTCTTAAAGAAAGACTCAAAGACTTTTCTAAAGGTAGGGTCGAGCAAAGAGAAAAAATAGAAAGAGCATTTGAATTATCAGAAAAGGCCATAAAGGAAAATGATAGTAAGGATGCTTCTGAATATATAAAAGAGTTATTTGTTTCAAAAGAGGGCTTTACTCAATTCGATAAAGAGATTTATGAAAGCATTAAAAATGTAATGGACACAAAGAAATATGAAACTAATATTGATGTAAGTGATAAAGATAAAGAAATACTTGCTAATTATGGGCGGCAAGCAGTACGGGATTTTATTGAAGGGCAGATAGAGTCCTCTTTAGGTTTAATTGAACCTAAAGAAGTTGATTATGAACAAAAAATAAAAGAAAGAGAAGTCGAGTATAAAAATGCGCGTGATAATGCTAAAGAAGAAGGTAAAAAATTAGATAAACAAATAAAGTTTATGGAGTCTGTATTAGGTGGTAAAAAGGTAAGATTGAGCGAAGTCGCTGAAGTATTAGAATTACCTATGAGAACAAGAAATGTTTCTTTAGAACAAAGAAGAAAACTACAAGACGATATTCAAAGAAGAGAAAATAGACTAAAATCTATTAAATTAGAAATAAAACGAAATAAAGAAGAACTTAAATCATTGGAAGAATCAATGAAGGCTAAAGGAAAAGAGGCTGGATATTATGCTCTGCCTAAAAATAAAAAGGAAGCAGAAAAAAAGAAAGCCATATTAACTAAAGAATCGAATAGATTAGATAAAGAATTAAAAGAAATTAAAGCAGATGAAATAGAAAAAGATAAAAAAGAATTAAATTCTTTGAAGTTAGAATCACAAAAAAGTATGAAATTAGAAACTATTCAAAATGAAAAAGGATTCAAAAATGAATTAAAATCTCTCAAGAGAAAAAAACAAGGATTATCTTCTAAAGAAGAAGTCGCTAAAGACAAACTCAATAGCCTTCTTAGAATGGCATCCGTTGAAACGGATAAAGAAGAGTTTAGGGATATATTTGAATCTCTTGAAGATTATGGTAAGTCAGCAGTAAAGGACACTATTAAAGAAGTACAAAACCTTTCCAAAGATGAACTAAATAGAAAAATAAGAGATTCAAAATTAAAAATAATTGCCTCAGATAAAAAGAGTGCATTGGAGTCCTTTGATGAAACTACTGAATTAGTAAAAGTAAGAATAGAAAATATATTTAGTCAAAAAGAAAAAGATAAATTAATAGCCACAGGTAAAGAAGAAAGACCACAGGCAAAAGAAAGTGTTGCTTTCTCTGAAATATTTGGTGAAATAGAAGGAAAAACTTCTTTGAAAACTATTAAAGAATTACTTAATGAAGAAGGATTTAAGCAGTATCTTAGTGTATTAGATAAGAAAATAGTAATAGAGGGAGAAAAGATAGGTGCCTACAAAAAAATGACCGCTAAACAAAAGAATAATTTTATTCTTGATAACATGCCTAAGTTTAAGGAATACTACACTAGGCTAATGAGGGTATTAGATGATTTAGAGGCAAAGACACCTACTGAAGATAAAAAGATTACAAAAATCAAAAAACTAATGGCTAAGTTACAAAGCAGATTCAAAATGACTAAAGAGGAAAGGGAAAAGCGTAAAAAGTCACCTCTTAGATATGGCGCACAAAAAACTGCTGACTTTGAAGGTAAAAGCAAAGCCGGTATAAAGCAGGTTGTTAAAGAGCAATTAGCCGCAGAAGAAAAAATGCTATATGGCTACTTCTTTGAAAGAGCAAGGGTTGATAGTGCAAAAAAGCAAGAAGCACTACTAACAAGTGATGTTGGTGCCCAAACAAGAAAGTTTTGGAATGACTTATCTTCAAACATGGATGCGTTTTCTAAAGCGTCGTCAAACTATCAAAATGAAGATGACTTTGTAAAAGCAATACAATCTTTCATTGGTAAAAATAATCTGCATGTAATAGATATTCTTAACTTAATGGGAACTAAGAGAAATAATAAAATTAGAAGTGATATACTTACTTCTATACAAAGCAACAAACTTTATCAGGATTTGACAAGGGCTAAGAAAGAAGCACCTACTCGATACAAAAAAGAAACTCTTGAGCAAAAAATTGCAAGACAGAAAAGAGAAGGGAAACAGGAGAAGAAGATACCTAAGAAGTATGAGCCGGATAAGAGGTATGAACCAAAAGACCCACGATTCCCAGAAAAAGAATCTATGTTAAAATCCGAAAAAGAGTCTGATGAGAAAGTGATAGATTCTATAAAGTGGGGCAAATTAAAATTAGAAGATGCAGTTAAATTAGCAAATGACATTAAGGCCGCTAAAGATTCTGATGATTTCGATACAAGTAACAAAAGACTACATACCTTCTTTACAAAAGAAAAGGGTAAAGAAGATAAGAATAGATTCTTCGCCTTCGTTGATGTAAATAGCAAGGCCGAAGTAGTTGTTAGAGGATTTTCCTACAAAAAAGGAGATAAAGGCTACAATGAAATAGAAAAGGCCGCAGACAGTATTCTCAAAAACTTAGAGAAAGAAGTTACCTTTGAAGGACAGGAAATGACAATACTTGAAGTAATTAATAGAATATCAAGAAACACTTTCAAATACAAAGCCGGTAGAGTAGATTCTGACACGAAGGATGCGGTAAGAGAACAGTTTGGAAAACTTGTTGAAGAAGCAATTAAGAATGTTAAGATGAAAAAATCCGAGCAATTCAGAATACCAAAGTTTTTCAAATCAAGAGTTAAAGAAGATACTAAAGTGTTTAGAAATGACTTAATGAAAATATTCCTACCGCTTAAAGGTAAATACGCATCAGACTACAATGCAATCACTAGAGAATATAAGTCTTTAGTTGAAATTGATAATAGAATCTTTTTGGGTGCCGAAAAATTGCAAGAAATAATATTTGATGTTTATGAAAAAATAAATAGTACGGCTAAAGTAGAACCTAAAGAAAAAGATATTGATACAAGAGCAGGGGAAATGACTTACGCAGGTTCTCTTTATGCAAAGAAAAATGCACAGTTAAAAAGATTACTTAATGCTTTGAAGAACTTTTGGGAAAATACTGACGCAAAATTAGATGCTAAATCAAAAACATTGTCGGATTATGAACGAAGGATGAACGAAAAGATAGAGTCATTATCACAAATGGAAGATATTGATAGTCCTAAAGGAAAGGCTATCGAAAAAGTTATTGGCATAATGAAAGATTTTGCTGATAGAATAAATGAAGAAAGAAAAGAATATACTGATTCCCGAAGCAAAGAAGAACAAATATTAATGGACAAAATAATTAAAGTCCGTGAAGATATAACTAAAGAAATAGCCGAAAATAAGCGTCTAATAGAGGCTATGGAAAGCGGTGAAGGAAAAAGAACTAAAAGAGGAATCAAAGTACCTGCAAAGGAGGAAGATGAATGACATGGGATTTTTATGATAATGGCGAAGAGTTTATTCTAAAAGCCAAAAAAGAAGAACCAAAAACTATTCTAAATAGTTTAGATAAAAAGCAGACAAAAAAACTCAAAAAGACATTACAGGCGGCTGAACCAACGGAGTTTTTCGGCCAAGACTTTACAAAGATGGGTGACTTGATTGATGTCCTCAAAGACTTAGACCTTACTAAATCAGATAAAAAACTAAATAAGCGTATGAAGAGTATGGATGAGCGCAACCTTGATATTATAGCCACCGCTACCAAACTTCGTAAGGACTACGAAACCTTGTATCGACAACTTCGGGAAATGGTATATCCAAAGAAAAAGGGTGATTCAAAATGACTTGGTGGAACATAATCAAATCAAGAGGAATAAGCAGTGGTGGCGGAAAAAAGCCACCACCGAGAAAGCCATCTAAGAAAAAAGGCGGTAGAACCATACAGGGCGGTACTTATGAAGCGGCTATGAATAATCTATCATTAGAATATTCCAAAGGTAAAATGACTGTTAATCAGTATGTTCGTGAAAAGAAAAAGATTCAAAAGAAGTTTGGGAAGGATTAAAATGACAGAAGTAAATGAAGATGTATTGGCTATACTAAAAGCCCTAACAGAAAAAATAGAGCAGTTGGAACAAACTGTTTATAATAATGATAATCTATTGATGAAGTCCGGTCTTGTTGTAGCAACAAGTCCAAGTCCAAAAATGAATAATACAATAGGTGCATCAACAGGAATCGGAGATGTTTCTAATATGGAATGGTCTGATATTCATAAGATGGTTGAAAAGATAGGTGGACAATAATGCCAGAAAGAGTAACTAAAGAGGAAAGGCTTGTTAGCCTTGCTATCGAAAAAGCAAGAAAGGTAAAGCAAGAATTGAACGCTAGAAATGTAGAACCTACTCAAGTTAGGGTTATAGAAACAGACCCCGAACCTGTAAAGATAAAAAGACCTAAAGCAGTTAATGTAAAACCAAAAAACCAAACACAAAAGAAAGAAGGATATGGTCTTGGTGGAGAAACTACTGAACATAGGTGATGTTCTATGCCTAAATCCGGCCTTCTATTTGAGAAGGGTAAAGCCTCTAATGAAATCCTTCAATGTTTTGAAAGAGTAAGGGTCGCTTATCTTTCTGCAAGAACCGACCCTAAAGAGTACGGTTCAAAATGGAGAAGTGCCGTTGAATATCTTAGAGATAACTATGATGATTCAGATGAGTTTGGAGAAGAGTTGAAAAAGTACATTGATTCCAAAGATTTAGAAAATGAGGATGCTTTAGATGTTACTACCACTATTGCTGAAAAAGTGTATGAATCAGTAAAAAGAATGAGATATGCTTCTGAACAAGTTTCTGACCCTTTCTCTAAAAACTTCAAGGATAATGTTCTTGAAGCATTATTAGAATCACCCGAAACAATGGTTAAATTCGTGCATTATGCTATGAGGAATGATAATAAGGCACTTAATCCATCCATTTACAGCGTTAAAGACATGGAACCTGACACCATTACAGACGGTCTTATGGGTCTTGACCTAGAAGTGGAGGATATACCCCTGTATATTATCGAACACTATGGGGATGGAAAAGACTCAAAGAAGGTAGAAAAGAAAGTAAAGGCCGCACTTAATATGTTGGAGTTACTCTTCTTTTCCAAGCATAGCGAAGAAGAATGGGAAGAGTTAGAAGATATTGATATGGAAGTAGAAACACCCAAAAAGATGATACAGAAGTCTGAAACACAGAAGGGTAAAACTGATTTCATAACACCTAACAAACCTATGTATAGAATATTTGATATTGATGATATTAGTGAATTGAAAGGTTTTAGTGGAGAATGGGTTGTTCAAGAAAAGTATGATGGTATGAGAATACAACTTCATAAAATAGATAATAACATTAAGGTATATTCTTACAACGAAAAAGACATTACCGATAAATGTAAAGACATAGTAGATGCTCTAAAGAAGAAGCATTTTGGTGATTGTATATTAGATGGCGAATTGATACTGTTTGATGGTGAAGATGCACTACATAGAGCAGATACAATCGCTCATGTGTTTAAGGGCAAATATCCTGATGCTAAACTAAAAGCACATATGTTTGACATTATGCGACACAATGAGAAGTCTGTTGCTGATGAACCATTAAGTGATAGAATGAATATTATGTTTAATAATTATTCAGTGCATTCTACCGAATACCTAAACTTCCCTTCAAAGAAAGATACTCGTATGGCCGATTCAATTAAGGACATAGAAAACTATTCAAAAGAAATTATGGATATGCCGACTTCTGAAGGTGTAGTAATTAAAGATGCTACTTCTACTTATTATATAGGAACACGAAAGAATCCTAAATGGATTAAGTGGAAAAAGTTTGTTGATTTAGATGTTATTGTATTAGATAAGAAGAGAACAAAAAGTAATCTTTACTCTTATACTCTTGGTATTGACATTGGCCCAACTGAAGAAGAGGCTAAACATATCAAAGAATTAGACGGTAAAAAGTACATGAATGTCGGAAAGGCACTTAATACTAAAATTGCCGTTGATGTCGGAGATATTATTAGAGTTAAAGTAGATGAAGTAAAGAAGAAAGGAGAAGTATATTCCCTTTATTCAGCCAAAGTAATAGAAGTACCGGAGGTTGAAATGCCGGATAAATTAGTTACATTAGAGATGTTATCAAAAGATACAAAGAAATCTCTTAACTATGATGTAAAAGCATTAGAGAAAGGAGTATCTATTACTGATTATATTCATGGAGAAGCCAATATTATTATTAAATCTGATATGGATGGGTTTACTATTTACGGTTCTGAAGAAAACAATCTAATGTTTAAGAATGCCCTTGCTAATTTAGATGATTGGAAGCAACAGGCAGAAAGTATAATGAAAACTAAACAAAGTATATTAGCAAATGAAATATTAAATTTTTTAGATGACGGCCCTAAACCAATTAAAAAATTACATGAGCATTTATTAAAAGAAGTTAAGTCTGAATATGAAGATATAATTTTAGATAAAAATAAAAACTTAAAAGATTGGGCTAAAAATAGAGATGGTATAGAATATAATCCTAAAACGAAAGAACTGTTCCGTGACCCCTCTAAAGTACAAAAAGAGCCAGAAATACTGAAAGCATACAAAACTCCTAAAAAATATCAAGAAGGTAACTTTAAGATATATTTAAGAGATGATGAAAACTTAAATTTAGTAATTAAGTTAGAAGATGAAACTATCAATTGGCTTATTGATTTAGAAAAAGACGACGATATATTTAGATTATTTGGAAAGGCTAACAAATATCCTGCCCAAGTAGCACAGAACATATCCAAGAAAAAAGTTATTGATTCCGGTAAAATCAGATTAGGTGTTCAGAAAACAGGCTACCATGAATACTTCTTAGAGGGTAATAAGTTTGAAACTAAGATGCACTTCCGAGTAATTGAAACGGATGATAAGACAATGTGGTTGGCATGGACGGGCTATAAACAGAAACCTGCTGATAAAGAAGGTGATTCCGGTTTATGGAATATCAGCGAAGATAGGTACTCAAAACTATCATTGCCGAAGAAATAACCGATTTTATTATATAGTTAAAGAAGTACAAGGAAGGTTGAAAGACATGAGCATAAGTGTCATGGCAACAAGGAATGATGATTTTCATATTCTAAAAAGCCAAGACGATTTGATGATAGGGGGATATGCAAGTATTGAAGTCGTGGATAAACAAAACGATTTAATTACACTAAAAGCATTACAAACCGCCGTTAAAAAATTCATGGAAGATAAAAAGTTCAGAAATGTAATGACAAATCATTCAAATGTTCAAGTCGGAGAAGTTGTAGACTCTTATAGAGATAAAAGTGGAAAACTATGGAAATCAGAAGTAGATGATGTAGGGTTCTTTGTAGTAATTAAATTAAGAGATGACATAGAAAAAGCCAAAGAGGTTGGAAGAGGTATTCGCAAAGGCACATTAAGGTCTTTTAGCATAGGTGGACAAGCATTACAAAAAGTAAAGAAAAGCCACGGTGAATTAGGGGAGTATAACGAGATAAGCAAATTAGAACTCCATGAAGTAACAATATGTGAAAAAGGCATTAATCCCGAAGCGAAGTTTGATATTCTGAAACAAGATATTGGAGATGAAAAAATGAGTGATAAACTTGAAAAAGCACTTGACGAACTTGATGTTCTTTTGAAAGAAGTTGAGATGTTAAGAGAGGGCGAGGAAGTTGAATCGGCTGAATACGCCGATGAGGGTTCTGATATGGAACAAGCAGATGACATGATGGAACAAGCAGATGAAATGATGGAAAGAGCCGATGATGATGAAGGTGATAAAGATAAAGAAGCAGGTGACTATGATAGGGAAATGACTTCTGATAAGGCATACCTTCGTACTCTTGATGGTGCTGGAAACCAAATTGGTGAACCAGCAGATAGAATCGTTATTAACAACGGAAAGCCAACTTCTTCCGATATGCCGGTAGTAAAGGCATTTGGAAACAATGAATTTGATACACTAAACCTATCAAATGCAAACATTGAGAAGGCTTACGAAGCATTCCGTCAAGAACAACTTGAAGCACTTGCATACGATAACCTACGAAAGTCCTTTGAAACTCGTTTTGAGTCAGAAGTGGCAAACCGTGAGAATGTTCTAGCAAAGGCTAACTATGACGCACAGGCTGAAATTGCTTCCATGAAGGAAGAGTTTAGCGAATTGAGAAAATCTCTTACTGCTGAAAAGGAAACTATCCTAAAGGCACAAGAAGAGTCAGTAATTAAGATGCCAAGTATTGATGATATTGCATCAATGGATTGGTCTGATATTCACAAAATGGTGAACAATATTTAAGGTGATTAAGATGGTAGGATATATTAACACAATTGCAGATTTAGAAGCACAAACATACGGAATGAATCTACCTGCTGGTAATGCTTTGCTAAAGCAAGCCGGTATGGTTGGTGGAATACACACAGGACATGACGGTTCTCCGTCATTTAGCGGTTCAGCCGTTTCTGATGTATCAGCACTATACAATGTCGTTTATGGACAAAAGGTTTGGTCTATGCTAAACCGTGAAGTAAATGCACTTTCAATGATTTCAAAGAGGCCATACACTTCAAGCGGTTGGAGAGTATTAAAGAGCAGACCTGCGGGTGGCTCTGGTAATCTCTTTACAGTTGATAAAGCAGATGTTTCCCTAACATTGGGAGAATTGGGTTCAGACACACCAAGAGCAGATTCTATTGGTGGTGTTCCTGAAAATGCTGGTCTTTCAACTGCACAAGATGGATTGGGGCCAATTGCACCAACTTATGCTCAATTGAACATGAGTCCTAAAGTAGTTGCTCATCAATTTGATTTCAGTGAGTTGGCTATGGAAATGGCACAGATTGACGATGGAATTGGCGATATTAGAGCGCAAATGCGTGAAGATATGGGTAAGCACCATGCAGAAGTACAGAACAAGATGCTTGTTATGCCACTAGAGTTTTATGGTGAAGCAACACTATTGCCTAACATTGGTAACAACTATACTTCTCTGTTGAAGGTTATTACTTCAAAGTCTGAATTAGACCTAATGGATGCACAATCTTCTCTAATGACAGATGGTGCTACTGCAACAAATGTAAGCCACATTTACGGTACAAACCGTGATAGTGCTTCATTCCTTGATGCCGAAGTTGATGAAGGTACAACTTATGCGGCAACAGGAGTTAGGTCACTAACTCTAACTTTGCTAAATAACATGGTTCGCAATCTAAGACTTGCTGGTGGTTCACCAAAGGTTATTCTAACCGGATATGATACCATTCAAGCAATTGCAGACCTATTGCAAAGCCAAGAGAGATTTATGGATAGAAAGGAAATTGTTCCAACAGTAAACGGTGTTCGTGGAACAAAGGGTCAAGAAGTAGGATTTAGAGTAGCAACATACTACGATATTCCGCTAATTCCTGTAAAGGACATGACTCAAACCGGACTTGCATCAACTAAACTATCAGACCTATTGTTCCTTGATACAGACCATCTATGGTTGTCTGTTATGAAGCCAACTCAATACTTTGAGGATGGAATCGCTAATGGAAACCCATTCGGGGTAGGAACACTTGGAAACCGTGCATTGTACCGTACTATCGGTGAAGTCGGTTGTTCGTTCTTCAAGGGTCAAGGAAAGATTACCAACATACAGTGAGGAAATAAGGAGAGGATATATATGGCATTTGCAACAGTTATACACTTAGAAATGAACTTAGAAGGAAACAGAAGGATAGTTTGTGGTCAAACTACCACTGATAGCACAGACGGAAATATTGAAACAGGGCTTTCAAGCGTTGATTCTCTATTATTTACCCATAAGGGTTCTGCTGAAGAAGCGGCGGCGGCAGTTATTAATGCTGATTTGCCACTTGCAAGCGGTAATGTAGCAATACATTGTGTTAGCGGTGATGTAGTTTATTTCATGGCAATCGGACAGTGAGGCGATTTAATTGACAGTAACTATTTTAGCCGACCATAAAGGCGTTGCTCGACCAAGAGTACACGGTGACGAATATGTGGTTGATGCAACAGTTAATGTTGAACCGCATGTAGCGGCAGGTTTCCCAATATCAGCAAGTGATTTAGGACTTTCAAGAATCACTGCGGTACATATTACAGGAGTAGAAAAGTTTGATACCTTTCTCCCGCAAATATTGATAGGTGCTAGTGATGGCTCTTATCTTGCGGTAGATGGTAGTTCATCTACTTCTACATTCCAAATAGTAGTAACAGATTTAGATGGCTCAAACGCTTCTGCTTCTGATGCTGATGATGTTGGAATGGTACGAATTAGAGCATACGGATTGATTTGAGGTGAATTAGTTGGTTAAACTTAAACTAACACCTAATTCAACAATGGGTCTTTTGAAAGTTACGCCAACACAGGAAATCACAAGAGAAAAAGAAATAGAAGTTAGCGTTGTCTTTGCGATTAATCGCATTGGCGACCCTAACTATCTATTTACTTTTGAAGAATGTGACCGTTCTGAGTTGGAAAACGCTGATGAAAAGTTATTGGCGAGTGCTTCTATTGGTCTAAAAAGAGAATTAACCGCAAAGGATTTAGTTGATACTCTACTACCAAAGAAAGTAGTGCCAAAGAAAACTACACCAAAGAAAACTACGAAGAAGGCTAATAAGTCCTCTCTATCTACTGAATAATATCGGTAGTATTAATAGAGAGGCGTAGCCTCCCTCAAGTGAAACAGGTGATATTATGGGTATTGCATGCAGGTCAAGTGGCGTATTAGGTGCAAGTAAATTAATTGTTACAGGAAGAACAAAATTAGTTAGCATTCATGCGGCTCTTTTTGTTACCGGCGGTGACGCAGTAACTATTAATGTGTTCGATGGAACCGATAATACAGGCACTAAAATAGCAATGATTTCAAGTGCGACTAACGGTTATCACAACTTAGAATATGATATGCACGGAGTTTTGTGCAATACAGGATTATTCTTAGAAGTGGCCGAAGCAGGTTCATCCACGGTCAATGTTTCTATTGAGTTTAACTGAGGTGGTTAAATGGCGGCATTAAACCAAGATACAAGACTAATTATGACTATACTATTCGTTGGTACTGTTAGCGGTGCTAATGTATATTTTTATGCTAACTACGGAGTTAATTTCCCATACACCACATTGGCCCATGCAACCTTGTTTGGTCTAATTACTGTTGGTGGAATCATGTGTCTAAAGGCTATCTTTGATTTATCACTTAATGATAAGATAGAATTGAGATTGTTAGATAGAAGAATCAATGCTTATTGGGAACGCAGAGCGAGAGATGAGCAACAAAGACAAAAACTTACAGAAACTATGAAGCAATACAATACTAATGTTATTGCACCAAGCACCACAATGTACGAAACAGAAAATACAATCTCAAATGATTTTTTGGCTAAGTTACAATGAGGTGATTAAATGTTTAATGACATAATGGGTTTTACAGAAACCGACTATGTTTATAATCAAAGCAGGGCGCATTCTGCTGATATGTTTTTTATGAAAATGAGAATGTGGTTTTGGGTCACTTGTGCCTCTCTATCATTTTTCTTTTTGGGAAACATAATGGGAGTTTTTGACATAAATGTTGTTGGTTGGTTAGTAGACAACCTTTGGCATTCTTGGGAGGTTTAATCTTGTCAGTAATGACAGGATTTGCTATTCTTGTTGGAGAAGCAATGATAGGTTTTTGGAAAAAAATACATGCAATTAATTTCGGTGTTTATGGGGCGACAATGGTAGGTAAAACAACATTAAGCCACCAATTAAGAACGAGGGGAGAAGTACAACAAATCAATGAAAGGACTGTTGGGTTACATAGACCAACAAGAAAAACAATTAAGATAGATGGAGATATGCACACTATAAGAAGTTCTGATATAGGGGGAGAAGCGATATATTGGAAAGAATGGGCTAAAGACATGAGAATAAGAAAACCAAAATATATTATTTTTATGATAGACCATAGACATTTAGATAGTGGAGTTAATTTAGACCATCAAGTAGCGTGGAAGTTTTTAGTTGATGTTATTATTAATGATAGATGGCCCAACGGTAAAAAGAAAAAAGAAAAAGATTATCCTTTAGCAGTAGGAATATGGGCTAATAAATATGACATATGGGGAGAGAAACATAAATCAGAAAAATCAATTGAGAAGCATGAGATTTTTGAACCTTTCAAATACGGTATGAGGCAATTAAATGATAAAGGAATACCATGCTTCAAATATATAGTTTCAGCAAAATCAGACCCCGAAATGGTGTATAAAGGAATCACTACAATGATAAAAGATTATTGAGGAATAAATATGGCATATCAACAACCGAACCTAATAGGAACTAATGTTTCAATAACACCCACTTCAAGCAACCCAAGTCAAATGCAAGCATTCTCTTTGAATAAGTTTTTACCTAAACTACAACAGTTTAGAGCAGGTGGAAATATAACGGAATACAAATATGATGCTATTAAACCTAAAAAGCAATTAAAAGAAATAAAAAAGATTCTATTACCGGAAAAGAAAAGTTTTCTGAAAGTAAAGTATGGTAATAAGTTTAATTTTAAGGATATTTGTGTTGTTTGCGGTACACACCATGTTTGGGAATCGGGAGATTTTCTAAGACCCCCTATCCCTTTAGATAAAGTAACAAAGGGTAGACCGATGAGAGGAACATATTGTCCTAAACACGCAGGTATTCATAAACAAATGGAAATGCTTCAACAGCAGATTCTTGCTGATGAACACGGAATAGATTTCAAAGCCTTCATTCCTAAAATCAAAACCCCTCAAATTATGAAAGGAGGGCCATTAACTACATTGAGTAAAAAAGATGTTGTTAGTTTAACTTCAACCGGATGGGTTATAAAGCCGCCCACCTTGACAGACAATGAAACGACTATGGCGGAGATAGTTCGCTTAGTCACAGAGATAGGTTTATCCACAGAAAGACTCAACCATTTATTAGGTAAAGGAGAGGAATAAGATGGCATTTGGAACAAGCAATAAAGCAGTATTGGGTGCAGTACAAGCACAAGGCGACCAGCAATTTAAGAATGTGAGTAACTTACTTTCACTACAAGAAAATCATGTTGAAGAGTTTTTTCAATATCACGGAGAAATGTTCTTTGCTGCTGTGGAAAAACTTTTAGAAGATGTAATAGAAAGGTCAGTTAGTCAAATGCTAACCAAATTAGTTTTTGTTCAAGATTCTACTTCCGGTACTATGAAGTTACAATCCGGTTCTTTAGCAGAATTTGAAAAGATTACACAAGAAAATATTGATTTAGATTTAACAAGACTATTAGATTCAGCAATTAATACAGAAGTCATTAATCAAAGAAAAATGGCAAAACAGCAATACCTAGAATCTCAAGGGTTCTCGACACCAAATGCACAGGTTTCTGCTGGTGCGGCTATCGCTGGCGTAACAGGCAATATGCAACAGTATAACCAAATGAATAACGCAGTAAATAACGGTTCGGGCTATCCTATTCCTCCTAATGGAACAGACGGATATGGTAGACCATATTGGATTGATGCTAACGGTCAAATGTCATATGAGCCACCACAAAGCGGTTTAGGATTAGGTTCAGCAATACAAAAAGGTGCTGCTTGGGCTAAATGGTTAATGTGAGTTGATTTATATTGAAACTGTTTTATCAGCGAACCGGCAGAAGTGCCGAATGGAATGAAGATACTGCTAAAACAGAGTTTTTGTATTTTATTTTTCAAGACTACATCACTACTAAACAAAAGAATATTTCTGAGATAGATGAGTTTATCGAAGAGATGGCTGATGTTAATGAGGAAAAAGAGTTTATGAAAGATGGCTTTAATAAGACCGAGTTTGATAACATAAACCAAACGGCTATAACAGACATCGAAAGTGAAAAAATAAGTGAATTGAAAGTCTTAGGTAATAAAGAAGAGATTTTTCAAACGGCTCTCAAGTTTGTTGGTGATTCTACCATAAAAGATGCGGCTAATAAACTCAATCTACAAAGTAAATTAAAAATCACTTCTGATTTTGATAAAGAAGTGTATGCTAAAAAAGGATGGACAAATGAATACGGGTCTTATTTTTCCAAAGTCTTTGATACCATGAAAAAGGATGAAAAGACTAAAGAGAATCGTGATAGAAAGGTAGAAACTAAAACATTTACTCTTAATGAAGATAAAGTAGAGGGTAACTTAACTAAAGTTAAGAAGTTAAAAGAAGCAGGTTTTCAATTTATTACAAAAGAAACTGTTGGTACTAAAAAGGAAACCGGTGAAACCACAGGTGGAACCGGAATGGGTGATATGAAGTATTCAAGAACAAGAGCAGTTACAAGAAACTTCGGCACTGTTCAACAAGGTATTCTTGATATGGATGAATTAGCGACTTTTTATGAACAAAAAATCCTTCCTACAAAAAGAGTTCCTGAAGGTGGTAAAGGATTAGATTGGAAATATGAAACTGTTGATTTACAATATGTTATTCAAAGACTTCTTTATTATGCGGGGGAGTTTAAGGATGCTAAAGGTAAAGCAACAGTAAAAGGATTAAAACTACCAAGATTAGATGCCGAAGCACAAAGAGCAGGTGCTGAAAGGTCAAGAAGAAGAAGGGGAGTAGGTAAAGAGGGGCCATTACGGAACCCCGATAAATTTAAGATAGATGTAGACCCTTCTATGATTGCTTCTGTAATATCCAAAAAAAGGAATATAAAAGCAATACAAAACATATTTGACGATATAGAAAAAATAGTCGAATTGGGTCAAAAGGGTAAAAAATTAACTAAAACTGATTTAGACAAAATCCATAAAGACATTGCTAAAGTACAAGAAGATATGGAAAAACTTTATCCTGAAGATTTCAATTATCCGGCATATGCACAACCTAAAGAAGATGGAGATAAAAGAGCAAGATATGGTTTTAATGGATATATTTACATTTTTAATGCGGCTTCAAAGAAATTAGCACAAGAGTATGGTAGTAAATATCATAAAATAATTGTTGGGCTTGAAGAAAAAGGAGAAAAGAAAACAATAAAGGCATTCAAAGAACGGCAATTTGAATTATACAACGGTAGTGTTAATCACTTTTTGGCATGGGCGACAAAGGGATTAGACGCACTTGTATTGACATATATTGAAGCAATACAAGAATATGGTAGACAGGTTCTTGCGGCATTAGAAGAGGCCGCAGGTATTAGATATAAACAAGACCTAAAGGCAAAAGAAGCATGGAATGAACCCGAAAAATGGTTAAAAACCCAATTGACAGGTATATTGAATGACATGCAACATTTGTATGTAGTCACATTAGTTGTATCAAAAACTACAAAGGATGAAAATGTTTCATATAGAGTTGATAAATGGAATGTAAAACCAAGATATGATTTACTTCCTCCCGCTATTCAAAGATATACTTCTATGCCAGCACAAAAATTAGGTGGCGGTTCTTTTGTTTCTGATGAACAAATGGGTGCAAAACCAAAACAAAGAAAGTACATTAGAGCCGAAGAACAGGTAGATTATCAAACTCAAAAGAAAGTTTCTGTATTTGCTAAAACTATTCTTAGAAGATTAAATGAAATAAGGAGTGTGATTTGAAATGCCTGTAGCGTCCTCCCCAAGTGATTACACTGCAATCAATGTTGATTATTCAACAGGTCAAGGTTTCTATACAGATAAGAATGCCGTTTCGGATATGTTACAGATACCAGCATTCTCTTCTTCTACTTATCCAACTCAAGCACAAATTGGTTCTATTATTAAAAACATAGAAGGTATTGTTGATGATAAAGTAAAAAGGTCATATAGACCGATTATTTACGAAAACGAGTTCCATAACTTTGAGTTTATTCGCCATCCTATGCAATCCTATTATGGGGGCTATGTTGGTTTTATTCAATTAGATGTGCTTAAACTAAGAAAGGTTATTTCACTGCAAGTTTGGCAAGGTAATCAATATCAAGAATTAGCATCAGCACAAGCAAGTATTTCATTAAATTCAACAGGATATAACAACCTAAGAAGTATTACTTTGCAATTGCCAAATAGCGGAGATTCTTGGGTTTTATATCATCACGCAGAAGGCTCATTAGCCGCACATAACACATTCCACAATGGCTTCGGTTCTAAGACAACTGCACAGGAAATATGTCATTTAATCAATGAAGAATACCCTGCGAGAACGGCACAATTTACAGGGGCTACAAGAGATAAAGTATTGACTTCTTCACCTAATGGATTAAACATCAGTGACTTCTTTTATGCAAGTACAGACCCCGATGATAGTAATAAGATAAATATTTCAAGTCTTTTAGCAGGTGAAGATGGTTCTGCTTGTACTCTTACAATAGCAGATAAAGCCGGACAAGATTCAAGCACTACATCATCAGCATTTACAGATATGCAAGATATGAAGCGTCTTGGTTCATTTTGGTCTATTGGTGATGAAGGTAGAATCTTCTTCCTTAGAGATTATCCTTATCATACACAAAACTCAATCATTGTAACTTATATTGCAGGTAGTGGAAGAGTACCTTCTGCTATTCATAAAGCAACTACTATGTTAGTAGCGGCGGAAATAATACGGCATGACGACCAAAGTATATTGATTGCTGAAACAGGTAGTAATATAAGTACAAAGGAAAAGTATGATATATTGGTAAAAGAAGCCAATGATATATTAAGCGGTAAAGGCGATATGGTGTTCTTATTGGATTAGGTGATAATATGACTTGG